>OGCI01001349.1_pt1 | contig 20928 bp, 17 predicted proteins | sample 1570021 | NCBI WGS metagenome assembly OGCI01 (sample SAMN06264664, study PRJEB24512) | hot springs metagenome | isolation source: Hot spring water | place: South Africa: Tshipise | collected 2015-06-21 | reverse complement strand
GTTTTCAATGTCCCCTGGCCGGTTTCTCGGCCTGCGCGAACCCCCCTGGGTTTTGGCACTTGCTTGGGGTTCGCGCAGATTCTTAGGGCATAGGGTACACCACCCTGCACAAATCGCGCAGTACCCCCCCTGAGCCTGGGGGTGTGAAAACGAAACCTCACGCACTCAATCCAGGTGAAATCGGCGCTGGGCAGTTTGGTTGGGCTAAGGCGGTGGCAGCGCTCCTGCTGGTGTTGCTGCTGGCGGTGCCGCTTTTGGCAAGCCCGGCTCAACATGTTTTGCCGAGCTTCGCAGAAGGCGACGATCGGCCCAAGCTGGGCACTGGGGGTTAGGCCTGGCAAAACTGCCGGGCAGAGGGGCGTTTAACCCCTCTGCTGGCCTACTTACAGGTAAGATGGCGGTGTGTCAAAGCCTTTGCCCCCAGAAGTCTGGCTGAGCCTACAGGCTTTGCTCGATGCCGGACATCACGAACCTTCCCTCGGGCTTTTGCACAGCCTTTTTGAGCAGTGCAGCACCCATCAGCAGGCCCAGGAGCTGCTGGCCCGGATGCGGAACCTGCCGCCAGAGCTCATGCAACACCCCACGGCCAGGCGGCTGTATGTGCAAACCCTTTGCCGTGCGCGCCAGCCCGAGGAAATTTTGCGCCTGCTGGCCCCCCAGTCCCCAGACCCCGCCCTGAGGGTGTACCAGGCCTGGGCCCAGGTTCGGCTGGGGCAGTACCAGCAGGCGCTGCATACCCTGGAGGAGGCCGCCCCTGCGACCAAGCTGGACTGGAGCATCTTTTACCGCACCAAGGGGGAGGCCCTGTTCTGGACGGGTGCGCCCGACTGGCTCGAGGTGTTCGACCAGGCGCGGGCCTACCTCGACGGCAGCGCCCTGGGACGCATGTTGCTGGATCGGGGCTGGTTTCTAAACCACCTGGGGCAGCGGCCCGCAGCGGTGGTGTGCTGGGGCGAGGCCCTGGCCTACCTCGAGCACGACCCCTACTACCGGGCCTGGGCCCACAACAACCTCGGCTTTGCCATGCTCAACGACCAGCCCCACAAGGCCGAGCAGCACCTGCTGGAAGCCCTGCGCCTTAGCCGCAAAGAAACCGCCCGGGCCTTCCGCGCCCAGGCCCTGATGGGCCTCGGGGCCGTGCGGCGGGGCCTGGGGGAGTGGGAGCGCGCCCTGGATAGTTACCGGCAAGCCCTCAGGTTCTCGACCGATTCCAACGACAAGCATTCGGCGCTGTGGGGCTGGGGGCACACCCTGCGGCTGATGGGGCGTGTGGAAGAGGCCCTGCCCAAGCTCATCCAGGCCCAGCAGCTCCAGCCCAAAGAAGTCTGGCTCGAGGCCGACCTGGCCGCCGCCCACCTGATGCTGGGGGAGCAAGAAAGTGTGCTTAAAAGCCTTCCCAGGCTTCAGTCCTTGCGGCAAGAGCGCAAGCTGAGCGAGCGCGGCCAGGTGGTGTTGCAGGTGGTAGAGGCCGAGCTGGCCCGCCGCCAGGGCAACTTGCCGCAGGCCCAAAAACTGCTGGCCGGGCTTAACCCGCAAAACCTGTGGGTTCGGGAAGAACTGGGCTGCTTTCCGGCGCTGGCCCAGATGCAGGGGCTAAAACTCCAGCCCGAGCGTTTTCGCGTGGAGGTAGAGCCTTTTGGGCGGCTCGAGGTGCGGGTAAATGGACGCACTGTACCTATTCCGGCGGTTAGCAAGATGGGCGAGCTGCTGGTGTTCATGCTGGTGCAGGGCAAGCAGGCCAGCCTGGAGCTGCTGGTGGACCGGCTGGGCAACCCCCGCAGCAAGAACCCCCGCAAGGCCCTGTGGGAGACCATCGAAAAACTGCGCCAGGCCTTGGGCTGGAAAGAAAGCATTCAAAGCTGCGGCGGGGTGTATTGCCTCGACCCCCGCGCCGAGTGGATCTGCGACCTCGAGCCCAAAGGCGACCCCTTCCCCACCGCCGAAGACCCCAGCCAGACCTTTATGCCCGGCTACTACAGCGAATGGGTGGAGGAGTGGCGGCAGCAGTGGCTGGTGGTGTAGGCCCTTCTGGTGCGCCTATTGAGCGTAGTAGGCTCATATTTTCTAATAACAAACGGGTTGATTTTTAGTAAATGGACGAGCGCTGGACGGGGGTTTGCTAAGGTTGGTGCGTCGAGTCAGGTATGCTCAACCCGCACGACCTTAACTACCACCAGAACAAGGCCCTTCGGCTGCTCAGGCTGCTGGAGCTGTTGCAGCAGAAGCCCTGGAAGCCCGGCGAACTGCGCCAGGAGCTGGGCCTGGGCGAGCGGGCCATCTTCGACTACCTGAACGAAGTAAAGGCCCTGGCCGCACAACTGGGGCTCTGCTTCGTGCACGACACCCTGCGCAGCACCTACCACATCGAGGTGCAGGAGCAACTTAGCCCGACCGAAACGGTGGTGGCCTTTATCGCTACCCGCATGCTGGCGCACCACTCACCCGGCAGCAACAGGGCCTATCAGGAGGCGCTACGCAAGCTGGTTAAGCACCTGCCCGAGCCCCTCAAGGCCCTGGCCCTCAAAAGCATTGCGGCGCTCGCCGTGCGCCCCCCCAGCCTGAGCGGGGCCAACCTCGAGACCCTCACCCAGGGCTGGCTGGAGCGCAGGGTGGTGGCTTTCGAGTACCGCATTCCACAGCAGCGGACCTTTAAGGTCGAGCTGGAGATTTACTTTATCGAGGTTTCCCGCGCCAACATGGCGGTCTACCTCATCGGCAAAGACCGGCTGTATGGCCGGGGCATCCACTACCGCGAAAACCTCAAAACCTACAAGCTCGAGCGCATCCAGCGCCCCCGCTTGCTCGAGGTTACCTACACCATCCCCGACGACTTCGACCCCGGCCAGTACCTTTCCAGCGCCTGGGGCATTGTGCAAAGCGAGCAGCCGCTGGAGGTACTGCTCCGCTTCAGCCCGGAGGCCAGCGAGCGCATCCGGGAGGGGGGTTACCCCAACCTGCAAATCCTAGAGCAGCTCGAGGGTGGTAGCACTCTCGTTCAAATTACCGTCGGCACTGATCAGAACCAATTCCCCCTCGAGCTGCTACCCTGGATACAAAGCTGGGGGCCGCGGGTGGAGGTTCTAAAGCCCGATAGCCTGCGGCAGGCCTGGCTGCACGAGGCCCGGCAGGTGCTGGAGCTCTACAGCCCCCAGGGGTCGGGCGCGCCCAAAGTCTACTGGGCCCACTCCCACCGCGACCGCACCCGCTGGCAGACCCTGCGCGAGCACGCCACAGAGGTAGCCCGGCTGGCGGCGCAAAAAGCCGCCCCTTTTGCCGCCTCGCAGAAAGCCGAGCTGGCGGGCCGGCTGCACGACCTAGGCAAGTACGGCGAGCTGTTCCAGCAGCGCCTGGAGGGCAAGGAAAAAGGCCTCGACCACTGGTCGGCGGGGGCGCATCTGGCCCTGTTCGAGCTGCGCCAGCCCGAGGTAGCCCTGGCCATTCAGGGCCACCACATCGGGCTGCAAAGCGGGGCCAAAGAGTGCCTGCGCGAGATGAATCTGAATAAGCGCGGCGGCCAGGGCATCCCAGCCGAACTGCGGCTGAGCGAAACCGACCTGGAGCGGCTCAAGGCGCGTTTGCAGCAGGACGGCCTGGCGCTGCCCCCGCCCCCGCCAGAGCAGGAAAAATACCAGTTCAATGCGGCCCAGATGCTCGACACCCGGATGCTCTTCTCGGCCCTGGTGGACGCCGACTTTCTGGACACCGAGCGGCACCTATTGGGCCCCGAGCTGCTGCGCCCCGAACCCCCGCCTTTGCAGGCCGAGCGGGCTTTGGAGCGGCTCGAGGCCCGGCTGGCCGAGCTGGCCGCCGACCCTGCCATCCCCGAAAAAACCCGCAAACTGCGGCAGGCCGTGGCCCAGGCCTGCGAGGAGGCCGCCCAGCAGGAGGGCCGCCTCTTCACCCTTACCGCGCCCACCGGTTCGGGCAAAACCCTGGCCATGCTGCGCTTCGCCCTGGGGCGCGCCGTGCGAGACCCCCGCATCCGCCGCATTGTGGTGGTGCTGCCCTATCTTTCCATCCTCGACCAGACCGCCAAAATCTACCGCGCACTGTTTGCCGAGTTTGGGCCGCACTACATCCTGGAAGACCACAGCTTAGCCTACCGGCCCCTCTCCAAAGAGCCAAGCGACGAGCAGGACTTGCTCGAGCGCGAGCGCCGGCTGCTGGCCGAGAACTGGGAGGCCCCCATCATCCTCACCACCAGCGTGCAACTGCTGGAAAGCCTGCACGCCAGCCGCCCCGGCGCCTGCCGCAAGCTGCACAACCTGGCCGGCAGCGTGCTGCTCTTCGATGAGGTGCAGACCCTGCCCACCCGCCTGGCCGTGCCCACCCTCAAAACCCTGGCCCGCCTGGCCAGCGACAAATATGGCGCGGTGGTGGTCTTCGCCACCGCCACCCAGCCCGCCTTCGAGGCCCTGCACAAAGAAGTCCAGGAAAACGAACCGCAGGGCTGGCAGCCGCAGGAGATGGTGCCAGACCCAGAGGCGCTTTTTTCGCAAAGCCAGCGGGTGCAGCTTGACTGGTGGCTCAAAAACCCCACCCCCTGGCCCTGCCTGGCTGCCCTGCTGGTGGCCGACCCCCAGGCCCTAGTGGTGCTGAACCTCAAGCGGCAGGCCCACGCCCTTTTTCGCCAGGCCGAGGCGCAGGGTTTGCAGGAAGGGCTTTTTCACCTGTCCACCGCGCTGTGCCCGGCCCACCGCAAAGCGGTGCTGGAGCAGATTCAGCAGCGCCTGAGCGAGCAGGCCCCCTGCCGCCTGGTGGCTACCCAGGTGGTGGAGGCGGGGGTGGAGCTGGATTTTCCCGTGGGCTACCGGGCTTTGGGGCCTTTGGAGGCCATCGCCCAGACCGCCGGGCGCATCAACCGGCACGGCCTGCGCCCAAGTGGCCGCCTGGTGGTCTTCCTGCCCGAGGACGAGGGCTACCCCGACCGGGCCTATGCCCAGGCCGCCCAGCTAACCAGAACCTTGCAGGCCGAGGGGGGCCTCGAGCTCGACCAGCCCCAGACCGTGCAGCGCTACTACCAGAGCCTGTACGCCTTGCGGGACGTAACCGACCCAGAGATCGAGCGCTGTATTCAGACCCAAAACTACGCCGAGCTGGCCCGGCACTACCGCCTGATCGAGACCCCGGCGGTCAACGTGGTGGTGCCCTACAACGACGAAGCCCTGGCCCTGATGCAAGAAGCCCGCGACCAGGGCATCAGCGCGGCCTGGATTCGCCAGGCCCGGCCCTATGCGGTGCCCTACTTTCTGCCCAGAGGGGTGCCGACCTACCTCGAGCCCGTATTCCTGCGCTATGGCCGCGAGAAAAGCGAGGTGCCCGACTGGTACCTCTGCCCTGAAGAGGCCCTCTACCACCCTGCTTTGGGCTTTACCCCGGAGGAGGGCGGGGCTTTGGGTTTGCTGGTTTGACGAAAGGAGGCACCATGCGAAGTTTTACGCTCGAGGTTTGGGGAGAGCTGGCCTGCTTCACCCGGCCAGAGTTCAAGGTAGAGCGCTTTAGCTACCCCATCATCACGCCCAGCGCGGCGCGGGGCATCTTCGACGCCATCTACCTGGACTTCGACCCCCACAGCAAAAAGCCCCTCATGTACTGGCAGCTAAGCCGCATCGAGGTGCTCAAGCCGGTGCGCTACATCAGCCTGATGCGAAACGAGGTCAAGGAGAAGGCCAGCGTGCGCAGCATTCAGGGCTGGATGAAAGACCCCGCCAGCCTTGAGCCCCTCCTGGCCGATGCCACCCGAGACGACACCGGCCAGGACACCAAAGGCCGCACCCAGCGCCAGACCATGGCCCTAAAGGATGTGCGCTACCGCCTGACCGCCCACGCCGTGCTCTACCGGGAAGACCACGCCCTGCGCCAGAAGATTGAGCACAGCTTTCAAAGGCGGGCCCGCGCCGGGCAGTGCATCTACCAGCCCTACCTGGGCTGCCGCGAGTTTACCGGCTATTTCCGGCTGGTGGAGGACGAGGCGGCAAAACCCGTGCCCTACGACGAAAAAATCGGCTGGATGCTCTACGACGTCTTCGACCTCTCACGCCCCGGCGCTCCGCTGCGCCCCGATAAAGGCGAAAAACCCCGCATCAGCCTGTTCGAGGCCGAGGTGGTGCAGGGGGTGCTCGAGGTGCCGCCCTACCACAGCCCATTGGTGAAGAAGGGTGGTGGGTGATGCTTTCGCAACTGGTGGCCTACACGTACCGAAAACAGCTTATCGCGGAGCCAGGCTTTTCCCCCCGACAAATACGATGGATAGTTCGATTGAATAGCTCGGGACAATTGAGCGGCGTTGTTTCCGTAGGAGATGACAAAAAAGGAAAAACCTTCCATTACTGCCCATATCTAACCCCGACGGAGAAGAAAAGTTCGGAGATAAGAAAGGCGCTTGGGTTTGATGGGAAACCGTCCGATTTTTTGTGGGGTGATTGCAGCGTAGTAGCGCTCATAGACGATGGGGCGGTGAGTGAGGGCAAAGACCTCAGGGAAAAGCATACTGCATTCAAAAAATTCTTGGAGCTAGCATCCCAAAGTGTGCAGGTGGTTGTCCCAGTCTTGGCATTGCTATCAAACCAACAAGAGTTGGAGCGCCTTCGCTCAGAACTAAAAGCAGTCGAAGCTAGGCCTACTGACAAAGTAAGTTTTCAGGTCGGTGATGAACTGCTTTTAGATTCCAGCGTTGTACATGATTGGTGGAGGGAGTTTTACCAAAAAGCATTCCTGAAGCAAGACGATACATCAAATGACACCCACATATGTTTAGCAACAGGTAAGGAAATTACGCTAAGAGCTAAGGAAACGCATCCACCCATTACAAAGCTAGGCGTGGGGGCCAATACCTCAGGTGCAACATTGGTTTCATTCGACAAAAAGGCGTTTATGTCTTACGGCCTTGAGGGCATCCTGAATGCACCTATTGCCACTGAGGCGGCAAAGGCATACACGTCTGCCTTGAATGAGCTTCTTGGTAGAAACATTGTTGTCGGAAAAATGAAGATTGCGGTCTGGTATGACAGCGACATTCTCGAGGAGGACGACCCGCTATTTTGGCTGATTCAAGATGAGGAACAAGCAAATGAACAAGCCGAGTTGGTAGCGCTTGAGAAGGTCGAGAAACTCTTGAGGGCGATCCGGTCAGGGCAGATAAACAGAACGGATTTAGGTAACAGCCGCTACTACGCACTGGCTATGTCGGGTGCTGCGGGCAGAGTAATGATCCGTGATTGGCAAACTGGTACACTTGCAGGCTTTGTTCATGCAGTACGGGAGTGGCTAACTGACCTCGCCATAGTTAATCGTTGGGGAGACAGAAGAGCACGGCTGCCAGGGCTGCAAACCCTACTAGAGAGCATCCCTAGAGTTATAGGGAAGGATTCGCTAGATAGCGTAAAGAATCTCCAGACCCCCCTCTGGCGGGCAGCCCTCAACCCCCGCCTGCCCATCCCCTACGCCGCGGTGGCAAAAATCATGGAAACCCACACCGCCGAGGTGATGACCGGCGCATTTGGCGAAGCCCTCAAAGCCCAGAAGCCCGATGCTGCCGCCCTGGGTCGCATCTACGCCCGCATGGGGCTGCTAAAGGCCTACCACAACCGCAAAGGAGGTTACCGCATGAGTGCCGAACTCGACCTGAACCACCCCAGCCCGGCCTACCACTGTGGCCGCTTGATGTGCCTCTTGGCCCAGATTCAGGAGGCCGCCAGCGAGTCCGATATCAACGCCGGGGTCATCCAGCGCTACTACGGGGCTGCTTCCAGCACCCCCTCGCTGGTGCTGGGCCGCCTCACCCGCCTCTCGCAGCACCACCTGGCCAAGATGGCCAAAGACGCCCCCGGCCTGGCCTACTGGTTCAACAGCCAACTGGCCGAGGTCTGGAAGGCCCTGGGCAAGAACCTGCCCCGCACCCTGAGCTTAGAGGAGCAAAGCCTGTTTGCCCTGGGCTACTACCAGCAACTGGCCGTCAGCCGCAAGAAGGAAAACCCCAAAACCCAGGCTCCCTCAGCGCCTGGTCTGTTCCAAGATTAAGGAGGCCCCAGATGTCCCAACCCATTCAGAACCGCTACGAGTTTTTGCTGTTTTTTGACGTAAAAGACGGCAACCCCAACGGCGACCCCGACAGCGGCAACGCCCCCCGCATAGACCCCGAGGACGGGCACGGCCTGGTGAGCGACGTAGCCCTGAAGCGGCGCATCCGCAACTATGCCCAGGTCGCCGGTCAGGAAATTTTCGTTCGCCACGCAACGAATCTAAACACAAGCATAGCGCTGGCACATGAAAAGACAGGAGGAATGCCTCCATACAAAGACGGCAAGTGGAGGACAACAAAGAAGAAAACCGAGGATGCAGCTAGGTGGTTGGCAGCTAACTTCTTTGACGTGAGAGCATTTGGTGCTGTGCTTTCCACAGGGCCTAACGCAGGTCAAGTTCGCGGGCCCGTACAAATCACCTTCGCAAGGTCTTTAGATCCAGTGTTTCCTAACGAGATAACCATTACCCGCGTTGCTGTAGCCGACAACTCTATCAAAGGGCCAACCGTGGGCTCTGCTGATTTCAAGGAATGGGAATCTGCACAGCCAGAAGATGAGCTTCGCACAATGGGTAGAAAGAGCTTTATTTCCTATGGCCTGTATATGGCTAAAGGCTTCATCAGCGCCCACCTGGCCCAGGGCACTGGCTTTAGCCAGGCCGACCTGAAGCTGTTGGTGGAAGCCCTCCTGAACATGTTTGAGCACGACCGCAGCGCCAGCAAAGGCCATATGGCTACCCGCCGGCTCTACCTGTTCAAGCACGTGGGCAACGGCGACCCAGGCAACGCCGAGCAAAACAAGCGCCAGGCCCTGCTGGGCTGCGCCCCGGCCCACCGCCTGCTCGACCTGGGGGAGGTGGTCTCGGTTCGGCGGCTAGACGAAAACAAACCCCCGCGTAGCTTTGCCGACTACCAGATTATGGCCGACCCCCAAAAGCTCCCCAAGGGCGTGGTGATGCTCGAGCTGGGGGAGTGGGACGAGGAGAAATTCGACGCTTGGATGGGAGGGCAAAATGCCTAGAACCATCCCGATTCCAGCCCCCGAACTCAAAACACCTATCTTGGAGACCTGGACGCTCAAGCTCAAGACCATCACCCCCATGTTTGGCGGCAGCGCTACCCCGCGCGAGGTAGACCAAAAAAACCCCGTGCGGGCGGCCAGTGTGCGCGGGCATCTGCGCTTTTGGTGGCGGGCTACGGCGGGAGGGCAGTACGCGAGTGCAGAGGAACTGTTCAAAGCGGAGGAGGAGATTTGGGGCAGTGCGGAGCGGTATGGCAAGGTGGCCCTTCGCGTGCTCGAGCAGGCTGCGGGTCAACTGGTAAAACCGTCGGAGCTTGTCCCGGATAAAGGCACCGCCAAAACCGGCCCGCTGGAGAAGTTTTTTCTGCACCCATTCAACGAAAACAAAACCGAACGTATTCCCGAAGCCAGCGGGCTGCAGTGGGTGGAGTTTAGCCTCGAGCTAACCCTGAACCTCTCCGATGCCGAAAGAGAGCACCTGCGCCGTGCCCTGCGGGCCTGGATTGCCTTTGGTGGCGTAGGGGCTCGTACCCGGCGGGGTGTGGGGGCTTTGGAAGTTACGGCTGACCTGCAAATGTGGCTGCCCAACAAACCCGAGCAGCTAAAGGACTGGTTCTCCCAAAAGCCTGTAGAAAACCCCTCACACACCCTGCTGGCCGGTGCGGTGGTCTGCCTGGGCCAGCCTGGGAAACAAGGCCCCAGCGACCCCTATAAGGGCCACACAGCCTGGCGCGAGCTGGGACGCTTCTGGGCCCGCTTCCGCAAGGGGCATTTTGTGGAAGACCCCCAGACCGGAGAAACCATGCCTTACACGCCAATGGCCGGGGGTAAGTGGCGCGACCACAAAACCCTCCTGGCCCTGAGCAAAGACCAGGAACAGGTGGCCCTGGCAAAACCTTACCTGGGGCTGCCCATTGTCTACCAGCGCCTGGGGAATAGCTTTAGCGGAACCCTCGAGGCCGTGCACAAGCAGGGTAAACGCATGGCCTCGCCGGTCATCCTGAAGCCCATAGCCTTTGCCGATGGAAATGTACGGCCCGCGGTGGTGATTCTCAAAGCACCTGCCCCCGAAGATATCAAAATCGGTAACCAGAAGCTTGCGCTGCACCTGCCAGACTTTGACCCTGTGCTGGATTCGCTAGGCGCTGACGACCCCCTCGAGGCGGCCCGTATCGCTGCCCAAATTCAAGGCTTTGCTGTGGAGGTGCGCCTATGAGCCACCTGCTCTCCATCTCCATCGGCCCCGTACAAGACTTCATCGCTGCGGCAAGGCGCACCGCCGACCTGTACGCGGGTTCGCAGATTCTACAAAAGCTGAGTAAGGCCGTGGCAGAGTATCTGCACCAAAACGGTGCGAAACTGATCTTCCCGGCAGATAAAGATGCCGACGGGGCCAACAAGATTCTGGCCGAAGTCGAGGGCGAGCCCAAAGCCTTGGCGGAAGGGGCCCAAAAAGCGGCGCAGGAAAAGCTCGAGCGCCTCTGGCAAGATACCGTCAAAGAGCTTTCTGGTGAGCACCGCAGCCTGATTAACCTAGAGCGGGCCCGAGAACAACTGGGGAGCCTCCTCGAGTTCTACGCGGCCTGGGTTCCGTTCGACGGCAGCAACTACAGCGGCAAGCGCCTGGCCGTGGAACGCCTGCTGGCCGGACGCAAAGCCCTGCGCGACTTTGCCCCCACATGGCAAAACGACGACGGGGTGCCCAAGTCGCCCCTCGACCCCTCCCGCGCTGCGGTCATAGACCCCCGCCGATGGGCGGAGGCGAGCGTGCGCTTACCCGACGGTTCGTACCGCCCCCTGCGCATCAAGCCCACCGAGCACCTGGATGCCATCTCCCTGCTCAAGCGCTGCTACGGAGCCCTGAACTCCGAGGTGGTGGTGGATACCCGCACCATGGCCCGCCGCGCCAAAGACCCCCAGGCCAGTCCCGAAGACCGCTGGGGCGAGGACGACGACCATACCCCCGAACCCCAGCCCTACTTTGCCATCCTGGTGGCCGACGGCGACCGCATGGGCGAGCTAATCGCCCGGCAGGACGATCCCGAAGCCCACCGCCAGCTCTCCCGCACCCTGGATGAGTTTGCCCGCAAAGCCCAGCAAATCGTGCGTAATCACCACGGCTTTATGGTCTACTCTGGCGGCGACGATGTGCTGGCCTTTTTGGCGGTAAACCAGGCCATCGCCTGTACACAAGAACTCTCTGAAGCCTTTCGCTACCAGGTACGCGGAACCCTTTCGGCGGGTATCGCCGTGGTGCACTACCGTGAACCCCTCTCGATCTCGTTGCAAAACGCCAGAGAGGCCGAAAAAGCCGCCAAAAACGGGGGCCGCAATGCGCTGGCGGTGGCCCTGCACACCCGCGGTGGCGTACCCACTACAGTCGTGCGCCGCTGGGACAACCTGCGCTGGCTCGAGCTGCTTCAGTCTTTTGCCCAGGGCGACCTTACGCAAGGGCTGGCCTACGAGCTGCGGGAGCTGGGCCGGGCGTGGCAACAGGAGATGAACGTGGCTTATTTGCAGGCCGAGGCCGAGCGCATTCTGAACCGCAAAGAGCGCAAGAGCCTCAGGCTTCCTCTGTTTGAGTCCCGCCAGGACCTCCTCACCTATGCCGACCAACTGGTGATTGCCCGCTTCTTGAGCGGCATCAAAACCGACGACAACCCGGAGGTGTCCCGTGCCTGAACGCGTACTGGAGATTCAAGCCCTAGCCCCCTTGCTCTGGCGCGATGGGCGGCCCTTTGTCGCTACCGAGGGCAGCGAAACCGCGGCCCGGAGCCTGCCCCTGCCACTGCCCAGCACGCTTGCGGGCTTCGTCCGCACACAGGTAGGCAAGGGACAGGGCCTCTCCTTCGACGACCCCCAAGCCCTGCAAAACCTGCACGGGCTTCAGGTTTGTGCGCCACTGCTGGTTCGCGGGGGGCAGTTTGTGCTGCCCGCCCCACGCGATGCAGTGGTCTACAAGAAGGACGGTGCGCTCGAGGTCATGCGCCTGAAACCAGTGGAAGCTGACGAGGGTAGTGGTTGCAACAACCCCCAGGGTGTGCGCCCCCTGCTGGTAAGCGAGGACATCAAGCCCGAAACCGGCTACAACCTCTGGACGGCAGGCGACCTGACCCGCTGGCTGCTGGGCCAGGAGGTAAAACCCGAGAAAATTTCCGGCCTGCCCAACGATACCCGTGTTCATGTGGGCATTGACCCGGCCTCGGGCAAGGCCAGCGAGGGCGTGCTGTATAGCGTGACGTACAAGGCCCTGGAAAGCCTCGAGGAAGGCCAGTACCATAGCTGGAGCATCCGGGCCAGGGTCAGGCTGCCTGAAGGCCAGGAGCCCGAACCTCTGGGCTACCTGGGGGGTGAGTCCCGCCCGGTACGGGTGACGGCTTACCCCAATGCAAAACTGAGCGAATACTGGTTCGACTGCCCGGCTGAAATCAAAGGGGCCTATGCCCGGCTGGGCCGAGGCGCAATGGTGCGGATGGTGCTGGCTACTCCGGCGCTGTTTGAGGGCGGCTGGAGGCCGGGCTGGCTGGATAAGTTTGGGCAGATGAATCTTCCGGCTGGGGTGGGTGCGGTTCGGCTAAAGCTGGTGGCCGCCGCGGTGGGCCGGCGCGAGCCGGTGAGCGGCTGGAGCCTGCGCGAGCGGAAGCCCCGGCCTGTGCGCTGGATGGTTCCAGCAGGCAGTGTGTACTTCTTTGAGGTAGAAGAGGGCGACCCCAGCCGCTTGCTGGAAAGCTGGCTGCGCCCGGTCAGTGACCACGAACAAGACCGCAAAGACGGCTTTGGTCTTGCGTTATGGGGAGTGTGCTAAATATGGTGGCAAAAGCTTTTTTCTGGCAGGCCCTCACGCCGGTGCATCCCGGCACCGGGCAGGACTCTAGCAGCGCGATTGACCTTCCGGTGGCCCGCGAGGCAGCCACAGGTTTTCCGGTGATTCCCGCCAGCAGCCTCAAGGGGGTGCTGCGGGATGGGCGTACGGACGAGGCAAGCAATAAGGTTTTTGGTTCGCTGGAGCAGATGGGCGAGCTGACCCTCACCGATGCTCGCTTGTTGTTTTTGCCGGTGCGCTCGTATGTCGGCACCTTTGCCCTGATTACCTGCCCGCTGGTGTTGCAGCGTTTGGAGCGCGACGCGGCGGCGCTGGACAAACCACTTGACTTGCCCCTGGCAAACGCAGAGGGCGAGCAGGCCCTGGCCGGAAGCGCCATCCAGCACGACAAGAAGCTGATTTTGGAAGACATCGACTTGAGCGTGGTGGACTCCTCCGAGGCGCTGGCTAAGGCCATGAGCCAGGTGCTGTTTGGAAAAGAGGAGCCCTACTTTACTGCACGTTTTGCCCTGGTCAGCAACGACGTGTTTAGCTATTTTTGCCAGACCGGCCTCGAGGTCATCGCTCGAGTACGCCTGGAAAGCGAGACCAAGACTGTAGCCAACGGGGCTCTGTGGTACGAGGAAGCCATCCCCGCCGAGGCGATCTTCTCGAGCTTCGCTATAGCCAAAGACCAGGCCCACTTTGCTGAGCTGAGCAAGAACCCCTACCTTCAGATTGGCGGCAAAGCCAGTGTGGGTCGGGGTTTGCTGCGGCGCTTAGGGGGTGAGCAAGCGTGAAGATGCCCCAAACCAGGAGCCAAAAAGACATGAAGCTGGCGCTGGATCTGGTAAGCAGCCTGGAGGGAGCCGAACCCGAACTCAAGCGAATTTATGGCGGTTTGTGCCATAACTTCCCGGTGATGGTGATGCAGAGCGGGCTGTGCCAGGCGGTGGCCTTCAGCGCCGATAAGGCCAGTGGCGAAGGCAGCCGGGCCAGGGCGCACCAAAAATTGCTTGAGCACCTCGGGGTCATTCTTGGCGTAAAGGGCAGCCTACTGGAGCATCTACAGTCGGTACCGACCCCAACCTATATGCACCACACCCGGCGGGTGCTGGAGGCCTGGGTGTACTTCAAGCGCTTTACAGTGAGCGTACTCAAGGTAAAAGCAGGTGAAGATTATGCGAGCTAGCCGTCTCAACCTTCCCCCACCCACCAACGCAGGCCTGGCCCTGCAACGCTATCTGCGTGCCCACGATGAGCAGAAAGCGGCCGCCAGGGAGCTGATCGAGGTCATTACCCAAACCCCCATCAGCCCAACCTACAAAGAGGCCTTCGAACGCTGGAAGACTGCTCTTCCTGGAGCAATTTTCCTCGAGGCCACCACCCGCACCCCCCTGGCCATCGGCCTGGGCAATGCCAGCCCACTAGAAAACGGCCTGACCATCCACCACACCTACGGCACGCCCTATCTGCCGGGCAGCGCGCTCAAGGGGCTGGTGCGTCGGGCTGCCGACCGCTTTGACCTGAGCCAACAGGAGAAAGCAGTTTTGCTGGGTGAAGGCCCCGACCCCAGAAAGAAAACCCAGGGTAACGCCGCCCACCTGGTTTACTGGGACGGCTGGCTGGACCCCAGCAGCCAGCAGCCTTTCCAAAAAGACGTGATCACCGTGCACCACCCGGACTACTACAGCAAGCGCGGTGCCGACGACACCTGGCCCACCGACTTCGACGACCCCAATCCGGTGAGCTTCTTATCGGTAAAACCGGGCGTAAAGTTTTGCATCGCCCTCTCGAGCAGTTCGCAAATCGCCGAGGTCTGGCTCCACACTGCTGCTGCGCTGCTCAAGTGGGGCCTGGAAAACCTGGGCTTAGGGGGCAAGACCAATGCGGGCTACGGCTACTTCGCGGTGCAGCTACCCCCCCGGCCCAAGTCCGAGTACGAGCAGGGCCTCGAGCTTTTGGCTCAGTATCAGAACCGCATCGGTAAAATCAAGCCCGCCAACGAGCGTGGCGAACTGAACTACTTCCTTCAGGAGTTGCGCAGCAAGCCCGCGGTTTTGCGTATGCCCACCCTGGAAGCCCTCCGGCACCACCTGCAGGAGTGGAAGGTCTGGAACCCCAGCAAAAACCCACAGCACGCAGAAATCCAGCAGCTATTGGAGGAACAGTCTTGAGCAGCGTCATCCTTACCACCGTCGGCACCAGCCTCCTCGGCAACGCCAAGCGGGACGGGCTGGTTTCGGATCAGGAAATCCTGAGCTATCTGGCCCAGGACCCCAAAAAGGCCAGCGCCGAGACCAACTCGCTGTTGCGTATCCTGCAACCCGGTGACGAAATCGTCTTGCTGCACAGCGCCACCGAGGAGGGCCGCAAGGCCGCTCAACTGCTGCGGGAATACTGGCGGCAAAAAGGGGTGGCTTGCAGCCTGGTCGAGATTGCTGGCCTGGCCTACGAAGCCCAGGGCTTTGTGGACTTTGGCCTGAAAAACTTTGTACGCACTTTGGCGGGGGAGATTCGCAAGGCGGCCCGAAGGCAGCGAGAGGTGATCATCAACGCCACCGGGGGCTTCAAGGCCGAGATTTCCTATGCCACCGTGCTGGGGCTGGTCTTCAAGGTTCCGGTCTGTTACATTCACGAGCAGTTCAAAGAAATTGCCATCCTTCCGCCCACCCCTATTGGCTGGGACAGCAGCCTGTTTGTCTGGTACGCCGACTTTTTCGAGTGGCTAAGCGCGGGCGAGGGTGGGCTGCGGCCCAAAGCCGAAGCCGAGCCCAGGGCCGCTTTGCTGCCGGAGGAGGCCCAGGTGCTGCTGGAGGAGTTCGAGCTGGACGGGCAGGCTTACCTGGGCCTCTCGCCGCTGGGCGAAGCCTACCTGGAAGCCTTCAAGAACGAGCTCGAGCAGGCTCAGCAGGTGCCCGTCTACCTTTCTAGCAGGGCCCAGCGCACCCTGGAGAGCCTCGAGCCAGCCCGCAGGGAGCTTTACCGCAAGCTGCTACAGCGCCTGCGCCTGCCCAACCGTGCGCTCATCAGCGAGCTTAAGAGCGGCGGGGGGGATGCTTTGGGCTACCCCAAGGGGAAGGTGGATGAGCGGCTTTTTTACGCCGAAAAGGAGGGCAAGCTGTATGTGTTTGCCCTGACCCGCCACGGCCCCGAGTACGAGAAGTTTTGCCAGGAAGGCTTTTACTGGCGCGACTACCCGCTCCAGGACTTCACCCTTTGGGAAGGCTAGCCGCCCATTGCGGAGGTATTTGTGCCCACACTGCCCATCCTCCTGGCCCCTCGAGCACAGAGGTGATATCCGATGGAAGATTTAGACCACTTATTCCCCGAGATAACCCCCGCCCCACCCCAGCAACCCGAACCCCTATCCATCAGCGCCCTGGCCCAGTACACCTACTGCCCCCGCCGGGCGGCCTTGATTCTGCTCGAGGGCGAGTGGGAAGACAACGAGTTCACCCTGCGCGGCACCCGCGCCCACGAGAACGTGGACATCCCTCAGGGCCTGCTGCGCGAGGGGGTCTGGGTGGAGCGCGGACTGCCGCTGTGGTCGGAGCGGCTGGGGCTTACGGGCCGGGCCGATGTGGTGGAGCTGGTGGAGGGCAGGCCCTACCCGGTGGAGTACAAGGTGGGCAAAAGGTGGCCCCGCGAGCTGGCCCGCCAGGCCGCCGAGGTGCAGCTTTGCGCCCAGGCCTTGTGTCTGGAAGAGATGTTCGGCCAGAGCGTGCCCGCAGGGGCCCTGTTCAGCAAGGCCAGCCAGCGCCGCCGCGAGGTGAAGTTTACCCCCGAGCTGCGGGCCGCCACCCTGGCTACCATCAGCGCCCTGCGTAAGCTCTTGCAGCAAGGGCGCCTGCCCTCGCCCGTTGCCGACGAGCGCTGCAAGCACTGCTCGTTGCTGGCCGTATGTATGCCCCAGGTGCCCCAGGCCCTGCGGGCCTGGCAGTCCCTAAAGCCATGACCAGCGAGCTTCTGAACACCCTATACATCCAGACCCAGGGCGTGTACCTGCGCCTCGAGGGCGACACCTTGCGGATTCAACACGAAGAGGTAACCCTACGCAATGTGCCACTGCACCACCTGGGCGGCCTGGCGCTGTTTGGCAATGTGCTGATCTCGCCCTTTTTGCTGGCGCGCTGCGCCGAGGAAGGCTTCGAGGTGAGCTGGTTTAGCGAGTCGGGCCGTTTTTTTGGCCGCTTGAGCGGGCCAGTTTCGGGCAATGTGCTGTTGCGGCAGGCCCAGTACCGCGCCCTGGACAACCCCAAAAGCTGCCTTTATTTGTCCCAGCGCTTTGTGGAGGGCAAGCTCAAAAACGCCAGGCTGGTGCTGCAACGGGCGCTGCGCGAGCGGGGCGAGACCGAGGCCCTGGCAAACGCCCTTACCGAGCACGAGGCCGCCCTGCGCCAGCTCCCCCAGGCCCGCTCGGTGGACGAGGTGCGGGGCCTCGAGGGCAGCGCCGCCAGCGCCTACTTTGCCGCCTTTGGCGACCTCTTGCTCTCGGGCGAGTTTGGCTTCGATGGGCGCAACAAACGCCCCCCGCGCGACCCGGTTAATGCCCTCCTGGGCTTTGTGTATGCCCTGCTTTCCACCCAGTGCACGGCAGCGCTGGAAGGTGTGGGGCTCGACCCCCAGGGGGGCTTTCTGCATGCCCTGCGGCCCGGACGCAACGCCCTGGCCCTCGACCTGATGGAGGAGTTCCGGGCCTGGTGGGCCGACCGGCTGGCCCTCTCGCTCCTGAACCGCAAGCAGCTCACCCCCGAACACTTCGAGGCCCGCCCCGGCGGCGCGGTGCTGCTGGGCGAGGAGGGCCGCAAGGTGGTGATTACGGCCTTCCAGAGCCGCCGACAAGAGACCGTGCAGCATCCCTTGTTCAAGGAACCCGTGCCGGTTGGGCTGCTGCCGCACATCCAGGCCCGTCTGCTGGCCCGCTACCTGCGGGGCGACCTGCCCCAGTACCTGCCCTTTGTGGGGTGGTGAGCATGGAACGCCTGGACATTTTGGTGACCTACGACGTCAACGTTACCTCGGACGACGGCCAGGCCCGGCTGGCCCGGGTGGCCAAGGTCTGCAAAAACTTTGGGCAGCGGGTGCAGATGTCGGTATTTGAGTGCCGGGTTACGCGGGCGCAGCTCGAGGACCTGGAAGCCAAGCTGCTCAAAATCATCGAACCCGACAAAGACAGCCTTCGCATTTACACCCTGCCCGGAGGCCGCCAAAAGTGCCTGCGGGTACACGGCCAGGACAGGTACACCGACTTCGACGACCCGCTGGTGGTCTAGCCCACCCTGGCACTTGCTTTGCGCGAACCCCAAGCAAGTGCCAAAACCCAGGGGGGTTCGCGCAGGCCGAGAAACCGGCCAGGGGACATTGAAAACCCACATTTGCCTCACCCCGCGCCACCCCGCGTCGGAAGCACTTTTGGGGGGGTTCGCGCAAACCCCCTCTTGAACCCCGTCCAGCACGCACGCTAGAATGAGGCCGTTGCACTCGGGTGAAAGCTCGAGTGAGGATTGAAACGCAGGGTCTTCACCTTCTGCCGCACCTCCTGATACGTTGCACTCGGGTGAAAGCTCGAGTGAGGATTGAAACCAAGCTTCAAACGGCCACCAACCCCAACGGCGACCCTTGTTGCACTCGGGTGAAAGCTCGAGTGAGGATTGAAACCTGCTGCACCTTTACGGCGAGCAGTACCGGGGGTGGTTGCACTCGGGTGAAAGCTCGAGTGAGGATTGAAACCTCGGCGGAAGCGATAGCCGAGCGCACGGTGCGAGGTTGCACTCGGGTGAAAGCTCGAGTGAGGATTGAAACAAACTGGCCAGCGACTCCTCGATGCGAGCGTTGGTGTTGCACTCGGGTGAAAGCTCGAGTGAGGATTGAAACGTCATCGAGCAGCTTCAGCTCGAGTACGCCGCCGACGTTGCACTCGGGTGAAAGCTCGAGTGAGGATTGAAACGTGCCATTCTTGCCTTCCCAGGTGCGCTCGTCTACGTTGCACTCGGGTGAAAGCTCGAGTGAGGATTGAAACCAACGCCATGAGCGTAGATATACATCGGGCTCATGGTTGCACTCGGGTGAAAGCTCGAGTGAGGATTGAAACTTGTTGCCCACCAGCGATTTGTGGTAGTCCTGGGTGGTTGCACTCGGGTGAAAGCTCGAGTGAGGATTGAAACGGTTCCTCCTCCTCCAACCAGCTTTACCTGGTCGACGTTGCACTCGGGTGAAAGCTCGAGTGAGGATTGAAACCTCCGTTGACGGCCTTGAGCAGGCCTTTCAGCTCACGTTGCACTCGGGTGAAAGCTCGAGTGAGGATTGAAACATAGTGCAGCGTCTTACCCCCTAGCTTTTTGGCGCACGTTGCACTCGGGTGAAAGCTCGAGTGAGGATTGAAACGTCCACGTTGCCCAGCTCGCGCAGCACCCGGAAGCGGGTTGCACTCGGGTGAAAGCTCGAGTGAGGATTGAAACCCGGCTGGGGCATGGGCGCAGGCTGGAGGGTTGGCGTTGCACTCGGGTGAAAGCTCGAGTGAGGATTGAAACGGTCCAGATTCCCTCCCCGTCGGGGGAGGCAACCTGGGTTGCACTCGGGTGAAAGCTCGAGTGAGGATTGAAACAAACCGAGCTGCTGCATTTGTTCACGGTATTGACGTTGCACTCGGGTGAAAGCTCGAGTGAGGATTGAAACACGTTGGGCCACAAGACCCACTGGGGATTGGGGTTGCACTCGGGTGAAAGCTCGAGTGAGGATTGAAACCTAAACACGCTGGGGTTTCTGCTGTTTTGTGTCAGTTGCACTCGGGTGAAAGCTCGAGTGAGGATTGAAACCCTAACTTAGTGTCGTAGACGAAACCCTTGCGGCGTGTTGCACTCGGGTGAGAGCTCGAGTGAGGATTGAAACCTCCCGAAGTAGATCTTGCATGGATTTTATCTATGTTGCACTCGGGTGAAAGCTCGAGTGAGGATTGAAACCTCTAGCCAAGAGTCTAAGAATTTGAGCTTCTTCAGGTTGCACTCGGGTGAAAGCTCGAGTGAGGATTGAAACCCGTCCAACGCTACATAACCGCCGCCAAAGGGCTGTGTTGCACTCGGGTGAAAGCTCGAGTGAGGATTGAAACCCTTGCTGGTCTCGGCGCTTTCTCGGCGCTGTGGCGTTGCACTCGGGTGAAAGCTCGAGTGAGGATTGAAACTCGGCCACGAAGTAGATGTAACGGAACTGGTTTTGTTGCACTCGGGTGAAAGCTCGAGTGAGGATTGAAACGCGGGCGTATAGCTCACAGCGCATGTTGGCCTCGCGTTGCACTCGGGTGAAAGCTCGAGTGAGGATTGAAACCGGGGTCGTAACCTCTAACAGATGCAACTTGTTTGTTGCACTCGGGTGAAAGCTCGAGTGAGGATTGAAACTTGGTCTACTTTGACCTCTAGGTCTGAAACCAGGACGTTGCACTCGGGTGAAAGCTCGAGTGAGGATTGAAACCTCCCAGCGTGTTGCGATTGTGCAAGCAATCGCAACGGTTGCACTCGGGTGAAAGCTCGAGTGAGGATTGAAACATGACCCCCACGGCCAGGGGCAAGAGTCTTATTTTGTTGCACTCGGGTGAAAGCTCGAGTGAGGATTGAAACCAGGGCTTCGTATAGTGCCTCTTCCGACGACCACAGTTGCACTCGGGTGAAAGCTCGAGTGAGGATTGAAACTTATGCTTCTCCCTAAAAAGGGGGGCACGGCATGCGTTGCACTCGGGTGAAAGCTCGAGTGAGGATTGAAACCTCACCCAGGAAGGTAGATTCATAGACCTGCTGCGGTTGCACTCGGGTGAAAGCTCGAGTGAGGATTGAAACCTCCAGGCCAAGGTTGGCTCGAGCCTGTTGCTTTTGTTGCACTCGGGTGAAAGCTCGAGTGAGGATTGAAACACAAAATTCAAAGTGCATCCCGTCGGCGTTGCTGTGTTGCACTCGGGTGAAAGCTCGAGTGAGGATTGAAACACAAAATTCAAAGTGCATCCCGTCGGCGTTGCTGTGTTGCACTCGGGTGAAAGCTCGAGTGAGGATTGAAACTAAACCGACACCGCATCCCAGGCCCGCCAACGGTTGGGTT
>OGCI01001347.1_pt1 | contig 20932 bp, 17 predicted proteins | sample 1570021 | NCBI WGS metagenome assembly OGCI01 (sample SAMN06264664, study PRJEB24512) | hot springs metagenome | isolation source: Hot spring water | place: South Africa: Tshipise | collected 2015-06-21 | reverse complement strand
CATCGTCGGGGCGTATCCGTCCATGGGTGACAACCTGCTCCTTCTCACCTTGATCGTCGTGGTGGTGGGGGGGACTGGCTACGTCCAGGGGACCATGCTGGGCGCTCTTATCATCGGCTTGCTTGACACCTACGGCAAAGCCTACGTCCCCAAGGTAGCCCTTTTCTTCGCATGGATGGTCTTCTTGATAATCCTCTTGATCCGACCTAGTGGTCTTATGGGACGCAGGGTGTTCTGATGGAAGACGATCGTGTCCTGGAAGTAAATACGCCTGCTGGCCCGGGTGGGAAGGCTACCGCTGCACGTGCTGCGCGGTCTCTTTCGTTGACCGCTATCCCTGTGGTCGGTATCGGCCTGCTGATACTTGTCTTGCCCCTCTTCGTTCCTACTTTCATCTCCAGTCTGGTCACCAAGATGATGATCTACGGCCTGTTCGGGCTCAGTCTGAATCTTCTGTGGGGCTACGGGGGGATACCGAGTTTCGGTCACGCCGCCTTCTTCGGCACCGGTGGCTATGCGGCGGGGATAATGATTCTCAAAGCGGGCATCAGCAACTTTTGGCTCAACCTCGTCTTGGCCCTACTCTTTACCGCGGTCATCGCCGCGATCCTTGGCATCCCCGCCTTCCGGGTCTTCGGGGTCGGGGCGGGGGCCACCAACCCGATCTATTTCTTGCTCGCGACCATCGCTTTCGGGGAGCTCCTTTCACGGATGGCGGTCGCTCTGCGGCCCCTCACCGGAGGGTCCACTGGGATCTCTGGGATCCCAGAACCTGATCTGGGTTTCGGTTTTCGTACCACTGCCAGCACCTACTACTACCTTGTGTTTGTGATCGTGGCGGTATCCGTCTACCTCATGTACCGAATCGTCAACTCCCACTATGGGTATGCTTTGCGGGGCATCCATGATAATGAGCGGCGCATGCAGGCGCTGGGCTACAACACCTGGCTGTACAAGTACACCTCCTGGATCCTAGCCGGCGTCTTTGGTGGATTGGCGGGTGTGCTTTTCGCCTACTTCGGTGGCACCATGGTGCCCAACAACTTGGCTATGATCACCAGCGATATCGCCTTCTGGTTGGTCATAATCGGTAGCACCACCGTGTTCTTTGGTCCTCTCCTGGCGGCTGTCCTGTTCGTGGGAATCGAGTATTTCGCTAGCATCTACCTCCCCGCGCGTTGGCCTCTGATCTTCGGCGCCGTCATGGTGGCCACGATCATGCTCATGCCCAACGGGGTGGGTGTGGAAGTGCTCAAGCTGTGGAAGAGGGTGACTCGTGGCGCTGCTTGAGACCAACAGGATCTTTGTGCATTTTGGCGGATTGGCGGCGGTCAAGGGCTTGTCGCTCTCGATCGAGCCCGGCGAGCGGGTAGCCCTCATCGGTCCCAACGGTGCCGGTAAGACCACCTTCTTCAATGTGCTCACCGGGCAGATTCGGCCTTCTAGCGGCAGCGTCCATTTCAAAGGGATGGACATCACCAATCACAGTGTATACGCCCGCACCCACATGGGAATGGCCCGGTCGTTCCAGATAACCAGTCTGTTCCCCAACCTGTCGGTCATGGTCAATGTCCTTATCGCTTTGCAGGGCATCCGGCGGGGCCGGTACGATCTCCGGCGTTATTTCTTGAAAGACAAAGAACTTGTCGCCATTGCCCAAGAATTGCTGGAGTCTGTGGCTCTCTGGGACCTCAGGGACGAGAAAGTGAGCTCTCTTGCCTATGGTCAGCAACGCAAACTCGAGATAGCGCTGCCGCTGGCCAGTTCCCCCGACCTTCTTCTGCTGGATGAGCCTAGTTGCGGTCTTACCCCGGCAGAGAGCAGTGACATAACCAGCCGCATCCGCGACTTGGGTCCCAAAATAACGGTGCTCATGATCGCCCATGACATGGACCTGGTGTTCGGGGTGGCAGAAAGAGTCATACTGCTCCACTACGGGGAGATAGCCTGTGAGGGTACCTGCGAAGAGATCAGGGCCAATCAAATGGTCAAAGAGATCTACATGGGGTCCCGCAAGTCAGTGACCGGCACTTGGTGAGCCCTCATGCTTCGAGTCGAAGACATACATACTTGGTACGGCGAGAGCTACATCCTGCAAGGGGTGTCGTTGGAGGTGAAAGACGGCACTTGCGTGGCACTCCTCGGTCGGAACGGGATGGGCAAGACCACTACAATCCGCTCCATCATGGGTCTTACTCCTCCACGCAAGGGAAGCATCGTTTTCAATGGTCAGGAGCTAGTGGGATTGCCTCCCTACAAGATCGCTCGTCTGGGCATCGGGCTGGTTCCCCAAGGCCGTATGATCTTCTCGTCTCTCTCGGTGGTAGAGAACTTGAAGATGGCTGCCCGCACGGGCGGTAAGAAAGATCCCTGGACCCTGGACAAGGTGTTTGCTTTGTTTCCCAAGTTGGCTGAGCGTCGTCGGAACAAAGGGAATCTTCTGAGCGGGGGCGAACAGCAAATGCTGACCATCGCTCGTGCCCTGATGACGAACCCAGACCTGGTTCTGTTCGATGAACCTTCCGAGGGCCTGGCTCCAGTAGTGGTGGAGGAGGTGTTTCGCGTCATCGAGCGGATCAAGGCGGAGGGACAGTCCATCCTACTGGTGGAACAGGACTTCGGCATGGCCATGAGCGTGGCAGATTATGCCTACATCATGAGTCGGGGGACTATCGTCTACGAATCGACCCCTGCAGAGCTCATCCACAACGAGGCCGTGAAGAGCACCTATCTGGGTGTGGGGGAGTAGTATCCGATCACCTTGGGGTAAGAAGCGGGGAAAGGCGAGAGTCGAGGCTACGACAAGGGGGTGCCGAAAACGAGCGCGGGACTACTCATCATCTACCCATCTACTCTGGGAAAGGCGACAGTCAGTAGAAGAAGGGGGGACTTATGAAAAAGAAACTGGTCATCGTGCTGGTTCTCGTCCTCGTGCTGGGGATGTCCGTGGTGGCGGCTGCTTGTGGCGGTGAGGCTGAGACCACCACGACGGGCGCTACCACTGTGACTACAGCCGGCCCTACCACCACCGGCCAGGCCACCACCACCAGCGGAGAGGCGGCGGGCGGGCCCATAAAGATCGGTTATAACGAGGGCTTCACCGGCTTCATGGCCTATGACTGTGAGCTAGCCGACAGGGGCATCAAGACGGCCCTCGCTATGGTGAACAACGAGTTCCAAGGTCGGCCCCTCGTTTACGTGGCTGAGGACAACGGCTCTGACCCGGTGGTGGCCGTCGACAAGGCTCGCAAGATGGTGGAAAGCGACAAGATCAACGTGATGATCGGTCCTATCTTCTCGCCTTCCGCCAAGGCGGTGACGGACTACCTGGCCAAGTCGTCGGGTATCCCCCAGATCTCTATCGTGGGACAGCCGACCGAGAACCTGGAGACTGCAAATGGTTTGGCCTTCATCCACACGGGGTTCTTCGACTCCCACGGGTACTACTTCGGAAAGTACTTGGCAGAGAGGGGTTACAAGACAGCGAACGTCATCAACTACGACGATACCCCGGCCTATGCTCTTACCGAAGGCTTCAAGAAGGCCTTCGTAGAGGAAGGCGGCGGGCAGGTCTTCAGCGAGAACTACGTGCCCCTCGACACGGTGGACTTCAGCGGTTACCTCACCGCTATGAAGCCCGCGGATGTGACCGTGTTCTGGGTCTTCGGCAATGGCGCAGTGCCCTTTGTGAAACAGTACAACGACTATGGACTGAAGGCACCGCTGGCGGCGCCGATGTCCAACAACTTCAGCGACGAGCAACTGGCCGAGCTGGGCGACATGGGGGCGGGTATGGTGGCTTGCGACTACTATGCTTACACCCTGGACAATCCGCTCAACAAGGAGTTCATCGCTGCCTTCGAGAAGCTCTACCCCGGGCAGAAGCCGACGCCGCAGGCCTACGGCTCTTGGCAAGGGGTGATGATGTACCTGGAGGCGCTCAAGGCTACTGGCGGTGATACCACTCCTGCCAAAGTCATCGAGGCCCTGGGCAAGCTGAGCATGGATTCCCCTGCCGGCAAGTTCACTATCGTGCCCTTCAAGACCGCGTACATCGCCAAGCGTGATTTCTTCATGCTGGAGGTGCAGAAAGTCGGCGACGTGTGGACCTGGGTGCCGGTCAAGACCTACGAGCAGGTGCTGCTGGGTGACCTGGAGTCGATAGGGCAGTAGTCCACACATCATGTTGCTTCAAGCCGCGGTCGTTTAGGCCCGCTGGGGGAGCGCAGAAAGAAAGGGGCCCCGCCGCTAGGCGGCGGGGCCCCTGTGCACGGGGGCAGAGTCTCTACCTCTCCAGCGGTATGTCACCCAGGTTGACATCCTTCTCGGTGGTTATGCCCTCGAAGGTCTTGGGAGCAAAACCGTCCGCAGCTATGGTCAGGCTGTAGGTAGTGTTGTCCGCCAGACCCCGGAACCAGAAATCACCGAAGCCGTCTGTGGTCACCGTACAGGTGGCGCCGTCCGGTCCGGTCAGGGTACAGACGGCTCCCTCGATAATCTCCTTCTCTACCGGGTCGTACACCGTGCCGGCGATGAACTTCTTCGGAATGTTGAGGTAGTAGACGCGCGGTTTGCAGCCGAGCTCGGGTTTCATCACCTCGGCTCGTGCGATCTCTTCCGCGAAGTCCGCCTCCTCACCGAACTTGATGGCCTCGGTCGGGCAAGCGTCTACGCAACGGGGCACCGTCCACTCGCCGCCGTCAAGAAGATGGGCGCAGCCGGTGCACTTTTGCGCCAGGTTGAGATCATCGTTGAAGTAGATGGCCTTGTAGGGACAAGCATCCACGCAGTTCTTGCAGCCGGTGCACATCTCGGTGTCGATGATCACCAGGCCGTCCTCGCGCTTGTAGATGCAACCCTCCACCGGACAAGCAGTCAGGCAGGGCGGCTCATCGCAGTGGTAGCACGGGTTGGCGATGTAGTGCATCTCCACCTTGGGCACGGTGCCCCGGATGTACTCATCCAGCCTCATCCAGAACTGGCCGGTGTCGGGCTGCGGCTTGGCGATGGGGGACCAATCGTTCCCTACGTGTTCATCCTTGCACACGAACTGGCAGGCATAGCAGCCCACGCACAGATCGACATCTATAACGAAGACCTTCATCTATGCCTCACCTTTCCTCGATCCAGGCGTCGAAGCGCAAGCCCGCTCCGGGATCGTAGTCGCGGGCGAAGGCTTCTGGGTAGTCCCTCCGCCAGGTTTCCCATTCCTCATTGGTGACTTTCTGCACGTCCACCAAGTAGCCGCTAGTGGCCTGGCCGACGCAGTTCTTGGAAGTGATCCCGTTCGGGGCGATGGTGTTGATGGCTCCACCGCGATCCACCTTGCCCGGGATGATGGGGTCGTGCCGAGCCCCGTGGTCCACGTAGACCACTCCAGGCCGGATGCGTTCCCATACCCGTGCCCCGACCAGCACGATGCCCCGTTCGTTGAAGACCTTGACTATGTCGCCGTCCTTGATGCCCCGGGGTTCGGCGTCCGAGGGATGGATCCAAATAGGCTCGTAGCGGTACCCATCGAAGCCCAGGACCTTCCCAGTCGGGGTCTCCCGGGCCCAGCTGATGTCGTCACCTTGTGCGTGCGTGCGCCAACGGGGATGGTTGGACATAAGAAGGAGCGGGAACATGGCCGCTCGTTCGCTCGACAGCGACTCGTCGTGGGTCTCGCCTTTCTCAATCCACTTGGGATACGGCGGCCGCTCGTTGTCGCAGGGGAAATGTTGAGCGAGCCGTTCCGAGTAGAACTCGAGTAGGCCGCTCGGAGTCTTGAGCGGGTTGTTCTTGGGGTCTTCATAGAACTTGCGGAGGCCTGGCGGGTCCTGCTCCCAGTCGACGGCTGTCTTGTAGACATACGTCTTCTTCTCGTAGAACTCCTCCCAAGTGGTGAGCTTGTCCATCTTCATGGCGTCGAAGACGATCTTCTGGAGGTCTCGCGTGCTCAGGCCGTCAGTGAACTTGTCCAGCAGCCCCAGCTTATCCGCCACTGCGCACACGATCTCGTAGTCGCTCTTGGACTCACCGATCGGCTGGATGGCTTGCTCCTGGATGGACACGCTGGCGAAGTGGGGGCCCTGCCGGACCGTAGTCACGATGTCTTCCACTTCCAGAGTGGTGTTGGCCGGCAGGATGATGTCGGCGTACAGACACTCGTTCTCCAGCCAGGGATGTTGGGCCACGATCGTCTCGATGCTGGGATCCCGGAAAGCCTCGATGGTGCGGTTGCCGTGGTTCCAGCAGGTGATGCGGCAGGGGGTGTCGGTCCAGATCATGTGGATACGAGTACCTCCTTCCTCTTCGGGGATGGGGTACGTGTAACGGGTGAACTGTTCCTCGGTCTGAGATTCCTGACCGCCGCTCCCATGGAATACCAACGGAGGCTTGAGGATGGCGTCCTGGATAAGGGTCTTGGGGATAAGTTGGGGCCCCCAGGCGTGTACAGTGGTCCAACAGGGCTTGGTGAGTCGCTCCGGCAGTTCGGGGTTGAAGAACCGCACACTACCAAGGCCCTCTGCCCGGGGCATGCCGAAGTAGGTCATCTGGCATTGATGGACGCCGGGTTTACCGAGTCCCTGCATGCCTAGCAAGATGCACTCCAAGCGGCCGGGCTCATGGGAGTAGGGGCCGCGGAAGGCGGAGCCACCGAAGTAATGGATGATCGAGGTCGTGTTCTTGGCGAACTGCCGAGCCAGCGCCTTGATGGTCCACTCGGGCACGCCGCATTTCTTGGAAGCCCACTCCGGCGTCTTGGGGATGCCGTCTTCCTCACCCAGAACATAGGCGGCCACTTTGTCCATACCTACGGCGTGGGTAGCCACATACTCCTTGTCCCAGGTGTCTTCCTTGAGCCACACGTAGATGATGGCCAGCTGCAGGGCGGCGTCGGTGTTGGGCAGCACGGGTATCCACTTGTCGGCGTGCACCGCGGCTGCGTAGTTCAGGTCGGGGCAGATGTAGACCTGCTTGATGCCCGCCCGCGTCCAGAACTGCGAGATACGGCTGGCATACATGCCGGTGAAGCCCCAAGGAGTGGTCTCTTCGTCGCAGCCCCACTTGAGCACAAGGGTGGAGTGCTCCGAAATGTCTTTGATCAGATTGGCAGCGGGGGACATCATGCCTTGGAAGCCCTGCCCCCACACGTGCTTAGCGCCCCAGTACCAACCTTCCCAGCTGTCGGGGTTGCGCACTTGCTGGGTGAAGCCGCCCATCATGTCGAGTAGACGAGCCTGGTGGCCGTGAGGAGTATGGATGGTCTTGTTCTCGCCGTGGCCGTCGCCCTGAGCCAGGATGGCCAGGGGTCCGTACTCCTTATGGATACGCCTGATCTCGTTGGCGACTATGGTAGTGGCTTCGTCCCAGGAGATGCGCACGAACTTGCTCTTGCCCCGGTTCTGGGTGTTACGTCCCCCGGGCCCGACAGAACCAGGCGCACCATTGGGATCCCAGTCTACTCTCTTGAGCGGGTACTTGATGCGATTCGGCGAAAACGTCCGTTTCTTGTACGCCAGAGAGAAGGGCGCGGGAAGAGCCTTGCGCAACGGGGTGAGGACCTGACCGTTGCGTTCGATCTTCCAAGGCCGTAGTGATTCCCAGTCGTATTTCCAGTCATACTTGAACGGTCGGATGCGGACGACCTTGCCGTCCTTCACATCGACGAAGCACTCGCCGCCTCCCCCCAGGAGGCCTCCCATGGCGAGGTTCTTGATAGTCGTCTTATCGATGCTTACATCGACCTTCTTGCGTTTCACTTCCGCCATCTCAGTCGCTGTCCTTTCCGTCCCTGTTGCCTGGTCGCTCAACTGATATAGGACCCGTCGAGTTCACCCCCATTCTCGAATTCCTCCCTTCCTTCTTGCTCTACTCCCTCTTCTGGCCCGGATGCCACCCGAGGTATGCGGAGAAAGATGTGGCTGCTTTCTTGACTGCTTGCGTGCAGAGCTCTCGCTCCTTAGGGCCGAAGCGCCCGGCGGGAACCACCACCGAGATCGAGGCGATCACAGTCCCCAGTTGGTCACGAACGGGAGCACCGACGGCGCAGGTGCCCAGATAAAGCCCCTCAAAGTCAAAGGCCACGTCCTCGCGGGCGATCTGTTCCAACTCGGCCTCCAGCGCGGCCCGGTCAGTGACGGTGTAGGGAGTGTGTTTCGGCTGCGGACGGCACAGGATGGCTTCCCGCTCCTCCGGGGACTTGTAGGCAGTGAAAAGCTTGCCGTGCACTGTAGCCAGATCCCCCAGGATCCGCCCGGGCGCTGTCCGTCGTTTGAAAGGACGCGTCGTGTTGATGATGTCCACGCACACGGGGTAGCCGTCGATCTCGACCGCTAAGGTGACCGATTCGCCAGTCTCTACGGTGAGCTCCTCCAGGAACGGCCTTGCCGCTCGGACGAGGTCGGAGTGATCTTCCGCCACGTAGGCCATGGCGATGGTGGCTGGTCCCAGGCGGTACCGGTTACTGGTGGGATCGCGTACTAGGAAGGCCATGGACTCGAGGGTACGCACCATGCGGTAGACCGTCATGCGCAGAAGCCCCGTCTGTTCGGCCATCTCGTCGATGGTCCACTCGCGGTGGTCCACGTCGAACAGGGTGAGGATGGAGAGACCTCGCGTCAGGGCTCTGACTGAGAACGGGTCGCCTTCCCGGGATTCTTTGACCGTTGCCACGCCTTCCCCCTTCAGCGCTCGGACCGGCCACTGGTCCCTGCGCCTTGCAATTCGCTGCTCGCTACTCTACGATACTACCAATATTATCCGTCAATATCGAGATATCGGATAGTGGTTTGGGTCCGAGTCGGTCAGGCAACCATCTTCGACCAGAATGGGGGCTGATGTTTGATGTCTGAACAAGTATTCACCAACCTCACCAACAGCGGGCCTGTGACCGTATATGTCAAAGACGGTCAGATCGTCCGCATCAGGCCGCTGGTCGTGGCCGATGGGGACATGAAACCATGGACCATCGAAGCAGGAGGCAAGAAGTACTCCCCTTGGAAGAAGGTCACGGTCTCGCCCTACATACTTGCAGAAAGACGGCGTATTTACTCGGACGAACGCATCAGATACCCCATGAAAAGAGTGGATTTCGATCCCGACGGGGAGCGGAATCCTCAGAACAGGGGCAAGTCGCCCTTCGTACGGATCTCGTGGGACGAGGCCGCGACTCTGGTGGCCAAGGAACTCATGCGAGTGCGTGAGACTTACGGAGGGTCCGCGATCAGCGGGATCACCTCGTCTCACCACAACTGGGGCATCGTAGGCTACAAGATGGGTCCCTTCGCGCGCTTCATGAACATGATGGAGTTCACCCCGGTCCTCGATAACCCGGATAGCTGGGAGGGGTGGCACTGGGGGGCGAGTCATACGTACGGCTTCTTCTGGCGCCTGGGCATGCCTGAGCAGTACGACTTGCTACAAGACGCCCTCCAGAATGCGGAGATGATCGTGTTCTGGTCCAACGACCCCGACAGCACGCGGGGCACGTATTCCGGACAGGACTCCGCTCTGTGGCGGCAGTGGTTGAAAGAGAAGGGTGTGAAGATGGTCTTCATCGACCCCTTCTACAACTACACCAACGCGGTGATGGGCGGCAAGTGGATCGCTCCGCGCATGGGCACTGACACCGCCATCGCCATGGCTATCGCTTTCGTCTGGATCACGGAAGACACTTATAACAAAGACTACGTGGCCAACCGCACCCTGGGTTTCGAGAAGTTCAAGCCCTATGTGCTGGGCGAGACGGACGGCGTGCCCAAGACTCCGGAGTGGGCTGCGGAGGAGTCAGGGGTCGAAGCGCGTGTCATCCGCACGCTGGCGCGGGAATGGGCGGCCAAGCGGACGGTCCTTTCGGGGGGCTCTCGGGGTGGCGAGGGCGGCGCCTGTAGAACGGCGTATGGCACCGAATGGGCGCGCATGATGGTATTGCTGCAAGCCATGCAGGGCCTGGGGGCGCCCGGGCGGAGCATCTGGGGTACCACCATGGGGGCGCCGTTCTACGCCGATCCATGGTTCCCCAGCTACGGCGAACCCGAAGCCCGGATGTCGAGCTCGACCTTGGTGGCCAAGTACATACCGCAGAACCCGACCAAGCAGCGCCTCTGGCGACTCACCGTGCCCCAAGCCATCCTTGAGGGCCACGTCGAGTGGTACGGCGAGGGCTTCTGCGGCAAGAGCCTGGAGCAACAGTTCACTCATTTCGTGTATCCCATGGAGGGCCACTCCGAGATCAAGCTCTGGTACCGCTACGGGGGCTCCTTCATCGGCACCATGAGTGCGACCAACAACTGGGTGCGCATGTATCAGAGCCCCAAACTCGAGTTCGTGGTCAATCAGGACATCTGGTGGCAGAGCGAAACCCGGTTCGCCGATGTCATCCTTCCCGCTTGCACCAACTTCGAGCGGGACGACATAGGCGAGTGGGCGGCCATCAACGGTTACACGGTGCATGCTTCCAACGGCTGCAACTATCGCGTGGTAGTGCGCGAGAAGAAATGCATCGAGCCGCTGTGGGAGTCCAAGTCTGACTATCAGATCTTCTCCCTCATCGCCGACAAGATGGGGCTGTGGGAGGAATACACGGACGGGGGCAAGACCGAGGTCGACTGGGCGCGGGGCTTCTTCGAGATCTCCGACGTGGCCAAGATGATCAGTTGGGAGGAGTTCGACCGCAAAGGCTACTACATCATCAATGTGCCCGATGATTACAAGCCCACTCCCGGGCTGCGCTGGTTCTATGAGGGCCGGCCTTGCGATACTCCTGACCTGGGCAATCCCAAACGTTTGACCGCGCAGAGGGACCAGCTGGGCACTTTCAGTGGCAAGATCGAATTCGAGTCGGTCAGTTTGAAGCAGTACTTCCCGGACGACGACGAACGGCCGGTGGTGCCTCGCTACATCCCGAGCTGGGAGGGGCACCATACCAAGGAGCTGTTCGAGAAGTATCCTCTGGCGCTGGTGTCTCCGCATCCGCGGTTCAGCTTCCACTGTCATTACGACAAACATACGGACTGGCTGAACGACATTCCCGGGCATCGCATCAAGAAGGACGGCTACGCTTGGTGGCCGGCTCGCATCAACCCTGTGGATGCCGCCGAGCGCGGGATAAAGAACCATGACATCGTGCGGCTCTACAACGACCGGGGCTCGGTACTGTGCATCGCCGTGGTGACCGGTCGCGTGCGACCCGGGGTGGTGCACAGCTACGCGTCTTCAGCGCTCTACGACCCGTTGGTGCCGGGCAATCCCGAGGCGCCTGACAAGGGCGGCTGTGTGAACATCCTTACTTCGCCGCGCATGATGTCGAAGAACGTACCGGGGATGACGCCCAACTCGTGCCTCATCGAGATCGAGAAATGGGAGGGCTGAGAGCATGGTACGCCTAGGCCTGCTGATAGATATCACCAAGTGCAGCGGTTGCCACAACTGCTTCCTGGCTTGTCGGGACGAGTACTACGGCAACGACTACTCACCCTATTCTGCCCCGCAACCGCTGGAAGGGCAGCAGTGGATGCAGATCAAGGAGATCGAGCGGGGCGAGTACCCGCGGCCCAAACTGGACTACATCCCGCTTCCCTGCCTGCACTGTGAGGAGGCCCCGTGCATGGCTGCGGCCACCGACGGAGCGGTCTATCGCCGTGAAGACGGGATAGTGTTGATCGACCCGGTCAAGGCCAAAGGGCAACGTGCGATCGTCGGCTCCTGCCCTTACCGGGTGGTCTTTTGGAATCAAGAGCTGGAGATCCCGCAGAAGTGTACTTTGTGCGCTCACCTCTTGGACAAGGGCGAGAAAGAACCGCGCTGTGTGGAGGCCTGTCCCACTGGGGCCCTCGTCTTTGGCGACTTAGACGATCCCAACAGCGCTGTCGCCAAGCTAGCCGCCGAGAAGGATCTCGAGGTCTACCACCCCGAATATGGCACCTCGCCCCGTGTCAGGTATATTGGTATCCCCAAGCGGTTCATCGCAGGCGAGGTGGTGCGTGACGACATGCGTGGAGAGTGTGCAGAAGGTGTCAGAGTCACCCTTGAGGGTCCCGGCGGGGTCAGGGAGACCTACTCCGACAGTTATGGGGACTTCGAGTTCGAGGGGCTCGAAAAGAACACAACCTACACGCTGCGCGTGGAACTCGCCGGCTATGTACCGCAGACCTTCGAAGTAGTCACCAACAAGGACGTGGTCCTGGGCGAGATAGTTCTAACGCGCGCGTGAGAGAAGTCGTCATAGTCAGCGCGGTCCGCACCGCGCAAGGTCGCATAGGCGGCATCCTGCGGGATATCCAGCCCGACGACCTGGCCAAGGTCGTGATCGCTGCTGCCATCGAGCGAGCAGGCGTCGAGCCTGCCGAGGTGGACGAAGTCATCATGGGCCAGGCCAAACAGAGCGCGGATGCTGCCAACCTGGCCCGTGTGGCGGCGCTGAAGGCCGGTTTTCCTGTGGAGGTGCCTGCCTACACGGTCATGCGCCAGTGCGGCTCAGGCCTGCAAGCGGTGAACAACGCTGCCCAGGCCATCATGTGCGGATTGGCTGACATAGTGGTGGCTGGCGGCGTTGAGAGCATGAGCAACGCTCCCTACTATCTGCGCAATGCTCGTTTCGGCTACGGCTCGGGTAACGGCGTCCTGGTGGACTCGAACACCGAGAGTCAGCCCCGGTCGCAGCCGGTCGAGGTCTACGGCAACCTGACCATGGGCATGACAGCCGAGAACCTGGCTGTCAAATACGGCATCAGCCGGGAAGAGCAGGACGTCTTCGCTCTGGCCAGTCAGGAGAAGGCGCTCGCCGCTATCGCGGAAGGCCGCTTCGCGGACGAGATCGTGCCAGTCGAGGTGCCCCAAAGGAAAGGGCCCCCACTGCTAGCGCTGGTCGATGAACCTCCTCGCAAGACCAGTCTGGAACAGCTGGCGCAGCTCAAGCCGGTCTTTAAAGAGGGCGGTACCGTCACGGCTGGCAATTCTTCCAGCCGCAACGATGGGGCAGCGTGCCTGGTGTTGATGGCCGCAGAGACGGCTGAGAGCCGAGGCGTCAAGCCGCTGGCCTGTCTACGCAGCCAGGCTGTGGCCGGCGTACCTCCTGAGATCATGGGCATCGGGCCGGCCCCGGCCACGCGCAAGGCGCTGGCCGCGGCCGGCCTGGACCTGTCCGATATAGGGTTGATTGAGCTCAATGAGGCCTTCGCGGCTCAGAGCCTGGCTGTCATCAAGGAGCTGGGTCTCGACCAAAGCATCCTCAACGTGAACGGGGGCGCTATCGCTCTGGGCCATCCCCTGGGTTGCTCAGGAGCCCGCATCCTGGTGACCCTACTGTACGAGATGAAAAGGCGTGGCACCCGTTACGGGCTGGCCACTATCTGCATTGCCGGGGGCCAAGGCATAGCCGACGTCGTAGAGCTCATCGACTAGGCGCTAGCGGCGGGCCGAAATGAACACGCATGAATACCAGGCGCGAGAGATCCTGGCTGGCTACGGAGTGCCCTTCCCCCCTGCCAAACTGGCCTTCACTGCTGCCGAAGTGGAAAGGGTAGCCCGCGAACTGGGAGGCCACGTGTTCGTGAAAGCTCAGATCCATGCTGGCGGTCGGGGAAAAGCTGGTGGTATTAAGCGGGCCGACTCGCCCGAGGAGGCTCGCGAGGCAGCACTCGCCATGTTGGGACGTACTATCCGCGACCGGATGGTCCGCAAGGTCCTGGTGGTGCAGGCCGTGTATCTGGCCCGGGAACTCTACCTGGGCGCTGTCTTGGACCGTAGTCTACAGACGGTCACGGTCATGGCCAGCGCGCAGGGCGGAGTAGATATCGAGCAGGTAGCGGAGGCCGCTCCCGAAGCCATCGTCCGTGTCTCGACTGATCCTTTGTACGGTCTAGCTGACTACCAGGCTCGTAGTCTGGCCCGGGCAGTCGGGCTCTCCGGGGAGCAGGTCCAAGCCTTTCGGGACATCGCTCAGGCGCTGTACCGTGCCTTCTGGGATTGTGACGCCACGCTTCTCGAGATCAACCCCTTGGGAGTGACTACGACCGGGGCGCTTGTCGCCTTGGACGCCAAGCTGGTGATCGATGACAATGCACTCTTCCGCAGGCCTGGATTGGCGGCTCTCCGCGACGTGGAACAGGAAGACCCGGCGGAGGTGGAAGCGCAGCGCGTAGGTGTGCAATACGTGCGTCTTGCCGGCCAGATCGGATGTATGGTCAACGGTGCCGGGTTGGCCATGGCCACCATGGACACCATACACCTTGTGGGGGGCGAGCCGGCCAATTTCCTGGACATCGGGGGAGGGGCTCGCTCCGATCAGATAGACGCAGCTCTGCGTATCATCCTCCGCGATCCCCATGTGCGGGCCATGCTCATCAACATCTTCGGCGGCATCATACGCTGTGACATGGTCGCGCAAGCTCTGGTCAATCTGCTTGCCCAGGGCGAGGTGCGGGTGCCGGTGGTGGTCAGACTGGTAGGGACGAAAGCTGCCGAGGGACGGGCTCTCCTGGCCGGAACCAGCGTGCATATCGCCGACAGCATGGTCGAAGCCGCCCAGATGGCGGTGGCTCTTGCGGCCGGAGAGGACCAACGGTGAGCATCCTGGTCGACAAGCATAGCCGAGTGCTGGTCCAAAACATCACTGGGCGGGAGGGCAGTCACCAGACGCGCCAAATGCTGGCATATGGCACCAACATCGTGGCAGGCACTGGTGTGGGGAAAGGCGGCCGTACGGTCGAGGGGGTGCCGGTCTTCGAATCGGTGGAGGAAGCGGTGCAGGCGACCGGGGCGAACGTCTCCATAGTGTTTGTGCCCGCGCCGTTTGCCCCAGATGCCATTGTGGAGGCTGCGGACAGTGGTGTCGAGCTGATCGTCTGTATCACTGAAGGTATTCCGGTGCTCGACATGGTGAAGGTATGCGCACACGTACGCGCAAAAGGCGCGCGTTTGCTCGGCCCCAACTGTCCTGGCGTAATCTCTCCTGGTCTCTCCAAGGTCGGGATCATGCCGGCCGATGTGTTCACCCCGGGACCAGTGGGCTTGGTCTCGCGGAGCGGGACCCTGACCTACGAAGTGGCTGCACAACTGACGGCGCTTGGTGTGGGCCAGTCGAGCTGCGTAGGCATCGGTGGTGATCCCATCGTGGGCATGTCGTTCACCGATATCCTTGGGTTGTTCGAAGCAGACCCTGCCACCGAGGTCATTGCCATGATCGGGGAGATTGGAGGCACCGCTGAGGAGGAAGCCGCAGCTTTTGTCGGAGAAAGAGTCACTAAGCCGGTGGTTGCCTTTGTGGCTGGCAAGACTGCACCCCGGGGGAGACGTATGGGGCATGCGGGCGCCATCGTCTCGGTGGGCCAAGGCACAGCAGAGGGCAAGATTGCTGCCCTGAGAGAAGCTGGCGTACTGGTAGGCGAGACCCTAGAGAAGACTACAGAGGCAGTAGCTGCTCTCGTAGCGGGGTCACGGCGCTAGAGAGATCCTAGGCGTCTCGGCCGTCAGATAGTCGATACGGATGAGGCCGCCGCAGTACTGGGCTACGAGGTCGGCCACTTCTTTGCAAGCGTCCTCGATCTCGCCTCGTGTCACCGGCGGCAGTCCGTCTACATTGAACTCGATGGCCGTAGTCTCGGGGAGAGTCAGGGTATGCTTGCCTTGGCGCCAAGTCCAGCGTCGAGTGAGCACCGTGTTGCCCTCGACAAAGATCACCTCGCCCGGCAACGGATGTTCCAACTCGTCCGAACCGAAGGCCACGAACTCTTCCTCCCCAGTGGCGAAGCGTAGCTCGATATCTCCGTTCAAGAGATCGATGGCGTGTCCTCCGGCAGGAATGAGACGCCTAAGGGACACGATGTTCCCGATGTCCACCAGGGCATTGATGCTGGGGATCCCGTCGCCCCGCAAAGCTCGTCTAGCCATGGCCTCGATAGAAGAACGGAACTCAGCCGGCTTGGCGCCGAAGGCACGATAAGCATCCCGCCAAGCCTTGATGCGTGGTTCCTCGGCTATCCTCTCCAAGTCCAGCCGCTCCCGCACCGAAGCCTCGGCCTCCCGAAGCTTGCCGACCAGGTCCGCTGGCGAGGGACCGTTACTGACCTGGTGAGCTATGACTACGCCACGGATGTAGCCTGGAAACCGATCGAAGATCTCAGGGGCGATACTGTAGTGGTAGTGCGGCATAAGGTGTCCTTCTTGCTCTCGTTGTGATCACCAGTTCGCGGGCGAGCGGCTCTTTGGCTAAGCTCTAAGACATATAGTAGCCGGCAACGAGTGGTGATTCTACCTGAGGCAACGGAAGGCGGAGAGAAGTGCAGATCGACATACCCTGGGGTACGACGTCGGTGGTGGTGGAAGTGCCTGTCCACCGGATGGCTGGAGTCCTTGGGGCGAACGTCAGTCAAGCCGCGGACCCCGAAGCGGTACTCCTCGATGCCCTCGCTGGACGAGAGAGCGGCAGTGGCAAGATCAGCGGAACGGAGAGCGTGGGTTCGAGAAATCACGGGCCGGGGAGTGGCTGGCGGGGAAGTGGTAGGTACGAGGAACCCGAAACTGCGTCGGCCGGCGGCTTGACCGGCCTCCCGCTCGATGCTTTCTTGAACGAAGCCGAACCGCCCTTGGTGGTGGTGGTGAATGACGGTACCCGTCCTACGCCGACTGCCGACGTCCTTCGGGTGGCTCGGGGGTCGCTTGAGAGTTGGAGCGGCAGGACTGGGGAGTGCCCCCTATTTCTAGTGGCGACGGGGACTCACCGGCCTGCATCTGAACCCGAGCTGAGCCGGATATTCGGTCCTGACCTACTTGCTGTCTGGCGCGACCGCATTGTCTCGCACGATTCCCTGGCCGAGGAAGATCTAGAGGACCTTGGCGTGACTTCTCGCGGGACGCCTATCTTCCTGAACCGACGGCTGGTGGAGGCGCGCAGTGTCATTCTGATCAATTCGGTCGAGCCGCATTACTTCGCTGGCTTTACCGGTGGTCGCAAGTCGCTCTTCCCGGGACTGGCGGGCTACCAGAGTGTCTGCGCCAATCACCGACTGGCTATGGAGCCGGGCGCTCAGGCTTTGGTTCTCGAAGGCAATCCGGTACATGAGGATCTGGAAGAAGCCGCAGCGGTTGCCATCGCCGGGCGCAAGGTCTACTCGGTGCAACTGGTTCTTGACCGGCAGCACCACGCGGGCTTTGCAGCGACAGGTGACCTGAGGAGTACTTTTCGGCGCGCGGTAGAGGTGGCTGAGCGGCAGTTCGTGCTCGAGCTTGAGCGACAGCATGAAGTGGTGCTGGCGGTGGCTCCTTATCCGATGGACTGTGATTTCTACCAGACCAACAAGGCCATACAATTCGGAGCTCTTGCGGTGAAAGACGGCGGGATCCTCATAGTGGTCTCGGAATGCCCTTTCGGCCTGGGACACAACCGCATCCTTTTCGAGAGACTGTCCGCGGCTGCGTCGCCGGCTGATGCACTGGTTCACATGACTAAGGAGCAGTATTCGTTGGGTTTGCAGCAGCCAGCGCGGATGGCTTCGATTCTGGAGCGGATCCAGGTGTGGGTAGTCACGAGCCTTGATGACCGGGTGGTCAGGAGCATGTTTATGACCCCTTGCCCCAATGTCCAAGAAGCCATCGATGTCGCGCTTGCAGAGCAAGGCTCTGAAGCGCAGATGCTCGTTCTGAGAGAAGCGAGCATAACGGTGCCACGGGTAAAGGCTAGGGTCTGAGGGGCAGTCAGCGCCAGCTACCAATCACAGCCTCGCCCGAGCCGCACATGGAGTTGCTGCGGTTCCGTGGACGGTTAGGGGCTTTCGATCTCGGCCTCGGCCATTTATCTCCTTTCGTAGGTCATCGGGAAAAAATCCTTCTACTCATCCTTGACAACACCCTGGCCTGGAGGTAAGCTAGGCTTCCCATGTCACGCTTGGAAGAAAAGGGGGCAGGATGGGAAGGGAAAGGGCCTGGCTTCCGCACTTGCTCGGTGGGAAAAGCTGGCTTCGGCCAGATGGATGTCCTAGCCTGGACCTGAAGGGTTTTTCTTCTCGGCCCCGCGCTAGAGAGGGCAAGCTCATCTCCCTTGGTTACCCCAGGGCGAGGCAGACTGCTTCCTTCCTTCCTTCCTTCCTTCCTTCCTTCCTTGCTACCTGCCTGCTCGCCTTGGCTGCCTGGTTGTCTTCACAACTTCTGCCCCGCTTAGCCTGGCTTACTCTCGCTCTGCCCCAGCCAGGTCTGCTCGAGCGTGTATAGCGGGTATCTGCGACTGGTCGAGAGACCATAAACGGCTGTCTGGTCCCCAATAAGAGGAAGAAGAGGTGGAGGCATGGGGCGCCAGAGAGGAGGGCTGATCATGGCTTTCCTCGGGTTTACGATAGTTGTAGTGAGCACCGTGTACGTCAGTTCAGTAATGGCGGATACGATAGGAACAGGCCGGCAGAGGGAGGTCTTCACACTGGCTATTGGAGACGGGCCTGTTCAAATCGGGTACGTGGAAAGCAACGGTGATGTGGAGGCTTGGGGCCCTGAGTCCTTCACGGTGCTGAGCACCGGCAACATCGCCGTTCTGGATGCTGCGAATCAGCGGCTGATGTGGTTGACACCTCCGGCGAGGAGGTGCAGGCGGTATCGTACACCAAGCTCGGGTTGAAATCCCCTGTTGACCTCTGCGAGTGGCGTGGCCTATTGGCCGTTGCTGATTGCAGTACCAGCCCTGAGGCGGTCATCCTTGTGAACCTGGCATCTGGTGAGGCTGAAGGACGGATAGATTTGCCAAGGGGCTTGGCAGAGGCTGGACCGCGCTTCTTGAAGGGAAGCGACGGCGGCCTGCAACTGATACTTGGCATGTCTCAGAGCCACAGGGTGACGGATGCGACTAACGGGCTGACCTTGCTGGCCATCAAAGAGTCCTTACGAACCGAGATTGACGTGGCTGGGCTTGGAATGGTAACCGTAGATTCGGCACCTGCTGACCAATCGGTCGGTCCAACTGTGCGAATCAGCAATGCGAGCGGGTTGGACACGGCGAGAACCATGGCTGCCGGCGGGGTGAGCGCACAAAGCGTGGAGGTGATTGGAACTTCTCCTGAAGGCGACCTCCTGGTCCAGACCTCGTATTTCCTGCCGGGGGCTGATGGCGTCGAGGTCAAATTCTATGTCGAGCAATTGTCGCGCGACTCTCTTTGCACCAAGGGTAGCGTCAGCATTCCTACCGAGGAGTTCCACCTGTGGCCGCTGAAGTATCTGGAAGTCGACCAAGAAGGACAGACATGGTGCATGGTCGCGGCCAAAGACCATCTGAGCTTTCGGGTTCTGACCCCGACTGCGGAGCAGCCGGATGTGAAGGACGGATCAGTCGCGCGCAGCATGCATGACGCAGCAGTGCGGCTCAGTTCGGCGATTTCACGCTCGCTAGGGCCAGACAAGGCGTTCGCTGATTCCGATCCGCCGGCTCGAGCTAATCCCTGGACCCGCGACGACGGTAATAATCAAGCATGGAGCTACTGGAACTGCTGGTTTACCTGCAGCTCGGGGGCATACTACCGAAGCTGCGGCGGCAGTGACAACATTGTTCCCCGCAACCTATACAGCGGGGGTACCTTTCAGGGTGTTTCTTACGCCTGGGGAAAGTGGACTACTCCTTCCAGCTTCAAGTCGTACGTGGAGGCCGGGACCAAAGATGCAGGGGATATTGGGAGCCAGTCTGTGGAGACCTGCACCGTGGGCGTCGATTGCTCGGGCTTAGTGAGCCGTATCTGGGGTTTGAGCACCAAACACAACACCTCCGGCCTCACTGCTCACGCTAACCAGCTCTCAGACAGTACCCCCCTCTCCAGCCTGGTACGCGGCGACGTCTTTGACCGTCCGGGGACTCATGTCTTGAGCTTCCAGTGGCGGCAAGATAGCAACACGTTCTATGCCTATGAATCGACGACGCGGAATAACGTCGACCGGGTGATGTACTGGGCGAGAAGCAGATCCGAGCTTATGGCCGCTGGATATCACATGTACCGCTACAAGTACTGGACCGACTAGGGAGGTCTGGCGATGAGGCCACGTATGGGTAGGCCGGGTGTCCTTGTGGCCGCCGCGCTCGTCGTTTCGGTTCTTATCCTCGTGCCTGCCTGTGGGGGGGCGAGCAGCGGCGGATCCAGTGCCGCAAGCTCTGGTAGCGCTTCGAACTCGACCGCGGTGACCTCGGCGACCGAAACCTCTCGGTTCCCCGCTAGACTCTCGGCCATCATGGGTCGTTATAGCCGAGAAGGGCAGCAAGGGTTGTGGCGGCTTACTCCGAACGGCTACGCTCACAAGGAGATAGCGGGGGACTACGTGGCGGCGGCAGGTCGGGTGGGCATGCTCTTGGCCTACTCCTGTAACGGAGAGTTGTGCCTCTGGCACCCGGATGAGGCGTCTTCCCAGGATGTTTGCGTCATCGCGGTTCCCAGCGCGGGGGCGTCCGCGGCGGACGTGATCGCGCTCTCTCCCGATGAGCGCAGGCTGGCCCTGGTGCGCTACGCCCTGGACACGACCACGGACAGCAGGGTCGATCAGGCGGTTGTGCACGGTGCCTACATCATCGACTTGCCCTCGGGGCAAGTGGAGCGGTGGTCGTGGCTCAAGGAGAAGACACGCGCAGGTGGTATGTGGGGGGTGGTGACCGCCTTGCTCTGGGGCGATGCCGCGGACGTCATCTATGTCTCTGTGGGCCCAGCCGGCGGTAGCCAAGGCGAGGTCTCCTTCCGCTACGATCCGGCACGCGGAGAAGCTCAGGAACTAGAGGGAATGGCCTGCGTCCTGGACGTCGCTGCCAACGGCGACGTCGTCGGGCTGGGGCTGCCCGCCTCGCCGGAGGAGTTCGACAAGATCAGCGACCAGCTGGACAAGGTGAACGCCCAGATCGACGCGGTCGACATGATCGACGTCGTGTAGGTCGGGACGTTACCGAAGATCGGGTGCATGTCGTCGTACGGGGCGAGGAAGTTACCGAACCACACCG
>OGCI01001343.1_pt1 | contig 20961 bp, 17 predicted proteins | sample 1570021 | NCBI WGS metagenome assembly OGCI01 (sample SAMN06264664, study PRJEB24512) | hot springs metagenome | isolation source: Hot spring water | place: South Africa: Tshipise | collected 2015-06-21 | reverse complement strand
CACAAACCGGTGGTTTGGTGACCGGTTTCAGTCCCCTATTGGTCGGGTCAGGTGGTGCAACGAAGAAACTGCCAACGGAAGAACAGCTACGACAGGTTTCAGTCCCCTATTGGTCGGGTCAGGTGGTGCAACGCCGTACAACCGCATGAAATTCGACATTTTTGCCCTTTACAGTTAGTACTTTTTGTCAAGGTGCAATTCAGCAGCCCGCGCGGAACACTGTCCTGCGCGGGTTTTGCAATAGAACCTCTATCACACCGCGCGAACCTCACGCTTAGCCCGTCGTCAATTCAGGTTCGCAACCTCTTTAGTGTCAGCTAATATCGCCCCGGCTACCCCTCCTGACAGCGCAACTGCACCCAGCCCAGAGGTGCCACCGAGGTGCTTTGCCGGTCACGCACCGTACGGCGCGTCTTCGGGAACCTCCCATGCTCAATGCCCTGACCACGCCGCGGCAACACGGGCAACATTTTCAACACCAGCTGGCTGTAATCCTGTGCGCTTTCGTCTTGCACTAGACCCATCACCGTGGTGCCCAGATAGCCCTGACCCCAGCCCACGCACAGCAGGGGCGCATCGTTTCGGTTCTGTTCTAGAAGCTCTTGGATCACCTGCTTCGGCGTCGCGGGATAGGCGTATTTCAGCTCCCGCTCCAGGCGACGCTCCGCCCGCTTCGCCAGCACCTCGAACAGCGTGTCGCACCGCAGGTAATGCCCGAGCCCGGTCTCCAGACCCAGACTCGCCAGTGGAGCTTCGGGCTCGAACGAGAGCGTGAAGGTGGTGCGCGCGCCCTGTGTCAGCATCTCCAGCCAAGTGTCGGTGGTACGATGGGTGCCTTCCGAACGCACCCTGCGCACGCGCACCTGATCGTGCGAAAACGGCTGGCTGTCCGACACCATCACGAAGCGCAGAAGGTCGTAGTTCGCCTTTCGCTTGCCCGCGCGCAACAGGTCTTGCTCCATCTGCTGCCAGCACCGGCGCAGGTCGGAACGCAGCTGCCGCGTGCGTGTGTTGCCGAGCACCTGTTGCAGAGGCGTCAGCAGTTCGTTCTGCAGATGGTCATCCTCCAGCAGGAGGTCTTCCAGCAGGGCAGTGCGGATGGCGCCTTTGATGGAGCTGCCGGGCAGGTAGGCGCGGTGCCGGGCGTTGCGGATGTGCGTGCGGAAACCGCGCGAGGGGTCAGGCTCGGTACACTCCTCCATCTGTACCGGGTAGCGTCGCACCTGCGCGGCGACCTGAGCCACATCCGTCCGCCCCAGCTTCTGGGTCAGGAACTGCGTCAGCCGTGAACCAGAGGATGCAGGCTGTGTGCCCGCGCTCAGGGAGTTCTCCACCCACCGCACGTATGCATCCCCTTTGCCCTGCTGTTCCAGCCAGTTCAGCCAGCGGTCGGCGTCGAGCACGTGCAGGGTGTTGCCCTCCCTCAGGTAGCTCAGCGCGTTGATGCTCTCGCCCGTGCCCACGTGCACGGGGGTCAGCACCTCCACGGTCACCGTATGAGCCTCTGTTCTCATGCCTCACCTCCCAGATGGATGAAGACGGGCAGGGCGCGTCCGCATACCCACACGTCATGCCCCAACCTGTTGCCGGAGCGCACCGCCCGTCCGTATACGGTCTGAGGCTGATGCACGGGAAAGACCGAGCCCGGCGCGAACATGCGTCGCAGGGGTTTGTACACCGCCTGTCCGCCGACGAACATCGCTTCGTATTTCGCCTGCCAGTGCACCAGCGTGTAGCAGGGCTTCACAGGCGCGTTGAGCCAGCCCTGTGCCTCGTCGGGCGTGGGCAGGTAGTGGCTCAGGCAGAGCCATGCGCTGACTGGGGAAGGCTCCTCCAGCTCCAGCGGCTCCGGTTGCAGGCTGAAGCCGAAGTGGCCCTTGCCCGTGGAGCGTTCCCCGCCCGCGCCGGTGTCCTGTAGATATCGGCACAGCGCCGGCAGGCGATCGCGCAGGGTGTCGCCGGGCAGGTGCACCGCGAACCACAGTCCGACTCGCGGGGCGAAGAAGGTCTCCTCGCGCAGGAAGAGCCTGCCCTCCACCACCGCGTGCGTCCAGCGGTCGATCTCGTTGTGCTGGATGTCGCTGGCGGTAACAGGCGACAAATGGCGTCGGCTCATGCCAAGCCGGTGCGCCTCTTCGCGGGTCATGAGGCACGGTCCGCGCGGCACCAGCCGATCCTCCTGCATCTGCTCGCCCAGCGCCCCGAGCGACAGAGCGCCCTGTACCAGCGAATGAAAGAGCGACTCGCTGACAAATCGCACCGCTTTCAGCCGTTTCTGTACGCTGAGCGTGCGGGTTGCCTGCTGTTTGGCAGACAGCGAGCAGTCGGGCAGGGGAGCAATGCGCTGGGGCAGGACGGGCATGGGGAAGAAGCGCACCAGTTCGCCGTTTTCGCCCCAGGCGATCGGGAAGGCATCGGAACAGGTGAGCTCCTGCGCCATCTCCTGAGCCGCCGCGTTGTCGTACAGCACTGCCGTCGCCCAGCACAGCGCCCCGAACAGCGTGGGCGAGGGCAATCCGGCACCCACCAGCGAACCGAGCGGGGTGAGATGCACCACATCCACCCGCATGGCGCTCATCCCTCCTTTCCGAAGAACCGTTCGAAGGCGCCGTTCGCCTGCAGGAAGCGCATCGGCACACGTGCCGCCTGCCTGCGTTCCTCGTCCGTCATCTCGCCGTCAGGGAAGAGCGTCTGCTCGGGCGCGCCGTTCAGGTAATAGTCCAATCCGCGCCACACCACGCACAACTGCCGAAACGCCACCCTTCCGCTTCCGCGCGAGCCGCTTCCGCCCAGCGTGCTGTCCTCCAGCAGGCGCATCGCCACGAGAAGCTGGCGCAGAAGGCTCAGGTCATCGCCGTCGTACATGTCCACTACCATCTGCACCTGAAATCGCGCTCCTGCAGGCACACGCTCCAGTGATCGGGGATTGGCTTCGGAGGTGATGCGGTCCAGAAAGTTTTCGGTCTTGAGCTCGGTGAAGATGCCCTCTCCCAACGTGCTCTGAATCTCCTTTTTAGCGGAGTCGGTGAGGAAGGCGTCGCGCACCGTCAGCCGGGTGGGTCCTGCCGTCTCGCGCACGTCGCTATCGTCGGACGCCACTCCGAACAGCCTTCCCAGCAGGTACACCTTCTGCCAGCGTTCAGGGTTCTCGGTGCGCTCATGGTTCAGCGGGTACTTCAGCTCCGCGCAGTGGTAGGCGCCGTATATCTTGTGTTTCGGGTGTTGGTCGATCAGCCCCAGGCTCCACTCGGTCAGGTGGCGCAGTTTGCCCTTCAGCGACGAGCCGGGGATGTAGGGTTCGTCGGTGATGGGGTTGCGAATGACCGGGTTGTCCACCCCGCCTATCTCGAAGCCGGTGCTGCTTCCACCGATGTGCAGTCCGGTCACCGCTTCCAGCTGCGCGGTGATGATGTACTTGCCTTTGAACTGCCTGAGTGTCATTTTCTGTCCTCCTTTTCTCACGAGCGATACTTGTGGTAGGCGAGGATGGCTTCCACGAAATCGAACGCCCTCAGGAAATCCTCGTTGGTTTGCAGTTTGTTGCGGTGGAACACCTCGCGGAGAAGCTGATAGAATTCGCGCGGGATGAGCTCGCGCCCCACCGCGTACGCCAGCACGGGCATCAGCTTCAGCAGTTCGGTGATGTCGAATGGCTCAGTAGGCGCTTCCCGCTGCACCCGTTGCTGGATGATTTTCAGCGTGTGGAACACCTTGCGCAGCTGGGTGGGCTTCAGCTTATCCGTGTGGATCGCCCGCACCACCCGGTCTGCCAGCCCGCCTTCGTCCGCGAACTCCTCGACCTTCAGCTCGCGGATGCGATTCAGGCTCTGAATGTGGTTGATGACCTCTTGGATGTCGGATGCGTTTTGTTGTCGCATGGCTCTCAATCCTCCCTCATCTTGAGACTGACAATGGAGACGGGTATCCGGATGCTGGGCATGGCGCGGGGGATGCGCTCCAGCAGGCGCAGTCTATTTGCCACCTCGGGGTGCACCCTGCGCGCCAGCTGATAGTGGAAGCGCGGTATCCACCGCAGGTCGGGCTGGTGTGGGTCGCGGAAGAACTGTTCGTGCAGGGTCAGGAGGAAGTACACGAAGCCTTTGGCTACCTCGCGCCGCTGTACAGCGGTATAAAGGTCATCCGCGAACTCCAGCAGGTCGTCCGCATCGTCCCATGATACCACCGTATCGAACAGGCGCAGGTGGTCTCCTCGTTGCAGGGGGTCTGTCTGACGACCGGCTTTGGCGCGGTTCAGCGCCTCTTCAGCCAGCTCCGCCAAGCGCGGGACGGGGAGCTTCGGCTTCACGCACACCAGCCCAGCAGATAGCGTCAGGTTGGGGTTGGCCCCGACGAACCGGCGAAAGTCGCGCTGGATTGCCTGCGCCAGCAGGATGGTTGCCTCCCACGGTCCCAGCACAAACACGTCATCACCGCCTGCATACAGGGTGTAGAAGACGCCGGCGCTCTGATCCACCTCAGGCGGATGGGACAGGCGGTGCCTCCAATCGTCGCTCACCTGCTGGCACAGTGTGTTCAGCCATCCGCCGAAGAAGGCTTCGAAGGCACTGCTGAGTGTGGCGAGGCGGCTGATGGTGGGCGGCTCCACTCCCATGCCGAACACCGCGCCCAGATAGTCCACATCCATCTTCAGCACGCCCAGTCGCGCAGCGCCTTCGCCCAGCTCTGCCATCGGCTCGAAGGGGATCAGGTCACCGTTTCTGGTGGGCACGCGGTTCGCCACAAACTGAAAGCGAAAGCCGAGGTCTGCATCGCTACGCGGAGACAGGAACGTATCGGGGCTGTTCAGCCGAACCAGCACCGTTTCCGACCGGGGCGGGTTGTTCAGCAGGTTCTGTCGCTCTGTCTTCGTCAGCAACGCCACTTGCAGGTTCATCGGCTCGAAGCGAACGACCTGTCCCGGCAGTTGCTCATCGCCCCACACGAAAGCGATGGTATCGGTTTCGGGCAGTATCCTGCCGATGCGTTCATGCGCGCGGCACACGTTGCATATCGACGGCTCCTCAACGGGCACCATCCCGCACGAGGCGCACAGATGGTACACACTCTGCGCCGGCGCAAAGAACTCGTCGGGTTGCTCGATCGCCACCGAGAAGGCGCGACGGGTCTTTTCCTCTGCAAGTAGCCCGGCGGCGTGGGTGTACACGTCGCCGAAGTTGCCAAAGTCGTGCGCCCACAGCTCCACAGTTGCGCATTGCAGGCTTAGCAGACCGCCGGTGCTCTCCAGCAGGTAACGCCGAAGGTGCTGCAGGTTCTGCTCCACCGATTGCCGCGCCGACGGCGTGGCTGGCAGAAGCAGGTCGATGGTGCCTCCTCCGCAGAACAGCACGTTGGCAGGAGTGACCTCGCACAGGCGCACCAGCCAGTCTGCTATCGCCTGCGTCAACAGAGCCACCTGAAACGAGCGTCCGCGCAGGCGCCGCGCCACACCGCTGGTGTCCGCCTCTGGACGGGCGATGCGGAAGATGAAAGACTGTATCCCGCCGACGTCCAGCCTTACGAAGAGGGCGAGAGGAGGGTACCGTCTTTCCTGTTCTGCAATGACACCCAGAATACCCTCTTCGGACAAGCGCCTAAGCAGTTCGATGAGCGAGTCGAGTCGCGTGTCGGGCAGGCTGTTGCTGTCCAACTTGCCCAGGCACGCGGCGATTGCCGTGACCACCTTGGTATGGTCGTACAACGACACGTCGGGTACGGTGCGCACGTCGGCTCTTTCCCACGGCGTCGCCGAGGGCACGAACGCCCAGTTCTTGCGCAGGAGGAACAGCAGGGTGTGCAGGTCGGCGGGGCGAAACGGCGGCAGGGACTGCACCTCCTTCATGAAGGCGTCCCACAGTGACTGATACTGCCCCGGTTGTGTGCGCGGCTGTTCGGTGGGGAACAGCGCCTTCAGCTCGTCGTCCAGCGGCAGCAAATGTTGGTAATGTTCCTGCTGGCGCGCTTCACGGAACTCCACCCGGCTCGCCACAGAGACCAAACAGGCTTCGTCGGCGTTCATGCGCTGGCGTTGCTCGGTGGTGCGCTCCAGAGCGGCGAGCTTGTCCGCCACATGCAGGAGCTTTTGCAAGCGATCAGCTGGTGTCTCATGGTGTGCACCCGCCAACTCAGCCACGCGCTGTGCCCGCTGTGTTCCCATATAGCCCGCCAGCGAGCGCACGAAGTCCTGACTCATCGCCGCATGCTTCTGACGATACTCCCCGCCAAAACGCTGGCTGACTTTGCCCGCATCATGAAAGATGGCTGCCAGCCACAGGTCCAGTTCCCAATCATACATTCTCTCCGACCTCCTCGACAACGGTCTGTATCTTGCCCAGTCCCATCACAGTTCCCTTGCCGATATGCACGTATTCGCCCGCCAGCAGAAGGGGCATGAACGGCTCCAGGTCGCCCTCGAACAGCATCTCGCCGGTGAACCCACCCACTTTGAGCAGGCTTCTTTGCCGTCGCGAGTAGCGCGACTGTTCCTCCCAGCGCAGGTCTCGCGTCAGGGAGCGAACTGCCTCTGCCTGCGCAGTCAGCGCGGTAAAGTCCGCCTCCGGCTCGACACCGCAGTGGAAATAGAGCAGGCTGGAGAGGCGATGGAGCAGGGCGCGAACCAGGTGGTGGAACTCGATCTCGTCGGTCAATTTGCCCTCGAAGCGCAGGCGCGTCGGCGTGAGGAAGCGCACCCGAATACGGGTGGCAGGCTTGGCTCTGGCGAGGATGTCCCCACCGCGAACAACGGGCAGGCGCAGAGTGTCCAGTCCCTCCTGCGCACTGTATACCCGCGTCAGCGAGCCGTCGCCCCGTTCAGCCGTCACCTCCGTCAGGCGGAACTGGCCCTTTCCCTCGTGCCTGCCCGCCCCCAGACCGCTCTCCTCCAGCTTCTGAAAGGCATACACGAAGTATGGAAAGTAGTCGTTCGCCCGTCCCACGAGGGTGAGACCGAAAGACAGCAGCTCGCCTTCCGCGAAGGTTAACTGCTCGCCCGAAGGTGTATCCAGCACGTAGGGACGGGGAATGCTCTCGTAGCGGCGCAGCCGTTCGGCGCCGGGCGGCGGGGCTGTTTCGAAGACGTAACCATACGCGCATTGCTGACGAAACAGACATCCGTCACAGGTGGGGGCGCGCGTGATGCAGACGAGGCGACGAAATACCGAGCCGAACGCACCACGCAGCGTGGAGCCCGCGAACTGGCGGAACTCGATTGGAGATAGGCACTGCAGCGCGAACCGATACCGCGCTAGAAACAGGTGTTGCACCATGGTGCGCCCTCACGAGTATTTGGGTTTCCTTTCGCCTGATACTCGCTCGGTTCCTGTCTGTCTATGTCACATTCTGTCGGAAGCCTCCATGAGCAGGGATTCGCACCGTTTGGGGCGAATTCTCAGAAAACTTCGGCAGTGGGAAGGAGAGGATGGTGTCCGTCGCGCCATACGAGGCGATACTGCAACAGTTCGAGAACCTGCGTCTGATGGTGGTCGGCGACCTGATGCTGGATGAGTATGTGTTCGGCATCGTGCGTCGCATCTCGCCTGAAGCGCCGGTGCCTGTAGTGGAATGGACAAAGGAAAGCTTCGTGCCGGGCGGGGCCGCCAACGTGGTGAACAACCTTCTGGCGCTTGGCGCACAGGTGAGCGTGTTCGGTGTGGTGGGTGATGATGAGAAAGGGCGCACCCTCACGGCGCACCTCGCAGAAACCGGGGCGGACGTCGCAGGAGTGCTTTCGGAAGCCACGCGCATTACCACCTGTAAGACGCGCGTAATTGCCCACAGCCAGCAGGTGGTGCGCCTCGACCGTGAACAGCGACACCCTCTTGCCGAAGCGACCCAGCGCGAGCTGTTGCGCTGGGTGGATGCTTCCCTACCGCGGGCACACGCCGTCGTGTTCTCCGATTACCAGAAGGGGGTGCTGGTGCCTCCACTGGTGCGAGAGCTGATTGCCCGGTGCAGTGCACACGGGGTGCCGGTGGTGGCGAACCCGAAGCCTCCGCTCCTACGCCATCTGAGTGGGGCGAAGCTGGCGTCTATCAACCTGCTGGAGGCGCAAGCGTTCGCAGGGTCTCTGGGCAATGACACCGAGCCGCAGACCCTCCCGCAGCTCAGGGCGGCGGTGCACACATGGCGGCAGATGCTGGGCCTGAGCGCACTGGCGATTACGCTGGGGGCACAGGGTATCCTGCTGTCAACGGGCGGGGAACAACCGCTACATGTGCAGGGTATGCCGGTGGAGGTTTACGACACCGCCGGGGCGGGCGACACGGTGATTGCCACACTGGCTTGCGCGCTGGCAGCCGGCGCAGACTGGCACACCGCAGCGCGGTTGGCGAACGCTGCAGCGGGCAGTGTGGTTCGGCATGTGGGGGTGGTACCTCCACAGCGCGACGAGATTCTGCGACTTCTAGCCGAGAATCATCGATGAGGCGAACTATTCAGACGAGGAGTAGGTGATGGCGGATAGACTGGTGCGAGCAACGGTTCTCTCTGTGCTACTGATGCTGTATGGCGGTGCGTGTTGCTGGGCGCAGCTGACGCCGCGGGTGGAGGCGCAGGGCGGCACGCTGATCGTCAACCGCGCAACAGCGATCCGCGTGCGTGTGGCGAACGGCGACCTGGCGCCCGAGCGGCGTGCCCAGATTGCAGCTGAGCGCCTGCAGGGCGCCGTTTCCCGAGGGCTTCGCGCACCGCATGTGTCGGTGAAGGCGGAGCGACGGCGCGCCGCGGTGACCATTGGAGGTGGAGTGCTTCTCTACGCCACCCGCGCCGACGCCCGAGCCGCGGGCACCACTCCGGTTTCTCTTGCGCAGGCGTGGGCGGCGTCCCTGCGGCGATGTCTGTCCATACCACCGCTCAGCCTCAGCGTTAGCGAGGTACTGGTGCCCTTTGGTGAGTCGCGACAGGTGCGTGTGACTGGCTGGCTGGAGGGTAGCGTGGTGGTGGCACCAACCGGCTCGCCTGACGACGGGGTGGCGGACCCAGCGGTTATCGGCGATGGACGTACGATTCAGGTGACGGGGCGAGCGGTGGGGCAGGAGCGCGTGCTGGTGTCGGTCGGCGACCTGTCGGTACCGCTGACGGTAACGGTCCGCAAGTATGCCGGCGAGGTGCGCACCAGCGAACCGGTGGTGATTACCGGCGTTGCTGCTCCTGCCGCCTTCGTTCGCGAGGTGGTAGGCGCAGCCATCGCACGCAACGCGCAACTTGAGCCGGGCGCCCAGGTTCAGGTCGCATCGTCCATCCGTCTCAGCACGGTACCGGACGTGGGGCAGTCTACAACCGCGTCGGCTCAGGTGCGGGTAGTGGGTTCGGGCTACATCCCGCGCGAGCAGGAGGTGAGGCTCACCGTCGTCAATCGCTTTCTGGCGTTCAGCGATAAGGTGTTGCTGATGGTCAGCAACGAGCCCGAACGGGTGCAGAGACCGCAAACGCTTTTCACCGGCGAGGTGGGCGATGGACAGGGGGCGCGCCTGCTGTACCACCACATGAACGGGTTGGTGCAGGATGGTCTGTTTCAGATTGAGATACTGAATCCTTCCGACTCCGCGCGAGTGGTGCATCTGCTTGGTGCTGCCAGCGCCCCCATGCGCGACACGGTGCGTGTGGGTTATATCGCGGGCGAGATGTTCCTGCGCGCCCTTCTGAATAACATGGGACATACCATCACGGTGCCACCTCAGAGCAAGGTGGTTCTTCTGGCGCAGAAAATCCGACCGCTGGACACCACGAGCGGGGTGTTGCAGATGCGCGTGCTGCCCACCGAAGGAGCGCAAGGACTGCCTCCCTGCCTGTTAAAGGTCTCCATGCAGGTGTTGCAGAACCAGCCCGTGCCCCTGGTGGGCACGACGGTGGCTTGGGGCTTCATGGCGCCGCGTCCCATCACGGCGGAAGAGCTCCGCCAGATTGCCGGGAACGACCACATCTACCCTACCAGTCACAAGGTGCTCACCGCCACTTACGTGGTGGGGCAACGCTGGCAGTTCATCCGCATCGGTGAGCAGGCGGTGCGAAACCACACCGAACAGCGCAAGCTGGACGGCAATTACGGCGTCATCTACGAGGTTCGGGTGGAGCTGGTGAACCCGACCGACAGGGTTCGCGATGTGGAACTGGCGTTCGAGCCAAGCGGTGGCGAGGCGGGTGCGGTGTTCGCCATTGGGGGCGACGTGCTGGGCATCCCGCGTGCGTTTCCACCCACTGACCGTTCCATCACCCGGGTGCGCCTCCAGCCCAATCAGAGGCGTACGATTACCATTCGCACCATGCCGCTGGCGGGGTCGCACTACCCGGCAACGCTCATGGTCCGTTCGTGAGATGCTGGAGCGCATCGAGCCATCGCGTATCTTTGTCTTCTTGCGCGAGCACATCGGCGATGTGGTGAACAGTACGGCGGCGCTGACCTGTCTGCGCCGCCGTTTCGCACACGCGCAGCTGTGTGTGGAGGTGGGTGAGCGAGCGGTCGCCGTGCTGGAGAACTTTCCGGGTATCGACGAGATATGGGTCCGACCAACGCATCAGGGCGTGTGGGGCAAAGCGGCATTCGTGTACCGGCTTCGCAGGGCACGCTTCGACCTCGCGGTGATACTGGACGACAGCGCCGACATGGTGCTTCATGCGGCTCTGGCGGGCATTCCCCTGCGCTTCGGGGTGAGCCGAAAACCGAAGTTCCGTCGCCTCTACACCGACTTCGTGCCTCACAGCTGGACAATGCATGAGACGCTGGACCATTTCCGCGAGCTGGTGCTGCGGCTGGGATGCGATGTATGCGATTATCGCCCACGCCTTTACCCGTCACGGGACGATACACGTATTGCACTGTCGCAGCTCGAGCAAGCCGGATGGGACGGCAAGACGCCTCTGGTCGGAATCAATCCCGGTGCCAGCAGAGCGCATCGGCAGTGGTTTCCCGAGCGGTTTGCGCAGGTGTGTGAACGGCTGGCGGCAATGGGCTGGGGATGCGTCATCCTTGGTAGCAAACACGATGAGCCGCTCTCCCGGCGGATTGCTCAGGCATGTAGCGCGCCCCTGTATGTGCTGACCGGCAAGCTCACCATCCTGCAACTGGCGGCGCTGATGCCTTCTCTGCGTCTGCTCATCACGGCGGACAGCGGACCCATGCACGTCGCCGCCGCGATGGAAACGCGAGTGCTCGCGCTTTATGGCATCACCGATCCGGTTTACACGGGTCCGTTCGGCGAAGGGCACATTATCATTCGACACCATGAGGTTTGCGACGGTTGTTCTGTGGAAAGATGTGTTCACGACCGCGCGTGCATGAAGCGAATCAGCGTGGACGAAGTATCCGCACAGATCGAGAGGGCGCTACATGAGCGAACCGACACGCATTCTGGTCATCCGTCAGGATAGACTGGGCGACCTTCTGCTGACGACTCCGATGATCGCAGCGTTGAAGGAAGCGCTACCTCACAGCCATGTGACACTTATGATACAACCACAGTGGTACGATGCGATACGCGATAATCCGCATGTGGACGCCGTGTTGCCGACCGAGCACAAGCCGAGACTAACACATTACTCTCGCTATGTGCGACTGCTCCGCCGTAGGCGCTACGACGCGGTCATCCTATGCAAGGTGAACTCCGGCGACCATACCTGGATAACGTGGTTGAGTGGCATACCCGTGCGCGTCGGCACGACCGACAAGTACTACGGCCGCCTTCTGACACACAACCTGCGCTACGGCGAGGAGCTGAAGTCGTGGCATGAGGTAGAGTTTGTGACCGGGCTGGCTCAACCGTTGTGCCCCGCGCCGCTGACACTGCAGCGCGTCGTGCTACCAATCAACGAAAGCGCCCTACAACAGGCGTCCCTGTTGCTTGCATCTAAAGGCGTTTTCGATGCCGAGCCTTACTTCTGTGTGCATCCCGGCACCGGGGGCACCTGTCACGCGTGGTATCCGGAGCGCTACAGTCAGGTGGCGCAGAAGGTTCGGGCGCGGACCGGATGGACAGCCGTAATCACCGGCTCGCAAGCGGAACAGCCGCTGGCGTCGGCAGTGGCTGACCAGATGCAGGGTAAGGGTGTGAGTATTGCGGGGGAAACCTCCGTGCAGGTACTGGGTGCAGTCCTGCGCAGAGCCCGACTGCTCATCAGCGGCGATACCGCAGCGGTGCATGTCGCCTCCAGCGTCGGCACGCCGTGTGTGGTGGTGCATCCGGAGTCCGATTACGCCCGGCGCCTGCGCCGATGGCACCCGTGGATGGTTCCCTATCGCGCCGTCACCGCCACGGCGTTTTGCCCACAGTGCACGGAGCAGGAATGCCGAATGGGAGGACACATCTGCCGGGAGTCGATCACCGCAGACGCTGTGGTAGAAGCCGCGCTCTCGCTCATTCAGCAGGAGGACCTGCAGGCTCGCGCCGATTCTTCTTAAGTATCGGCTGGTGTTCCGGTTCGCGGACGACGAGCCAAGTGCGCGCGATAAACAGAATGGTTGCGCAGGTCACCGCTGTGTCCGCTACATTGAAAACGGGAAACACCCGGAAGTCGATAAAATCCACCACATGCCCCAATCGCAATCGGTCCACCACGTTGCCCAGTGCACCGCCTACCAGTAAACTGGCAATCGCCGTTGTGAGCGATGATGGAGAGCCCATCCGCAGGTAAAATACCAGCACCAGCGCGACCACTGTCAGGGACATCCAGAGGAACAGATGCCCCCACTGCGGGAACAACCCGAAGGCGATACCGGAGTTGAAGGACAGTGTGAAGTGCAGAACGCCCCGCACAACCGGCATCGATTGACCGGGCGCCAGAGTCCACTGCATATACCATTTGGTCGCCTGATCCAGCAGGACAATAAACAGACTGGCGAGCAAGAAGCGCAATTTCATCCGAGCGCTCTCAGCGCACTGGCACAGCGGGTACACAGGTCAGGATACTGCAGGTCCTCGCCGACATCGGTGCGCACCTGCCAGCAACGAGGGCACCTGTCGCCCTCCGCCCTGTTTACGCTAACCGCGACCTCCTCTTCGTCCCACTCTTCCACCGTTACCGATGCCACCATAAACAGTGTCGGCAGGTCGTTGAAGAAGGGTTTCAGGCTGTTCCACGTCTCGGTGTCCAGCTTGAGGTACAAAGCCGCTTCCTGCGAGCGTCGAATCAGCTCCGACTGCCTCGCCCCCTCCAGCGCCTTGTTCACCGTTTCGCGCACCGCCAGCACCGGTTCCCAGCGCTCCAGCATGGCTACGTCGTGCACCGAGAACGGCTCCTCCGGTAGCTGCGACAGCAACACGCTCTCTGCTTTACCCCCGTCGGGCAGAGCCTGCCACACCTCTTCCGCCGTATGCGTGATGATAGGCGCGAGCAGCTGCGCCAGCGTCTGCACGATGAAATGCAGGGCGGTCTGCGCGGAGCGACGCACATGCGAGTCGGGTGGCGAGCAGTACAGCCGATCCTTCAACACGTCCAGATAGAAGGCGCTCATGTCCACCACGCAGAAGTTGTGCACGTTCTGATAGACGCGGTGGAACTCGTACACTTCGTACGCCGACACGCAGTCCGCCAGCAGTTTGCGGGTGCGCGCTACCGCCCATTGGTCCAGCGAGAGCATTTGGCTCTCCACCACGCGATGCTGTGCCGGGTCGTAGTCATACAGGTTGCCCAGAAGAAAGCGCATGGTGTTTCGAATGCGACGATACGTCTCTGCCATGCGGTTCAGGATGTCGAACGACAGGCGCACGTCCTCGAAGTAGTTACAGCTGGACACCCAAAGCCTCAGCACGTCGGCACCGTAGCGGTCAATCACCTCCAGCGGGCTGATGACGTTGCCCCACGACTTGTGCATGGCGCGCCCCTCGCCATCCAGCATCCAGCCGTTGGTGATAACGGCGCGGTAGGGCGCGTCATCCTTCGTCGCCACAGCAATCATGAGGCTGGAGTTGAACCAGCCGCGATGCTGGTCTGAACCTTCCAGATACACATCCGATGGCCAGCGCAACTCGGGGCGAGTCTCCAGCACCGCGCGGTGCGTGCAGCCGCTGTCGAACCAGACGTCCAGAATATCCGTCTCTTTGTCAAAGGCGGTGCCTCCGCAGCTGGCGCACTTTGTGCCCTCCGGCAGGAAGAACTCCGCTGGCTTTTCAAACCATACGTCACTGCCAGCCTTCTCCACCTCGTTGGCGACGCGCGAGACAATGCTGGGCTCCAGAAGCACCTCACCGCACTGCTTGCAGTAGAAGGCAGGAATGCCGACGCCCCATGCCCGCTGACGGCTGAGGCACCAGTCCGGTCGCCCCTGCACCATACTGCGGATACGGTTGATGCTCTGTTGCGGGAACCACTTCACGCGGTCAATCGCCTCCAGACAGCGCTGACGGTGATGATTGTGGTCGATGTTCATGAACCACTGCACTGTCGCGCGGAACAGCAGGGGCGAGCGACACCGCCAGCAGTAAGGATACTGGTGTTCGTATGGCTCGTGCGCCAGCAGGGCACCCACCTCGCGAAGCCATTCGATGATCTCCGCATCGGCGTCACGAACATATTTGCCCGCGATTCGCCCCCCGACTTCGTCGGTAAACTTGCCCTGCGTATCCACCGGGCAGAGCACACGCAACCCGTACTCCTGTCCCGTATGGAAGTCCTCCTCGCCGTGCCCGGGCGCGATGTGCACTACGCCGGTTCCTTCCGTCATCGTCACGTAGTCCGCTAACACAACCGGTGACTGCCTCCCGTATAGCGGATGCTCGAACACCAGCCCGGAAAGCGCATTGCCCTGCAGAGTTCGAACCACCTGATAGTCCCTCGCGCCGATGCGCGCCATCGTTGCCTCCACCAGCGACTCCGCCAGCAGGTATTGCGCGCCGTCATGTTCCACGATCGCGTATGGCTCTGCCGGGTGCACCGCCACCGCAAGGTTGGACGGAATGGTCCATGGGGTGGTCGTCCAGATGAGGATATATGCACGCTTGCCATCCTCCGTCGGAAAGACGCCGTTGGGGTCTTCACGCAGGGCGAATCGCACCGTGATGGAGGGTGAGGTGTGAGTATGGTATTCGATCTCCGCATCCGCGAGCGCCGTTTCGCACACCGGGCACCACAGCACCGGTTTCAGCCCACGATAAATGTAGCCGCGCTCCACCAGCTCACCGAATACGCGCACCAGCGTGGCTTCGAAAGGATAAGACATGGTGAGATAGGGGTTCTCCCAGTCGCCGATACAGCCCAGCCTCTTGAACTGCTCACGCTGGCGCTTGACGAAGTGCTCGGCGTACTCCCGGCAGCGCTTGCGCAGGGTGACCTTGTCCGGCTTCGCGCCTTTGCGCCGAAACTCTTTGGTCACCTCGTTCTCGATGGGCATTCCGTGGTTGTCCCAGCCGGGCACGAAGGGCGCATGATAGCCCTGAAGCATCCGAAACTTCACGATGATGTCCTTCAGGGTTTTGTTCAATGCGTGCCCCATGTGGATGTCGCCGTTGGAGTAGGGGGGGCCGTCGTGCAGGATGAACAGCCCGCGCGGCGCCGGCTTTTCCAGTGCCTTGCGATACACATCGTGCTCGTGCCAGAACCGCTGAAACTGCGGTTCTCGCTTCACCAGCTCTGCCTTCATCGGAAAGGAGGTCTTCGGCAGGTTCAGCGTGTGATCGTAATCCATCTCTCACCTCAAAAGTTCAGTCGCTCCAAGTATTCGCGCAATGCCTCTTTCCAGTGGCGGGGCAGGGCGATGCCTGCCCAGCGCAAGCGCTCCATCTTCAACACCGAACAGGCAGGGCGACGCGCTGGCGACAACCAGTCTGTGCTGCAGATTGGCGTCAGGCGCACCGTATCCGACAACATTCCCCGCGCCTGCGCCAGCCGTACCGCCTCGCAAGCCACATCGTACCAGCTTGCCGAACCGGAGTTCACCGCGTGATACGTGCCGTACGGCGCTTCGCCCTGCATAAGATTCAGTATCACATCCGCCAGGTCTCTGGTGAAGGTCGGTGAGCCGATCTGGTCATCCACCACGCGCAGAGGTCGTCCCTGCAGAGCTGCGTTCAGAATGGTGCGCGGGAAAGATTTCCCGCCGATACCATACAGCCATGCCGTGCGCACAATCCAGTGGCGCGGACAGACTTCGCGCACCCACTGCTCGCCAGCCAGCTTGCTGGCGCCATACACGTTAAGCGGTCGCGGCACATCCCACTCGGTGTATCCGCCCGTTTTCGCGCCGTTGAACACATAATCGGTGCTGATATACACCAGCCGGGCGCCAGCATCGGCGCAGGCGGATGCCACGCACCCCGCACCGTAAGCGTTCACGCGGTACGCCTGTTCGGGATGACGCTCACAGCCGTCCACATCCGTGTACGCTGCGCACAACAGCACGACTGCAGGCTTGACGCTCGCGACGGCGCGCCGAATCGCCTGCACATCGGTTATGTCCAGAAGTATGTCACCCTTCTGACGGGAGGCGGTAACCAGAGCGAAGTGTGGGGCAAACCGCTGGCACACGTCCTGCCCCAGCATTCCGCTCGCGCCGATGACCAGAACTCTGTCGCTCACGCCTCAGAATTGCCCCTCAGCTCAAGATTATACCAGAATCTGCATTCGCCCGCCCCGACTCTTGCACGGCGCGTTTCTGCGGTCTCGACGAATGAATTCCCCGTCACCAGCCAGCAGGTGGATCGCCCCAGTCGGGAATTTTCAGCAGTTCACCGTCGCGCAACGCGGACTGGTGCGCCACCACACCCGGAGCGAGGTATCGCACCGCCTCCCAGACGTGAATTCGCGGCAGTCTTCTGCGGTTGCAGGCGTCCACGAACTCGTGCACCAGATGGGCATGAGAGCCTCCGTGTCCGCCCTTGTCGCGCGCCAGCGGCTCGGGCAGGGGTTCGCTTACGGTGCTCAGGTCAACCGGTTCCCAGCCGGATTTGGTAACCCACTTCGCGCCCGACACATCGTTCTCGAAGCTCGCCTCGGTGCCGTAAATGCGAAAGCCCTCGCGCCCGATGTGCCCGATGCGCCGGAACTCGGCGATTCGCGCGCTGGCGCCGTTGATGAGGCGGAACAGAGCGACCTCGTTGCTGAAGGGGTTGCGCCAGATGGTGTCGGGACGGTGCCAGTCGTCGTTGGGGTAGATATAGCCCTGCGCCGAGACCTCGGTCATGTGCGCACCCATGACGCTGATCACCCCGGCGGTGGAGTGGGTCGGGTAGTACATGGGCGGGTCGCCCGTCTTGTCGGCACCGAACTGTGCGCCCCAGCGTGCCAAGAGAACCTCGTATAGCCCGTGCGATAGGTCGTGGAAGTACTCCCCCTCGGCGTAGACGAACTGTCCGAAGGCGCCCTCCTGTGCTCTGGCGCGACAGTAGATGGTTTCAGGGCGAAAAAAGGTGGTTTCGCCCAGCATGTAGATCTGACCGGTGCGCTTGACGGTCTCCACCAGGCGGTGGCACAGTTCCAGAGTCTGTTCCGGCTCGCGGGCATAGGCGGGCGGGACGGCGCTGTACACGTGTTTGCCAGACTCCATCGCCTGAATTGCCTGTTCCGCATGAAGCCAGTGCTGGGTGATGATGGCGAGCGCGTCGAGATCGCTTCGGCAGATTTCGTCCAGCGACGCAAACGTTTCGGCGATACAGAACTCCTGCGCACACTCGGCGAGGCGGTCGGCATTCAGGTCACACAGCGCCACACGATGCACGTCGGGGTGGTCGCGGAACAAGCGGATAAAGTGCCTGCCGAACTGCCCTACACCAACGATTCCCACACTGATGCTCATGACGTTCCTCCAGAAGGGGTGCTGGAGTTAGAGGATTCTCGCTGGCGCGAGCCCATCCTGCCGCTGCACTCACAGGAACGACGGCATACCGACGCGAATCCGAGCCTTCAAAGAGGAGGCAAGGGGGCAATGCGAACCAATCGAGTGTTGCAGAAGCTGCGCGAGGGCAAACCGGTGCTGGTCGGGGCGGTGTGGACGGTACCGCACTGGAAGATTGTGGAGATGCTGGGCATTGCGGGCTACGATGCGGTATGGATCGAGATGGAGCATTCCGACACCACGTGGGAGCAGATGTCGCAGATGATACTGGCAGCGCGGGCGACCGGCATCGAGGCGATTGTGCGCATCCCGCGAGGCAGCTACAACAACGTCATCCGTCCCCTGGAGGCTGGCGCTACCGGTCTGCTGTTGCCACACTGTACCGGCGGCGAGGACGCTCGCGAATTCGTGCGGATGGCACGCTTCGCGCCGGTGGGCTGGCGCGGAATCGGGGGTAGTGTGGACATGCGCTACGGCACGATGCCCGCCGAGGAATACTTCGAATACGGTAATCGCGAGATTTTGCTGGGGGTGATGATCGAGCGGCGCGAGGCAGTGGAAAACATCGACGCCATTACGGCGGTGGATGGGCTGGACCTCTTGCTGGTGGGTCCTGCCGACCTCTCGCAGAGTTACGGTGTGCGCGGCGACTATTCCCATCCGCTGATGCGCGAAGCCATTGCGCGGGTGGCAGAAGCCTCGCGGACGCGGGGCAAGCACTGGGCAGTGGCTGGCAAGAACCCTCCATACGAGGAGCAGTATGCGATGGGCGCGCGCTTTTTCAACATCGTGGACGAGATGACGGTGCTGATGGAGGGATTCTGCCGAGCGAAGGAAGCCTCTCCTCCTGTCGGTGGATAACAGAAACCGTCTGCGCGCAGAGGCAGGAGGGTGTGTCCGTCTGGCGAATCTCGCTTGCAGAAGTAGATATTCGGAGGGAGGCGACCCCAGATGGCATTCCGATACGACATGGCGCGTTTCATTCCGTTTCGCGACCTGGACGCCTGCGCCCGCGTGCGTGCCATTCCGCGCGAACGGATTGCCGAACACCCGAACCCCGATTTTCGTATCCGGGTGATAGACGACCGCGCGGAGTTCTACGCCGCCTTCGCCACCGACATTGTGACGCGCATCACGCAGGCGCTGGACGAAGGCAGGCAGTTTGTGGGCATCTTTCCCGTGGGTCCCATGCCGCAGTATCCCATCGCAGCGGAGATGATCAACCGCCTGCGCATCTCCATGCACCATGTGCACACCTTCAACATGGATGAGTACGCCGATCAGGACGGCAATACGGCTCCGCCTGACTGGGAAGGCTCGTTTCAGCGCGCGATGTGGGAGAGTTTCTTCCTGCGCATCGACCCCGACCTGCGCCCGCCCGAGAAGCAGATTCACTTCCCAACGAAGGACGTCATCAAGGACTACGGCAAGATGATCGCAGATATGGGCGGTGCGGACGTGTGCTACGGCGGCATCGGCTGGTGCGGGCATATCGCCTTCTGGGAGGCGCATCTGGGTGACGAGTTCGGTGACGACCTCGAGGCTTACAAAAATGCCACTGCGCGCCTGGTGGAACTGCATCCGATGACCATCATGCAGAACGCCCTGCACTCCTTTGGTGGGGACTGGTCGTGGGTGCCCCCGCAAGCCAACACCATCGGTCCGGCTGAGATTCTGGGCGCGAAGCACCGCAGCTTCTGGCTGGATGGCTATCTGGGCGGAGGCGTGTCGTGGCAGAGGTTCATTGCCCGACTGGTGGCGCACGGTCCTGTGAACACTTATGTGCCGGGCAGTATCCTGCAGCTCGCCCGCACCGATTACACGCTTCTTGGCGGCGTGGCAGACAACGTGGAAATCCACATGAGCTAGGGGGTGAACAGCATGGCAGAATATGGCGTTCTGGTGCACGGCGCGGGATGGGTGTCCACCGAACACGTGCGTGCCTACCAGCGCAATCCGTACACCGAGGTGGTGGCGATATGCAGTCGCACCCGGGAGAGCGCGGAGCGTCTGAAGGAGACGACGGGGGCGGTCAACGCTCGCATCTACACCGATTACGAGCAGGCGTTAGCAGACCCTGATGTGCATCTGGTGTCCATCTGCACGCCGCCCAACCTGCATCCGCGCGAGACCATCCTTGCCGCGCAGGCAGGGAAGCATATCCTCATCGAGAAGGCGGTTGCCAACTCTCGCGAGGAGCTGAAGGCGATGGTGGAGGCGGTGCGGAAGGCGGGGGTGAAGACGGTGGTGAGCTTCGTTCTGCACTGGAACCCCCAGTTCATGTGCATCAAACGACTGCTGGAGCAGAACGCTATCGGACACATCTTCTACGCGGAGGTGGACTACTGGCACCACATCGGTCCGCACTACCGGCAGTACGAGTGGAACGTGAAGAAGAGTGTGGCGGGCAGTTCGTTCCTCAGCGCGGGGTGTCACGCGGTAGACGCCATGCGCTACTTCGTGCAGGACGAGATCGATGAGGTGATGGCGTACTCCAACAACACCGACCCGAACTACGAGTACGACACGAACGTGGTGGCAGCGGTGCGCTTCCGGGGCGGCGCCATCGGCAAGCTGTCGTCTATTCTGGACTGCCGGTGCCCGTATGCGTTCAATATTGACCTGCTGGGCGAGCGCGGAACCCTCCGCGACAACCGCATCTGGGCGAAAGACCTGTTCCCCGGGCAAACCGACTGGATTACCGTGCCCACCATCCGTCCCGATAGCGGCGATGTGACGCACCACCCCTTCCATGGCGAGATCGACCATTTCGTGGAGTGCGTTCGCACCGGCACGGAAAGCCATCTGAGCCTGTACGACGCCGCGAAGACGCACGAGGTCATCTACGCCATCGACGAATCGGCGGCGACGGGCAAGCCGGTAGAGGTGCGCTACGAAGCATCGGCGGTTTGAAGAACCATCCCCTTCCCCGCGAGGGAAGGCGGATACGCCTCTTTTCGTGTCGGGAAGAAGGGTTGCATTTGCTACCGATGTCAGCAGGTGTGGAGGGCTAAGCTCCTGCCGAGCCGTTTCGTGTCATTGCGAGGAGCGCAAGCGACGAAGCAATCTCCTGCGCTTGTCACGACGGTCGTTTGGGCTCACCAGGAGGTTCGCCCTCCGCGGAGGAGGGACGCATACTGCTGGAGGGCGAGGCTCCTGCCCAGCCGTTTCGTGTCATTGCGAGGAGCGCAAGCGACGAAGCGAGC
>OGCI01001336.1_pt1 | contig 21129 bp, 21 predicted proteins | sample 1570021 | NCBI WGS metagenome assembly OGCI01 (sample SAMN06264664, study PRJEB24512) | hot springs metagenome | isolation source: Hot spring water | place: South Africa: Tshipise | collected 2015-06-21 | reverse complement strand
GTGCGTCACTGTCGTCGTGGCATTGCGGTTGAGCAACAGTAGGGCCAGTGGTTTCCCCACGGTGTTGGAATGCCCCACTACGCAGACCTCAGCCCCCTCGAGCGCATCCGTGACATCCCGCCCCTCGCTCTTGAGGTACCGCTCAAGCAATTCCAAACAGGCAGCAGGCGTCGCAGGAGGAAAAGTGGGCTCGCCCAGGGTGAGCCGGCCCATGTTGAAGGGATGAAAGCAGTCGACATCTTTGTCGTGATCGATAGAGTTGATCACCACCGAATCAGAGACCTGCGGCGGGAAAGGTCGCAAAGGTAGGATGCCTGATACGGCTGGATCAGCGTTCAAGCTCTTCACCACCTCCACCACTGCCTCTTCGGTGGCCTCGGCCGGTAGCACCTCACTCCTATAACCGAGTCCCATTTCGGCACAGAACTTCTCCACCGCTCCGCGGTACATCCCCGCCCCGAAATCGTCGCCGACCATAAGAGTGGCTATGCCAGGACTCGCGCCCAAAGCTCTGAGCTCCTGGAGCTCCCGCTGGAGTTCTTCTCGCAGTTCCGCCGCTATGGCCTTGCCGTCGATGATCTTCGCCGCCATCCATACCTCCTTCAGAGAGGCCCACTCCGACTTGCCTAGAGCTTGCCGTACGTTACGGCGAGGACTTCCTCACGCAGCCGCCCGGTCTCCTCTAGCACAGCTTCTACCTTAGCCCAGCTCGACCGGTTGTAGTACTCATCTTCGATCCAAGATAGGTTTATTTTCACGTTGAGGGCGGCAGCTTGAGCGGCGGCCTCCGCAAAAACGACGGCTACGCCAGCATCGGAAACGGCATTGGGATTGCCCAGTTGTGCGGCCGGGAGACACAGGCGAGCCACCTCGGCGGCAGCCTCAGCCACGCGGAGAGGTACCTCGGCGGCTTGTTTGAGGGCAGCCTGCAGCTGGCGGGTGCGTTCGCTTTTCTGTTCCTCTGTGTCTCTAGGCAGTTTCATGGCCGCCGCCACCTGGGCGTAGGCCTCGGCGTCGCGCGAGACAAGATCGGTCAGCTCGCTCCGGAGAGCTTCCGCCTTGCTCTTGAGATCGGACATCGCCTCCTCGACGGAAGCGAATTTCTCCTTGCCCAGGGTGAGCTCCGTCACCATAGTGACCAGCGCCGCAGCAGCCGCCCCGACCAAGGCAGCCGCACTGCCACCACCAGGCTCCGGATCGCCGGAGGCAAGTTTGTCCAAGTACGAAGCTACTTTCCATTCAGCGTATGCACGTTCCATAGCTAGAACAACCCCACTATCTCGCCGTCTACCAGGTCGATGCCTTCCGCCGCGGGATGCCTGGGCAACCCGGGCATGGTCATCATCCTCCCACACACAGGCACTATCATGCCTGCTCCTGCTGAAAGGCGCACCTCCCGGACCGTCAACCGCCAAGCGCGAGGTCGGCCCAACTTCGCTTTGTCGTCGCTGAGCGAGGCTTGGGTCTTGGCCATGCAGATAGGGAGCGAGCCGTACCCCAGCTCAGTCAGACGGTCGATAGCGGTCTCCGCCTCGAGTGTGTAGTCGACTCCGTCGGCCCCGTAGATACGGGTGGCGATGGTCTCGATCTTGTCTGGAACCAGGCTTTCCAAATCGTAGAGGAACCGGAAGGGCGGTTTGGGCTGGCCCTGGGTGAGACAAAGCACCTCCTCTGCCAGCTCAAGGCCACCTTCTCCGCCCTTAGCCCAGACTTCCGAGAGCACCACATTGGCCCCCATGGCTCCCACTCGTTCCCGAAGCAGAGCCACTTCTCTGTCAGTGTCGTCGGGGAAGCGGTTGATGGCCACCACCACCGGCGGACCGAACCACTGCAGGTTCTCCAGGTGCTTCTCCAGATTCTCGATCCCTAGAGACAGAGCCTCCAAGTCTTCGTCCTTCAGTGCGCTGAGACTCGCCCCGCCATGCATCTTGAGAGCACGGATGGTCGCCACCAATACCACGCAGTCGGGGACCAGACCGGCATAACGACACTTGATGTCGAAGAATTTCTCCGCCCCGAGATCGGCCCCGAACCCGGTCTCGGTGACGCAGTAATCCCCTAACTTGAGCGCCATCCGCGTGGCCTGCACCGAATTGCAGCCATGGGCGATATTGGCAGGCGGGCCGCCATGGATGATGGCTGGTGTGTTCTCCAGGGTCTGGACCAAGTTGGGCATGAAGGCGTCTTTGAGCAGAACAGCCATGGCTCCCGACGCCCTGATGTCTTTGGCCCGCACTGGTTCACCGCCGCGGGTGTAGCCGAGAACGACACGTTCGAGCCGGGCTTTGAGGTCCTCGACATCAGTGGCTAGACATAGGATGGCCATCACCTCCGAAGCCACCGAAAGGTCGAACCGCGTCTTGCGTTCCACGCCCTCCCCGCCTTGGCCGACGGTGATCTGGCGGAGAGCACGGTCACTCAGGTCTATAACCCGAGGCCAAGTGATGGCCAGCGGATAGATATCAAGTTCATTCCCGTGAAAGAGATGGTTGTCCAGCAGGGCGGCGCACAGGTTGTGGGCAGCTGTGATGGCGTGCGTATCGCCAGTGAAATGGAGGTTGATGTCCTCCATAGGGACCACTTGAGCGTAACCACCACCAGCTGCGCCCCCTTTGACCCCGAAACAGGGGCCGAGGGAGGGCTCCCGCAGTGTGCAAACGGCCTTCTTCCCCAACTTGCCCAAAGCCATGGAGAGACCTACCGTGGTAGTGGTCTTCCCTTCTCCGGCAGCAGTCGGGGTGATGGCGGTGCAGACCACCAGCTTGCCGTCGGGACGGTCTTTCCATCGCTCAAGAACGTCCAGGCGGATCTTGGCCTTGTATTTGCCGTAGGTGTCTATGTCGTCCGGACTCAAGCCCAGTCCGGCGGCCACCTCGCCGATGGGAATAGGAGTCGCCTCCCGTGCGATCTCGATGTCGCTCTTCATTCGCCCCGCGGTCCGTCCTTGTTTCCGCCGGCACAGGCCTGACCCGCTGCCGTCTTCCGCCGGTGTCGTGCATATCCTATAGTTATATAGTTAAATGTGCAAGCAGGGTTGCCTTGAGACCTGCCGTTCAGGTAGGGCCGGCCATAAATCAGCGCTCCTCACGGGGAGACTTGGGGAATCTGGGGAAACAATGGCCGAAACCTTTAACAGACCGTCCCGCCCGGGGCCCGAGCAAGGCCCCGGAAACCTGTCGCTCCGCCCTCGACGGACCGGTTCCCTGGGCAGGCCACGTCCAAGTGAACCTGCCTACCTTTACATAGCCAATACTATAGCCGACCGCATAGGAGCCGGGCAGTACCGGCCCGGTGACCAGCTGCCCACCGAGTCTCAACTCCGCCGCGAATTCGGGGTGAGTCCTGCCACCGTCCGGCGCGCCATAAACATCCTGCTCGACCGCGGCCTGGTCACCACCACCCAGGGCAAAGGCACCTTTGTGCGCGCCCTCGACATAGGAGAAGCAGTCTTCCGCCTCCAACAGATCACCGACATGTGGGCAGAGGGCGGCGATGCTGAGGTCACCCTGCTTGAAGCCCGTATCGTGCCTGCCACTGAAGAAGCGGCTTGCAGGCTTCATTGCGATCCCGGCGACCCCGTCGTGTACCTGCGGCGAGTGATCAAGCGTTCCGGTCTGCCCCTCATCTATCAGGTCGAGCACGTGCTTTACGACGAGCAGCGCCCTCTAGTAGAGACCCAGCTCCAGATAACCTCTCTAGATGGCTTGCTGATGGCGGGAAGCTCCGAGGGGGTGCCTAGCGGCAGGCTGACCATCCAGGCGGTGAGTCTGGATGGCGAAGCCGCCCGCCACCTGGGGGTCCCCGCTGGTTCGCCGGCCTTTTGCCTTGAGCATCTTTTCAAAGACTTCCAGGGCCGCCCGGTCAGCTGGGGTAGATTCCTCTGCCGCGCGGACCAATTCCGGCTGAGCACACACATCGGGGTCTCGCCTGCGGGCGTAGAGGAGGAGTGAATGCAGCTTGAGAACATCGCCGAAGCGGTAGCCGCCCTCGACTACCAGGCTACCCTCAGACTGGTCAGCCAGGCTCAAGCCCGGGGCGAAAGTGCCGCTGACATCGTACACGCCACCCAGGCGGGCCTGCGTGCGGTGGGCGAGCGCTACGAGAAACAGGAGATCTTCCTCTCCGGCCTCATCATGGCCGGGGAGATCTTTCGCGGAGTGATGGAGCTGGTCCAGCAAGATTGGGAGAGCAGCCTGCGGGGCGGCGCCTCCGGGACGGTCCTTCTGGGCACGGTGGCGGGCGACATCCACGATCTCGGTAAGAACATGGCGGCGCTCACCTTCCGAGCCTACGGATTCTCAGTGGAAGACCTCGGCGTGGATGTGCCCCCCGAGCGGTTCTTGGAGGTCGCAACCAGGCTGAATCCTGACATAATAGGCTTGTCGGGTTTGGTCACCTTCGCTTTCAACTCGATGCGGGAAACAGTGGAGCTGCTCAAGACGAATCAGGCTGGGCTGGCTAGGACACCCTTGCTGGTCATCGGGGGAGCCACCATCGACGAGAACGTGGCCCGCTACGTGGGAGCCGATTACTGGACCAACGATGCCATGGAGGGTGTGCGCATCTGCCAGCGCCTCTTGGAGACAAGGAGAGCCACACCATGAACGAGCTGCCTCGCCGTACGGTCATCTCGATGGAGGTCAAGCCGGTCACCATCCGAATCGACGGACGTCCCCTCGAGGTCAGTCCTTACTTGACCATCATGGAGGCCGCCGAGACCAACGGGATCACCATCCCCTCTCTCTGTCACGATCCCCGCCTTAGCCCTAGTGGGCGGTGTGGACTGTGCCTGGTGGAACTAGCGGACGGCGAACTGGTCAAGGCTTGCGAGACCCCCGTGAGCGCTGGCCTGGAGGTAGTCACTTATAACGAGCGCATTGCCGAGGCCCGTCGTTTGCGCCTGAGTGAGCTGCTCAGCAATCACAACGCTTATTGTGAACCGCCCTGCCATTTCGCGTGCCCTGCAGGCATCGACATCCCGGCCTACATCGCCGCCATCGCGCGCGGCGACGACCGCGAGGCGGTCCGCATCATCAGGGAACGACTGCCCCTCCCCCGCATCGTGGGCCGGGTCTGCCCCCGACCTTGCGAAAAAGCCTGTCGGAGAACCCAGGTAGACGGCGAGCCGGTAGCCATCTGTCATCTGAAGCGCTTTGCTGCTGATAATGCCGGCCCGGGCGTGACCGGACCCAAGGCTCCACCAACGGGCAAGAAGATCGCCGTCATTGGAGCAGGTCCCTCTGGGCTCACTGCTGCCTACTATCTGGCTCTGGCCGGGCATGACGTGACCATATTCGAGGCCCACTCGGCGCCTGGCGGCATGACGCTCACCGGTATCCCCCCCTACCGTCTGCCCCGGGAGGTGATCCAGGAGGACGTCCAGGACATCCTTGACCTAGGAGTCGAGCTCCGCCTCAACACCCGGTTCGGGGAGGACCTGTCCATCGAGGACTTAGAGGCCCAGGGCTACGAAGCCACCTACCTTGCCATCGGCGCTCAGTGCGGCTTGACCGGCGGTATCCAAGGGGTCGAGGAAGGCGAAGGGGTCTACTCAGCCGTCGACTTCCTGCGGGAAAGCAATGCCGGCACCTGGACCCAGCCGCTGGGCCGCACTTTGGTGATGGGGGGTGGCTTCACCGCCGTCGATGCCGCCCGTTCCGCTCTCCGTCTGGGAGCCACCGAAGTCACCATCGTCTATCGGCGGACCCGCGAAGAGATGCCAGCCACGCAGGAAGAAGTGCACGAAGCCGAACAGGAAGGAGCGAGCCTGCTGCTCTTGACCTCCCCCTTGTCCGTCGTCCGCCAAGAGGGAAGGCTCACCGGCATGGTGTGCCAGAAGATGCGGCTGGGCGAGCCCGACAGCTCTGGCCGCCGGCGTCCCGAGCCCATCCCCGGCTCGGAGTTCACCCTGCCAGCCGACACAGTGATCCTGGCCCTGGGGCAGGAGGTCGAAGATGAAGATGTCAAGAACGTCTGCGAGCTCACCTCCCGCGGTACGATCGCTGCTGACAAGCTGACGTTGCTCACCAGCCGTAAGGGGGTGTTCGCAGGCGGAGACTGCGAGAGCGGTCCTGCTACTGTAGTCGAGGCTATAGCCGCCGGCCGTCGAGCCGCCGTCGCCATCGATGCCTACGTGAGAGGACGCTCGCCGGAATCCGCCTGCAAGTCTCCGGCGGCGGGGCTGGAAAGACGAAAGCCCGTCTTCTTCGAGATCGGAGCCAAACCGCTCTCCGACGCTCCTCGGGCTCCGATACCGGCCATACCCCTCCCGGAACGTCGGGGGTTCCGAGAGGTGGAGCTCGGCTACGAGGAGAGCGTGGCCCGCACAGAGGCAAGCCGCTGCCTCCAGTGCTTCTGCCCCGAGGCCACGGCCTGCAGACTACAGAGTCTGGCCATCGAGTATGGAGCAGGCTCCAAAGAGTTCAGAGGCGACCGGGGTCAGTTCGAGCTTTTCGACTCACCACCCATACTGGAGCTCGACCGCAAGCGTTGCATCCAGTGCCATCTGTGCGTCAAAGTCTGCGAAGAACACGAGCGTTACGGCGTTTACACGGTCGACGAGGCAGGCTACCCGGCTTTGAAGGGGGCTACTCACCGCGAGTCCGGCTGTGTCTCCTGCGGACAGTGCATCGATGCCTGCCCCACCGGAGCCTTGGTGAACGCTCAGCTCAAGCCCTACCATAAGTGGGAAATCAAGAAGGTCCGCACCACCTGTCCGCTGTGCGGGACGGGGTGCAACTTCGACCTCAACATCATCGACGGTAAGGTGGTGGGGGTTACCGCTGCAGCGGACGCTCCTGTGAATGGCCTAGCCCTTTGTGTCAAGGGGCGGTACCACGTCGACATGATCCACAGTCCGGACCGTCTGACCACGCCACTCATCCGCAAGCACGGCGTGCTCACCGAAGCCTCCTGGGACGAAGCCCTCGACCTGGTCGCCCACCGCCTGGCCGAAAGCCGGGACAAGTATGGGCCCGATTCCTTCGCGGCCCTTAGCTCGGCCCGCTGCACCAATGAAGAAAACTGGGTGATGCAGAAGTTCGTACGGGCGGTGATGGGCACCAACAACATAGATCACTGCGCACGAACTTGACACGCCCCTACCGTGGCCGGTCTGGCCACGTCATTCGGAAGCGCCGCGATGACCAACTCGCTCGCCGAGGTTGAAGAATACGACGTACTTCTTGTCGTCGGCTCCAACACCACCGAAGCCCATCCCGTCATAGGGGGGAAGATGAAGCGTGCTGCCCGTCGGGGTGCCCGTCTCATCGTCATCGACCCCCGACGGATCGAGTTGGTCGACTACGCCGCCCTCTGGCTGAGACTACGGCCGGGTACCGACGCCGCCCTCATCAACGGCATGATCCACCTGATCCTCACCCAGGGCTGGGCCGATTGGGAGTTCATCGCTAAGCGGTGTGAGAATTACGACGACCTTTGGGAGGTAGTGAAGAAGTACCCGCCCGAGGTGGCTAGTGAGATAAGTGGGGTGCCGGTAGCCCAGATCTACGCAGCGGCCGAGATGTACGCGCATACCCCTCGGGCCGGTATCTTCTACACCCTCGGCATCACCGAGCACACTACCGGGACAGCCAACGTCATCAATCTGGCCAACCTGGCTCTGGTGACCGGCCACGTGGGCAAGCCTCACGCCGGCGTGAACCCTCTCCGCGGACAGAACAACGTGCAAGGGGCCTGCGACATGGGAGCGCTGCCCAATGTGTATTCGGGCTACAGGCAGGTAACCGACCCTCAGGCTGCCGCTCTCTTCGAGCGCGCTTGGGGTGTCCCGCTCAACCCCAAGCTCGGACTGCGCATCCCTGAGATGTTCGACGGGGTGCTGGAGGGTACGGTCAAGACCATGTTCGTGATGGGGGAAGACCCGGCGCTCACCGACCCCGATATCAACCACGTACGCAAGGCCCTGTCCGGTCTCGAATTCTTGGTAGTCCAGGACATCTTCCTGAGCGAGACCGCCAAGTATGCCGACGTGGTGCTTCCCGCCGCCTGTTATGCAGAGAAAGACGGGACTTTCACCAACACCGAGCGGCGGGTGCAGCGCGTCCGCAAAGCAGTAGAGCCCCCCGGCCAAGCTCGAGCTGACTGGGAGATCATCAGTGACCTAGCCACTCGTATGGGCTACCCCATGGACTACGCTAGTGCGGCCGACATCTTCGAGGAGATCCGGGCCTTGACGCCGAGCTACGCCGGCATGACTTATGAGCGGATGGACGCGTGTGGTCTGCAATGGCCATGCCCGACCGTCGACCACCCAGGGACGACCTTCTTGCACGAGGATGTCTTCCCGCGTGGGCGGGGTCGATTGACGGGCGTGGAATACGAGGCACCGGCCGAGCTGACGAACGAAGAGTATCCCCTGCTGCTCACTACGGGGCGCATGCTCTACCAGTACAACGTGTCAACTCGGCAGTCGCCCACCCTCGAGGGACTCGCACCTTACGAGCAGGCCGAGATCAACCCGGCGGACGCGGCCAAGGTGGGCGTGAGCGATGGAGACCTCATGCGAGTGAGCTCCCGACGCGGGTCGGTGGTCACGCGGGCCAAGCTCACCGACCGGGTACCTCCTGGCATCATGTTCATGACCTTCCATTACCACGAGACCCCGACCAACGCCTTGACCAACTCCGCTTTCGATCCGGTGGCAAAGACGGCAGAGTACAAGGTGTCAGCAGTGCGAATCGAGCGGGTCTGAGACATCCGAGCAAGAAGAGACAGGCGAAGACGAACTAGAGGAGTTTGGGGGTGGGGCGGCGGCCGCGGAAGCGGCCGCCGCCCCACCCCTCCTCACGCTATCTCCGCCTTTTCTGCCTTGCGTCTTCTCTACCTCGCGCCTCCACTGCCCTATGCTGCCCCCGCCAGACAGGGCCCCAGGCTCTTCAGACTTGGGAGGCGGTCATGACTCCCGCACGTCGACGATCTCGTCCACGAGCGGCTCTATGGTTTTGACCAAGGGCTCCCGCTCGACTTCTTGCACTTTGAAAGTGATGGTCTCGGAGTCGGCGGCGATACCGAAGGCCACGAACCGGGCTCCCAGTGCCGACACGGCCCCCGACAGCTTGGCTAGTCCCCCCTTGACCGGCTTGACCCGGGCGGTCACGCGGATACCCGGCTCCCTAGCCCCGAAGAGTTCCACCAGCACATGGAACAGGTCGGTCTCAGTGATAATGCCTACCAATTCACCGTCCCTCATCACCGGAAGACCGCTCACCTTGTTGTCGGCCATGATGCGGCCGGCCTCTTCCACGGCAGTGGTCTCAGTGACCGTAATGACTTCGCGGGTCATCACCTTCTCGACAGTGATCTTCTCGAGAAGGTACTCCATCTCCCAGACGCTCAGCGAGGTAGCCGGCGACGGAGAGACTCGCAGCAGATCGACCAACGAGACTATCCCCACCAGCTCGCCCTTCTCCGTGACCACAGGGAGTTGGCGTACCTTACTACCCTTCATGACTTGAAGAGCCTCCGGGACGGTAGCATGCGGCCGGATAACGATGGGCATTCTTGACATGCGGTCGCGGACTAGCATCTCATCCCTCCTGGTCGTCCCCGCGGGGTGCTTCCCGATCTCCCACCGGTGAGGCCCCTGCAGACGCCTCACCTTGCAGGGCAGGCGCCTCGGCTTCTACCGCAGGCACCACGCCTTCTACTCTACAGGGGACAGCCGCAAGTGTCTGGGCTTGCGCTGCCAATTCCCTTCCCCTCTGAACAGCCGCGACTACTGCGGCCTCGTAAGCAGCAGTGATCCCGCGTGCCTCCGCCTGCTCCAACACAGTGTGGCAAAGAGGCGCCATATCCCCGACCAGAGACCGCAAGCAGTCAGGTGAATCGTCCAGCCGGGGTAGGAGACGAGCTGTCTGCAAAGCCATACGGCGGACCAGCCGCCGAGCGAGCGGACGGGGGACCCCGGCAGCCACCGCTCCATCCTCCATAGCTTCGACTGCCACGGCCAACAAGGCCGGGCCCGCACCCGTCACCGCCGTCACCACCTCGAACACGCTCTCGGGCACGGGAACCACCAACCCCAGGGGCGAAAGCAGGTCGATCACTTGCTGCAAGTCTGGGGCCGGTCCCCCGGCCTCATCCGCTACCGCCACCACTCCGGCCCCAAGAGCCACCGCCAGGTTAGGCATGATCCGAAAGAGCAGGGGCCCACGGCCCACCAGCGCCCTGAGATCAGCCAGTCCCACCCCCGCCATGGACGAGATCACCTTCTGCCCCGGCCTGAGCAGAGGCCCGACAGTTCCCAGAAGCGCCCCTGCATCCTGAGGCTTGACCACCACGACCAGAGGATCGGCCTCGCGGACAAGGGACTCAAGGGACGGAGGCATATGGACGGACTCACAGGTCAGGAGCCGCCGGGCGGCTTGTTCCACCTTGTCCCAGATGAGGAGGCGCAGGCTATCGTCGCCGGCGCTTAGCCAGCCCTTTACCAGCGCGGAACCCATGTTGCCGGTACCGATGATGCCGATAGTGGTCACCATGCCGCCCAGGGTATCATCTTTCCGACATTTTCCCTGCCCAACAAGCAGTCTACCCTGCCCGTCAAGCGGGGTCTCTGCTCGGAAAGGACAGCCATGGACCCTGGCGGAATCGACTACAACGAGCTCAAGCGACAAGCGGCCCGAGCCGCCCTCCAGTTCGTGGAAGACGGCGTCATCGGGGTGGGGACAGGTAGCACCGTTAACCATTTCATCGACCTGCTGGCGCAAGTCAAGGACCGTGTGCAGGGCGCGGTGTCCAGCTCCCAGGCTTCCTCCTTGCGACTGGAAGCTCTAGGTATCCCCGTCCTCGACTTGAATGAAGTGGGCTGGCTCGACCTCTATGTCGACGGCGCTGACGAGGCCAACCGACGACTTGAACTGATCAAGGGAGGCGGCGGAGCGCTCACCAGGGAGAAGATCGTAGCCGCGGCCAGTCGGCGCTTTGTCTGCATCGCCGACGAAAGCAAGCTGGTGGAGGAACTGGGACGCTTCCCGCTGCCCATTGAGATCATCCCCATGGCTCGCTCGTTGATCACCGCCAAACTACAAGAGCTGGGGGGCCGACCGCAGTTACGCCAAGGCTTCGTCACCGATAACGGGAACCAGATCCTGGACGTGCACGGACTCCACATCAACGATCCCGTCGGTTTGGAGAAGGAGCTCAACAACATCCCCGGGGTAGTGTGTGTAGGCATATTCGCCCTGCGGCCCGCCGACGTCCTCTTGCTGGGCACGACCGAAGGGGTCCGCGTGTTGAGTAGGGAGGGAGCGGCTTAGAGGCTCGTGGCAGACGACCTGGCTGGTCGGACCCAGGAACCGGAGCGACCGCAGCCCCCAGAGCTGCACGGGCCCGCCAGGTCAGTAGACGTAGTCTTCCTCTTTGGAGCGCAAGGGAGCAAGACGCGTTGTGGAGAGACATGCCTCAAGGAGATCGCCGACCTGTTTCGCTCTTTTCGGCTCGCCCTCCCCTCCGACTGCGGGTTTCATGTGGGTGGATGGCTGAGCCGGAGTCGCTTGGCCGGTCACTGCACTCATCCGGCGCCAAAGACACACGTCACCCTTCAGGTACTTGGCTCTGATCTCCGCGGTGCAGTTCGAGACCAGACAGTCAAGACAAGGACCTGTCGATCCCAGCGGGCTCCGCAGAGACCGCTTGCGCGGCTGCCGACCCTTGTCGATCCAGTGTTGCACCGCGAGAAGCAGCTCTTCAACACACCCCTGGATCCTGATCCCAAATCGAGGCATCTGTTTCGGTTCGCTGTAGCTGAAGACCCCGGACGCCCAATGGGCCAGCTCGAACACCCGGGCTACCGTCAGCCTGCGCACAACGTCCCTGACAGTCTCCGGACTCACAAACCCGCGCTCCACCAGACGTTGACCGAGGGGCTTCGGGACCCCATCCTCCCCGCCAGCCTGAGTCTCGACCAAAGCGTGAGCCAATTGGTCTTCGCTGATCGCTCCCACCCGTACCAGACGGACCCCCAGTCTTTCGTCGCTCACAGGCAAGGAGACGCCCTCTATGTAACCGTTCACGAAGTAGACGAACCCGAATTCCTCGAAGTCGCGGACCTCCAGCACTCCGGTGGCGCGGTTGTGGGCAAGAAATTGAAGGATATCGACTATATTGAATCGTTCTATTGAACCTTGCAGGAGCACGGCTTTCCCTTCTGTTCTCCCTTTCTCTCCTGGGCTGACTGAATCCAGTATCGGCAAGCCTAGAAGAAAGTTTAGAAGCGGGTTCCCAGGGTTGGTTTGGCAACGCCGGGCCGGGGTTACTCAAGAAAAGTCTGGCCGGGGCTGCTCTGCTCACGCCGCACTTCAACGCAGAAGCAGAAGGCTCAACGCCATCACTGCCATCCCGCCCACCAGCCCGAAGAGACTGTCATGGCCGCGACCGTACGCCCGGCTCGTGGGAAGCAGCTCATCCAGACTGATGTAGACCATGACCCCAGCCACCAGGGCGAACAGGACGCCCACCACCTGGCCGGGGAAACCAGCCGCCGGGCCCAGAAACGCGGTCAAGATACCGTACGCGATCAGGGCCCCCACTACCTCCGCCAAGCCACTCGCCACCGAATAGAAGAAAGCTTTCCTTTGGTTGCCCGTGGCGTAGTAGATCGGCACCGAGACGCTGATCCCTTCGGGGATGTTGTGAAGAGCAATGGCGATGGCGATGGCTACCCCCAGAGCCGGGTCCTGCAGTACGGCAAGGAAGGTGACCAAGCCTTCCGGGAAGTTGTGGATGCCGATAGCAAGCGCGGTGAAGAGACCCAGGCGGAGGAGCTTAGGGTCAGGCAGGCCACGGTGAGACAGGTCTGAGGCGCTGGAAGAGGCATGGGCGTGAATACCAGGCTCCCGGCTGTGACCGTGCCGATAAGCGGGGGGCGTGGCCGGATCGGCGGGGGCGCAGGAGGCGGCGGTAACCGCCGCTTCCTGCGCCCCCGCCCGCTCCCTCAGTGGCCCCATCTCACTCTCGGCGTGGACCTCGTGAGGGTTCTCCGCCGAGGGGATCAGGTTGTCTATCAACCCCATCAGAACCAAACCACCGAAAAAAGCTCCTACCGTAAGCCACATCCCCCAACGGTCACCATAGACTTCGATCAGCCTGTCGGCTCCTTTGAAGAAGATCTCCACGAAGGAGACGTAGAGCATGACTCCGCCCGAGAAACCGGTAGCGACCGACAGGAAGCGATAATTGGTCCTTTTCGCCGTGAAAGCAATGACACTCCCGATCGCCGTAGCCAGACCGGCGAACAAGGTAAGGAGGAAAGCCAGCCATACTCCATTCATGACTACGATGATACCGGCGGCCAGGCGGACTTGGGGGGGAAACTTCGTTTGCTACCGTCGTGCCGCGCGTGACCCCGGCCCGAGTCATCGTTCCCCATCGCACCTATCGCTTGCGAAAGCTCCCGAGAATATGGTGCGGTTGGTACAGTAGAGGTGAGAAAGGAGGCGAGCTGTTGAACGTGACCGAAGCTCTTTGGAACCGTCGCACGGTGCGGGCCTTTCTGGATCGCCCGGTACCGCGTGAGACCGTGGAGGCCATACTCTCTGCCGCCCTGCGCACACCTTCCTGGGCCAACACCCAGCCTTGGGAGATCTGGGTAGCAGCCGGTGAAGTCCTCGAGCGCATACGCAGAGCCTCCCTCGAACGCACGCACGCCAAGGTCCCCTCGCACCCTGACCTGCCTTTTCCAGGAGGATGGCCCGAGGTTTGCCGAGAGCGCACGAAGCAGCTCACGGCGGGGCGGGCTCAGGTGGCAGGTACTACTCCCGAAGACCCCGCCTTCCACCGCGATTTCTTGGAGGCTAACCGCCGCTTCTTCGGCGCCCCCTGTGTCGTTTACCTCTGCATGGATCGCAGCTTGGGGCACTGGTCCATGTTCGATCTGGGAGCGATGGCGCAGAGCATCATGCTAGCCGCCCAAGACCACGGGGTCGACTCGGCGATAGCCATAAACATGGTCTGCTACCCGGACCTCCTGCGCAAGGAGCTCGCCATCCCCGCCGAGCTTGCCATCGTCATCGGCATCGGCCTGGGCTATGCTGACCCGCTCGGTCCCGAGGACTCCTTCCGCAGCGAGCGACGGCCCTTGCCTGAGGTAGTCCGTTTTGTCGGTTATTGAGTCGTGACTGGACGTAGATTCTTGCGCACACGGCGATTCTCAGGAGAGGGAGAGTGACCACATGCTTAGACTCAAAGACAAGGTCGCAGTGATAACCGGAGCCGCCTCCGGCATCGGTCTAGCCGCCACCCGCCTTTTCGCCCGCGAGGGTGCCCGCGTCCTTGCCCTCGATCTCGACGAGACAGCCCTCAAGACAGCCTACCAGCCCGAGGTGCTCTTTCGCGCCTCCTCCGAGCCCGCCTCAGCCGGGCGCGGAGACCGAGAGCGTGAGGCTCCTGTTGTTCCCTTCGTCGCTGACGTCACCAAAGAGGACCACGTGGCACAAGCCATGGCCACAGCGGCCGAACTTTTGGGGGGCATAGACATCGTCCTTCCCAACGCGGGGATCTTCGGCAGACATGCGCTCATCCAAGACTGCCCACTGGACGAGTTCGAGAGAGTGCTACGAGTCAACGTCACGGGCGTGGTCGCCACTATAAAGCATGCTGTGCCCCACCTCATCTGCCGCGGAGGCGGGTCCATAGTCATCACCTCCTCAGTGGGCGCCGTGGTCGGTAATCCAGGCAGCGTGGCCTATGCAGCCAGCAAACATGCCCTGACCGCGGTCATGAAAGTAGCTGCCGCAGAGCTCGCCCCTTTTGGTATCCGGGTGAACACCGTGAACCCGGGCCTGGTCGACACCCCCATGATCCATGCCCTCGAACACGACCTGGCTCCCGGGGACCCGGAGCGGGGCAAGACCATCCTGCAGGAGGCCACACTGCTCAAACGCTACGTGCAGCCGGAAGAAGTCGCTGAACTCATGCTCTTCTTGGCCGCCGACACCGGCAGTTTCTGCACGGGGGCCATGTACATGATCGACGGAGGCATGCAGTACTGTCTGCAACACAGATAAAGGGGCTGACGACAAGGGGGATGACAAGGCATGGCGCCACCAGGAACCGCACCCGAGAAACCCGACCGCACACCCGACTCCAAAGAGGGGGGACTGGGCCTGGACTCTGCCTCCCAGGACGCTGGGCTCGATTGCGAGAGGCTCCTCAGCCTCTTCCGCTGCATGGTACGAATCCGGGCCTTCGAGGAGCACGCCCATAAGGAGTTCCTCAAAGGGGAGATGCCAGGCTTTCTCCACCTCTACAGCGGAGAGGAGGCCATCGCGGCGGGGGTGATGGACACCCTGGAAGACGATGACTACATCGTCACCAGCCACCGCGGGCACGGTCACTTGTTGGCCCGAGGCAGCGACCCCAAGCGCATGTTCGCCGAACTCTTCGGAAGGGTGGATGGCTATTGCCGCGGCAAGGGTGGGTCTATGCACATCGCCGATATGTCACGGGGGTTCTTAGGGGCTAACGGGATAGTCGGGGCAGCGGTCAACATAGGTACCGGGGCCGCTTTTGCCGCCAAGTATCGGGGTGAGAAAAGGGTGTCGGTCTCTTTCTTCGGGGACGCCTCCACCAACCGGGGTACTTTTCACGAAGCCTTGAACCTAGCTGCCATCTGGGAACTGCCGGCGGTCTATGTGTGCGAGAACAACTTCTACGGTTCAGCCAACTATCAATCGGATTACATGAAGCTCAAGGACATCGCCGACCGCGCTGCCTCTTACGGGTTCCCCGGCGTGGTGGTAGATGGCAACGACGTGCTAGCCGTGCGCGCAGCCGCAGTCGAGGCAGTGACTCGCGCACGCTCCGGCGGCGGACCGACGCTCATCGAGTGCAAGACTTGGCGCCATTGGGGCCACTTCATCGGCGACATGGCCCGCTACCGCGACCCGGCCGAACACGAGGCCTGGCTCAAGCGTGATCCCATCCCCAGTTTCAAGGCTAAGCTGCTGGCCTGGGGGGTAGCCAGCGAGAATGAGCTGGCCCAGATAGAGGAGGCCGCGGAGGCCGAGATGGACGAGGCCGTAGCCTATGGCAAAGCCAGCCCCTTCCCCCCCGTCTCAGAGCTTACTGCCGGCGTATACAAGGAGGACCGGCCATGAGGACCCTGAGCTACATGCAAGCCATAGCCGAGGCCCTCATCCTCGAGATGCGGCGCGACCCTCATATCTACATCGCCGGTGAGGACGTGGGCAAGTTCGGAGGGGCTTTCGGAGTCACCGGACCGGTCTTTAAGGAATTCGGCCCCACCAGGGTGCTCGACACCCCCATTTCGGAGACGGCCATCATAGGTCACGCAGTGGGGGCTGCCGCGGCGGGATTGCGACCGGTGGTGGAGATCCTTTTCATGGACTTCCTGCCCATCGCCACCGATGAGCTCTGCAACCAGGCAGCCAAGATCCATTACATGTTCGGGGGACAGGTCTCCTGCCCACTCGTGGTGAGGACCGCCATCGGAGCGGGAATGGGCGCGGCAGCCCATCATTCCCAAAGCCTGGAGGCCTGGGTCTGCCACATCCCCGGGCTGAAGACCGTAGCCCCCGCTACTCCAGCCGACGCCAAGGGACTACTCATCTCGGCCATACGCGATGACAACCCGGTAGTCTTCCTGGAACACAAGATGCTCTATGCCACCAAGGGAGAGGTCCCCGAGGGCGATTACACTATCCCCTTGGGCAAGGCCGAGATCAAGCAGGAGGGCAAGGACGTGACCCTCATCTGTTACTCGGCCATGGTGCGGCAGTGTCTCGCTGCTGGCGCTCTCCTGGAGAAGGACGGGATAGGCGCGGAAGTCCTCGACCTACGCACTTTGGTGCCTCTCGACAAGGAAGCCATCCTTTCTTCGGTGGCGAAGACAGGGCGAGCAGTGATCGTGCACGAGGCTTGCCGCACCGGAGGCTTCGGAGGCGAGATCGCCGCGGTAATTGCAGAGGAGGGTTTCGCCACACTCAAGGCTCCGGTGAAGAGAGTATGCGGACCCGACACCCCGGTTCCTTTCTCGCCGGTCCTTGAAGCGGAATTCATCGTCAGTGCGCCCAAGATTGCCGAAGCTGCCAAGAGCCTGTTGTAGCGGCGCAGAGCGGACCGAAGAGGAGCAGGTCCAAAGGGAAACAGGTCCGATCGTCATGGTGGAGGGAACATGGCTCATAGCGTTGTGATGCCCAAGTTGGGACTGACCATGGAGACGGGCGCCGTAGGCGCCTGGCTGGTGACCGAGGGAGACCAGGTGCAAGCCGGACAGGTCATCGCCGAGATTGTGACCGAGAAGATCACGTACGAGCTCGAAGCCGAGGTGCCGGGCGTCGTGCTGCGCCTTCTGCTGGAGCCGGAGGTCGAAGTCCCCGTCGGTACGCCCATCGCTCTCATCGGAGAGCCGGGCGAAGCAGCGCCATGAGCCTTGCCCCACCCAGCAGTTTCGATCCGCTGGCTTATCCCCTCGATCCAGCCTGGTTCGAGCGGCCGGATGGCATCCACGGACTCGCCCACACCCGTCGGGTCCTCATCCACGCCACCCGGATCGCCCGCGCTCGCGACCTGGACCCCGACTGGTTCCATTCCTTGGTCCTCGCGTGTGCCTGGCATGACATAGGGCGGACCCATGACGGCCGCGAGCCGGAGCATGGCCGCCAAAGCGTGGCTAGAGCGAGACAGCTCGGGCTAGACGAGCAAGTAGAGCCCTTGATCCTCAGACGCGCTCTCTTCGCGGTCGAGTGGCATTCCCTCCCTGATGCGAGGGCGGTGGCACGCGCGGTGACCTTGGCCCGGGAAGGCTCAAAACCGGAAGTCGGCACCATGTTGCGAGTCCTCTGGGTGCTGAAGGACGCCGACGGCCTTGATCGCGTGCGCCTCAAAGACCTGGACCCAGATCAGCTCCGCTACCCCTGTGCAAAGGCGATGGTCGCCCAAGCATGGCGACTCCTCGCCGAGATACCCGACCCCGAAAGGATCCTGCCATGACCCACAACGTAGCCGACCCGGTACACCCTGCCCCCCGCGATGTCGTCCTTGCCTTCTACGAGGCTGCTCTCAACGAGAAGGACGTGGAGAAGGTCAAGCGATACCTCGGCGACGTCTACCTCCAACACAATCCCCGTGTCCCCGATGGGCCCGAAGGTCTCTTGCGCTTCATCGAGTTCCGCCGCCGGCACTTCCCCCAGGCTCGCAACGAGATAAAGCGGGTTATAGCCGAAGGCGACCTGGTAGCCCTCCACGTGCACTCCGTGGTGGTGCCTGGCACTCCCGGTCGGGCCATCGTCGACATCTTCCGGGTCGAGGAAGGCAAGGTGGTGGAGCATTGGGATGTGGTGCAGGAGATCCCCGTCGACCTTTACCCGCCGGCCAACGACAACGGGCTGTTCTGAGGCCGCCACGCCCACTGAGGCCGCCACGCCCGCCGAGGCCGTCGCTTCTGCCACAGTCTGCGCAAGGGGCAGAGCCGGAGCCGACCAGCTCCGGGTCGCTCAGCCCGGAAGCGTCGTCAGAAGCAGAGTCGGCAAGGAACACCCCGAGCCGCAAACGCCGCCGCTAACCGGCGGCCGAGGTCTTTGTAGTAGCTGTCCTCCGCGTACGCTTGCAGTCCGTGACGGCGATAGACCCAGGCGGCGTAGTGATAGTTCATGCGATCCACGAGGACCTCATCGACTGCCCCTGCCAGCAGTTCAGGCAGACGTTCCGCCCCGGGTAAGAGGGGAGCGATCATGGCGAAGGTCCTCACCCCCGCCTCGTGCAGCCGCTGAAGCGTTCTCACTCTTTCCTCGATGACCGGCGCGTAAGGCTCGAACAGCTGTCGTATGGCGTCGTCGGCGGTGGTGATACTAAGCCCCACCTGCACCCACGGCGCCGTCAAGAGGTCTAGGTCCCGCAGCACCAAAGGGGACCGCGTCTGCACCACCAAGGGCCAGCCAGCGTCCACCAGGACGCTGGCGCAGGCCCGGGTCAGTCGGTACTTCTCCTCCACAGGCTGGTAGGGGTCGCAGACGCCACTAACCCACACGGTACCCGGGGACTTCTTCCTGACCTCTCTTTCCAGAAGGTCGGCGGCGTTGACCTTCACGTCAACGAAAGCTCCCCACGGCTCCCCGTGCCCCGAGAACCGCCGCATGAAGCGAGCGTAGCAATAGGTGCAGCCGTGAGCGCAGCCCACGTACGGATTTACTGTGTAGGCATACACCTTCGAGGGAGAAAGGACCGACTTGACCCTCACCTCCCGGATCACGCGGAGCGGCCGCTCCGTCACGGCCGCCCGCGGCTCGTCACTACTGCCGTCGGTCATGGCTCCAGGGTCAGCAGGCGGCACTCTTCGCGCACTCTGGCTTCCCGCTCGAGAAACTTCTCACGTCCCTCGTAGTAGGCAGGAAGGTCCCACACCATCTCTTCCAGACTGGCCACAATGCCGGGAAGCTTGTCCCAGGGGATTGCGATGAGCACTAGACCGGGCGGGAACACTTCCTTCGCCCGGGAACCGAAAGACATCCCCGTGACAAGGTGATTCACCTTGCCCGTCAGATACGGGTAGGCGAATATCCAAGCGCAGCTCAGGACCGGAGTCTTCTTGCTCTCCCAGAGTTCACCGGTGGCATAGCTCATCGCCCGGAGCACGATCTCGGCTTGAGAAGGGGTGGCCAGAACGATGAGGATGTCCGGCTCGAAAGTAAGCGCCTCCAGGACCGAGAAGGCGACGTAGTTCACGACACCCGGCCGCAGCATAGGCACGTGCTGATAGATACGCTGGTTGGCCCGCGCCTCCTGGAAGATCTCGAACTTCTCCCCCATCAGGCCCGCCTCGGCAAAGACCGGAGCCTCCTTCATACCCAGCACCACCGTCCCGAAGCAATCCTCTTCATCCTTGGAGAAGTAGAAAGCAGTGCCGCGCCTCTGCGCCTCCCTCACCATCTCGCAGAAAGCAAGAGGCTTGTCGAGACGTTGCATGCCCTCCGGCCGAGTGAAAGTGAATTTGACCCCGACCGGCGGATGCTCGAACTCGAACCGGCGAAAGATCGAGAGGTCAGTGTTCAACGCGCGCATTCTCGCCTCCTTTGCTCGCTCTGGCTAGCGGGTCCCGGCCAGGCCCCTGCCCCACGCTCACACCAGGGCGCTGCCCTTTCAGTGCAATGTTACGCCCCACGCCCCGCCCGGTTCTGTTAAAGTTTTACGCCCGCGCACCTGACAAAGCGAAGACGTGAAGGGAACCGCCGGCCCAGCCAGGGGCCGCCTGTAGCAAGGGGATTGGATGAAGTTTTGGCGTGTTCCGCTCGACCTCGACACGGTAAAGATCGCGAGAGGACGAGTGGAGGTCATCAAGGATCGGTGTAAGGGCTGTGAGCTGTGCGTCAGGTACTGCCCGCGCGATGTGCTCCGCATGTCGCAGACCTTCAACTCCAGAGGGTATTATTACCCCGAGGCGGTGGAAGAGCAGAACTGCGTGAACTGCCATTTCTGCGAAGTGCTCTGCCCAGACTTCGCCATCTTCTCCGTTGAGGCCTAAGCCAAGGGCGGAAATCACGGCGTCGATGACACCCCGTCTTCGGGGCTGCAGGCAGAATAACCGTGCTCAGCCCCGGCATCGGTAGGAGGAATGTGTGGCTAACGAAGCCGTACTCACCGGAACTCATTTCATGAACGGCGATGAGGCCTGCGCCGAAGGCGCCCTGGCCGCAGGCTGTCGCTTCTTTGCCGGGTATCCCATCACTCCGGCCACGGAAGTGGCTGAACGCATGGCAGAGCGACTCCCCGCGGTGGGTGGCCTGTACATCCAGATGGAGGACGAGATCGCCTCCATGGCTGCCCTGCTGGGGGCAAGCTGGGCGGGGGTCAAAGCAATGACCAGCACTTCAGGGCCGGGCTTCTCTTTGATGATGGAGAACATCAGCCTCGCCTTATGCACTGAGACCCCGTGTGTGGTCTGCAATGTACAGCGGGCCGGGCCCAGCACCGGCCTACCCACTCTGGTCGGCCAGATGGACATGATGCAGGCCCGCTGGGGCGCGCACGGTCATTACGAGATCATCGCCGTTTCGCCCTCGTCGCCGCAGGAGATGTTCGACTTCACCGTTTGGGCTTTCAATCTTGCCGAGCAGTACCGGGTCCCGGTCCTCATCATGGCCGACGAAGTGG
>OGCI01001335.1_pt1 | contig 21145 bp, 20 predicted proteins | sample 1570021 | NCBI WGS metagenome assembly OGCI01 (sample SAMN06264664, study PRJEB24512) | hot springs metagenome | isolation source: Hot spring water | place: South Africa: Tshipise | collected 2015-06-21 | reverse complement strand
GACCAGTCACCCTCGCGTATGAGAACTCACGTTGGGCCATGGGCTGCCTGGAAGCTGCTCCTTCCAGCATGGGGAACCAACGGGAACAGCCTGCGGGTTAGACGTCCGAACAGGAGCCGGGGAGACAGACTTCACGAGTAGTCAAGGCTACAGGAGGAAGAAGAGTATCCCCGATGATCCTCAAGATCATTATCTAGGAACATCGCGAAAAGTCCAACCCCGATGTTTGTGAAATATGGTTGCGACCCACGGGGGAGGGGCGCCCCTCCCCCGTGGGCAAGTCACCCAAGAATATGCGATTGTCAAGGAGCATATCGAACTGGAAATTCGATTTAAAAATCTTTCTAAACATACTATACGAGGAGGAAGAGCTATGAAAGTTGTACACACAAACGAAGCCCCACAAGCGATTGGACCGTACTCTCAAGGTATTATTGTGAACAACATGTTTTACAGTTCTGGCCAAATTGCTTTAACGCCAGAAGGAGAAATGGTGCAAGGGGACATTCAAGCGCAAACGCATCAAGTATTCAAAAACTTGAAAGCGGTACTTGAAGCGGCGGGAGCGTCTTTAGAGACAGTCGTAAAAACGACAGTATTTTTAAAAGACATGAACGATTTCGCGGCAATGAATGAAGTATATGGTCAATATTTTGCCGATCATAAGCCAGCGCGTTCAGCCGTTGAAATCGCTCGCTTGCCAAAAGATGCGTTAATTGAAATTGAAGTCGTTGCACTTGTCAAACAATCGTAAAAAAATTTTTTAATGTTAGCAGGAAAATGAAAAATAATGTGGAATAAATTCACTTAAGTTCTTATATAGGGAAAAGGTGGTGAACAGAATGGAAGTAACTGACGTGAGATTACGCCGCGTGAATACCGAAGGACGTATGAGAGCGATTGCCTCAATTACGTTGGATCATGAATTTGTTGTTCATGATATCCGAGTTATTGAAGGCAATAACGGCTTGTTTGTCGCTATGCCAAGCAAGCGTACTCCTGACGGGGAATTCCGTGACATCGCTCATCCAATTAACTCAACAACCCGCGGGAAAATTCAAGAAGCTGTTTTAGCTGAATATCACCGTGCCGGTGAGTTGGAAAAAGAGCTTGAAGAAGCAGGTGCTTCGTAAAAATAAGAAGAGGACCCTTTCGTAAAAGAGGGTCCTTTTCATATGGAAAAATCTGTTTACCCCATTAAGAAAGAATATATGATGAATTTTTTTGGCATATGACAATGTTTCCTTGAAATACATACATAATTGATATATATTCAATATGGATAAAGAGAGGTATGGAGGCCTTGCGATGAAACGATATGCGATCATTTTGGCAGCTGGACAAGGAACGCGTATGCGTTCAAAGCTGTATAAAGTGTTGCACCCTGTCTGTGGAAAGCCGATGGTACAACATGTGGTTGATGCAATTTCTACATTGCATGTCGATCGATTAATTACGGTTGTTGGTTTTGGGGCAGAACGGGTGAAAGAGCAACTTGGGAACCAAAGCGAATACGTTATTCAAGAACAACAGCTTGGCACGGCGCACGCCGTCATGCAAGCAGCACCTCATTTAGCTGATAAAGATGGTGTCACTCTCGTCGTTTGCGGAGATACGCCACTGATCACCTCAGAAACGATGGAAGCGCTTTTACAACATCATTTACAAACGAAAGCAAAAGCAACAATTTTAACCGCCCTTACAGAAGATCCAACGGGATATGGACGTATCGTCCGCAATGAGCATGGACATGTTGAAAAAATTGTCGAACATAAAGATGCGACAGATGAAGAGCGAATGATCAGAGAAATTAATACAGGAACGTATTGTTTTGATAATCGTGCATTATTCGAAGCGCTTACGCAAGTGTCAAACGATAATGCGCAAGGGGAGTATTATTTGCCAGACGTCATCGAAATTTTGAAAAAACAAGGTGAGATCATTTCAGCTTACGAAACACCGATGTTTGAAGAGACGTTAGGCGTTAACGACCGAATCGCGCTTGCGCAAGCAGAAAAAATCATGCGTATGCGTATTCAACGTAAACATATGGCAAATGGTGTGACAATCATTGATCCCGAGCATACGTATATAGCACCTGATGTACAAATTGGACAGGATACGATTATTTATCCTGGCACATCGATTGAAGGTCGTACGGTAATCGGTGAAGATTGTATCATTGGACCAAACAGCGAAATTAAAAACAGCTATATTGGCGATCGTACGTCGGTTCGTCATTCTGTTGTACACGATAGCGAAGTAGGAAAAGATGTAACGATCGGTCCATTTGCGCATATTCGCCCACTATGTAAAATTGGAGACGATGTGAGAATTGGAAACTTCGTAGAAATTAAAAAGACGACGTTTGGAAACGGAAGTAAAGCATCGCACTTAAGCTATATCGGAGATGCCGAGGTAGGGGACGATGTCAATATCGGTTGCGGCACGATTACAGTCAATTATGACGGTGTAAATAAATACGTGACAAAAATTGAAGATGGCGCATTTATCGGTTGCAACTCGAACTTAATTGCCCCTGTTGTTGTGGGAAGCGGAGCATATGTGGCGGCTGGCTCAACGATCACTGATGATGTGCCTAATGAAGCTTTAGCTATCGCTCGCGCTCGGCAAATCAATAAAGAAAATTATGTTGAACGTCTGCAAGCGAAGAAAAAATCCTAATGGAGGTTTACTTACCCATGTCTCAGTATTTGAATTCCAATTTAAAATTATTTTCATTAAATTCTAACCCGTTCTTAGCTCAAGAAATTGCAAAAGTGATTGGTGTTGAATTAGGAAAGTGCTCCGTTTCTCGTTTTAGTGATGGGGAAATTCAAATCAATATTGAAGAGAGCATTCGTGGTTGCGATGTGTACGTCATTCAATCAACTAGCGCACCTGTTAATGAACATTTAATGGAATTACTCATTATGATTGATGCATTAAAGCGAGCATCTGCTAAAACAATTAATATTGTTATGCCGTATTACGGATATGCTCGTCAAGATCGTAAAGCGCGCTCCCGTGAGCCGATTACCGCAAAATTAGTCGCTAATTTGTTAGAGACAGCTGGCGCCTCCCGCGTCATTACGCTCGACTTACACGCGCCACAAATTCAAGGGTTTTTTGACATTCCGATTGACCATTTAATGGGTGTGCCAATTTTAGCAGATTACTTTAAAGACAAGCAGCTTGATGATATTGTCATTGTTTCCCCAGACCATGGTGGTGTAACTCGTGCCCGAAAAATGGCAGATCGTCTGAAAGCGCCGATTGCGATTATCGATAAGCGTCGTCCAAAGCCAAATGTAGCAGAAGTGATGAACATTATCGGTAATGTACAAGGAAAGACGACCATTTTAATCGACGATATTATTGATACAGCTGGAACGATTACTTTAGCAGCTAATGCGCTAGCTGAGCATGGGGCAAAAGAAGTATATGCATGTTGTACGCACCCAGTTTTATCAGGTCCAGCCATTGAACGCATTCAAAACTCAAAAATTAAAGAGCTCGTCGTAACGAATACAATTGCTATTCCTGAAGAAAAGAAAACGAATAAAATTGTGGAGCTATCCGTTGCCCCATTAATCGGTGAGGCTATTATTCGCGTACACGAAGAACAATCGATTAGCGCGTTGTTCGATTAATGACGTTTAGACCTTCCTATTTTAGGGGAAGCTATGAGCGATTCTAAAATAGGAAGGTGATTTCATTGTTACAGCTCCAATTGCGTACAGACCATCGACGCTCTTATGTAAAGCAAATGCGAAAACAAGGTCGTATTCCAGCCATCGTGTATGGAAAAAAGACGAATAGCCAACCTGTTTTTGTTGATGCGGCCGAGTTTTCGAAGCAATGGCGCGCTACCGGTGGGACGGGACTGTTAGATGTTCAAGTGAATGATGATCATATTCGCGTCATCGTTCGCGATATGCAAAAGCATCCGATTCGTCACGATATCATTCATATCGACTTTTTAGCTGTTGATGCAAAGACGAAAATTGATGTTTCCGTTCCTATTCATTTAGTTGGTGAGGCAGTTGGCGTGAAAGATGGAGGGGTGTTGCAACAAGCGATGCACCAACTATCTATTCGGGCGTTGCCGACAAATATCCCTTCATCGATTGATATAGATATAACGAACTTACAAGTAGGCGATGTTCTTACTATTTCACACATACAAACGAACGGTGCTTATGAAGTGAATCACGATCCGACAGAAGTGATCGCATCAATCTTGCCACCGAAGCAAGAGGAAGAAATTCATAGCGGCGAGGAGCAAGAGCTAGGAAAGCCGGAATCGGAAGAAGGACGTGAAACGACGCCGTGACGGACGTAGCCATCATTGATTACGTCTTTTGCAGTATGGAGATAAGGAGCAGGGGAAATGGCAAAATTGTTTGTTGGTTTAGGTAATCCAGGGAAAGAATATGAACAAACGAGGCATAATGTAGGCTTTATGGTCATTGATGAGCTTGCGCATCGTTGGGGATTGACGTTCAATCAAACGAAGTTTCGTGGTATATTTGCGAGCGGTATCGTTTCAGGTGAAAAAGTCATATTGTGCAAACCGCTTACATATATGAACTTATCAGGCGAATGCGTTCGGCCGTTGATGGACTATTATAACATCGATGTTGATGAGATTATCGTCATTTATGACGACTTAGATTTGCCGACAGGTACAGTTCGCTTGCGTCCGAAAGGAAGCGCTGGCGGACATAATGGAATGAAATCGCTCATTCAACATTTGAAAACAGAACAATTTAAGCGTATTCGTATCGGTATTGATCGACCGAAAAACGGGATGAAAGTGAGCGACTACGTGTTAGGTCGATTTACAGATGAAGAAAAGATACGGATTGACGAAGCAATTAAAAAAGCAGCTCATGCGTGCGAACGGTCATTACAAATTCCGTTTGCTCAAGTGATGAATGAATGCAATAAGTAATGAATAATTCCCGACTAAATGGTTCAAAATGTATTCGATTAGACTAACCATTTGGGAGGGACACATATGGCGTTGCATTATTACTGCCGACATTGTGGCATAAAAATCGGAGCGATTGATGCACTCGGGTTAGAAAGTAAGCAACTAGGCTTTCATCATTTAACTGAAGAAGAAAGATTGGATATGATTCAATATCTTCCGAATGGAGAAGTTCATGTAAAGACAATTTGCGAAGATTGCCAAGAAGCGTTGGATCGAAATCCTGATCTTCATCAATATGAAAAGTTTATTCAATAGTTGGCTTTGGGGCTCCCAAAGCGTTTTTGTATTTATGTTTGGGGAGGAGGGAGTTTTTTGCGAGGCTTACGACAGTATTTTATGAATCATGCGGACATGCAATCGGTTGCAGAGGGAATCCGTAACGGCTTGAAAGAACAGCTTGTAACAGGCTTGTCGGGCTCTGCACGTTCTGTTTTTATTTCTTCTTTATACGAGGATACAGAACGACCTTTATGCATTGTGACGCACAATTTATTTCAAGCGCAAAAAATATATGATGATCTTATTCAATTAGTTGATGAGGAGGAAGTGTTTCTTTATCCTGTTAATGAACTCATTGCAGCTGAATTAGCTGTAGCTAGCCCAGAATTGCGTGCGCAACGTCTCGAAGTATTAAACTATTTTTGCGCACGTAAAAAAGGAATTGTTATCGCTCCTGTTGCAGCGTTGCGCAGGCTACTTCCGCCGAAAGACGTATGGCAACGTTATCAACTCCATTTTCACGTCGGAGGACAAATAGATGTGGAGCGTTGTTTAAAACAATTTGTTGCTATGGGATATGAGCGTGTATCGGTCGTTTCGACGCCGGGTGAATTTAGCGTCCGAGGTGGTATTATTGATATTTATCCACTTACTGCAGAGCTTCCTTATCGCATCGAGTTATTTGATATTGAAATTGAATCGATTCGGACGTTTTCGGTTGACGACCAACGTTCAGTAGCTGAGATGGACGAAGTATCCATCGGACCAGCAACAGAGTTAATCATCGAGCAACAACATATAGATGAAGCTGTTCAAAAGTTACAATCGCATTTTGACGATACGTTGCAGCAAATTCAGGATGAGAGAACAAAAAACTTGTTATACGAGCATGTTTCGTCCGAGTTAGAGCAATTGAGAAACGGAAAATTAATTGAAGACATGTACAAGTATTTCTCGCTCTTTTACCCTTCGTCTGCGAGTTTACTAGATTACATCCCGGATCATGGCGTTGTCATCATTGACGAAATGAGCCGCATTCAAGAAGTAGCAGAAAAGCTCGAGCAAGAAGAGGCGGAATGGTATACGAATGTATTAGAAGAAGGGAAAATTGTACAACATATAAAAATTTCACATTCATTTCCTGAAGTGTTACAAAACCGATGGAGATCGACAATTTATTTATCTTTATTTTTACGTCATATTCCATATACGCATCCGCAAAACATTGTTAATGTATCTTGTAAACAAATGCAAGTGTTTTATAGTCAAATGCAATTGTTAAAAGTGGAAGTAGAACGTTGGCGAAAGGGAAATTATGCGGTCGTTTTGCTAGCGGGTGATGAAGAACGAGCGAAAAAACTGAAACAGACGTTAGAAGATTATGAGATTGATGCCGTTCAAATTGGAAAAGACGATGCGCTATTGTACGGAAAGTGTCAAATAGTCCCATCTGGATTAACAGCAGGATTTGAATTACCGATGCAAAAAATTGCTGTGATTACAGAAGAGGAGCTATTCAAAAAGCGACTGAAGCGTCCCGTTCGACGTCAAAAACTGTCAAACGCCGAACGTATTAAAAGTTATACAGATTTAAAAGTAGGCGACTATGTTGTTCATGTCAATCATGGAATTGGGAAATATTTAGGGATTGAAACGTTAGAAATTAACGGAATTCATAAAGATTACATCCATATTCAATATCAAGGGAATGATACGTTATACGTTCCTGTCGATCAAATGGATCTTGTCCAAAAGTATGTAGGCTCAGAAGGAAAGGAGCCGAAAATTTATAAATTGGGCGGAACAGAGTGGAAGAAAGTAAAAAAGAAAGTAGAGTCCTCTGTTCAAGACATTGCTGAAGATTTAATGAAGTTGTATGCCGAGCGGGAAGCGAGTAAGGGGTATGCGTTTTCGCCAGATAATGAAATGCAACGAGAATTTGAAGCGGCATTTCCATATCAAGAAACAGAAGATCAACTTCGTTCGATTCGTGAAATCAAACGCGATATGGAGAGCGAACGGCCAATGGACCGATTATTATGTGGGGATGTTGGCTATGGGAAAACAGAAGTTGCCTTGCGTGCAGCGTTCAAGGCAATAATGGATGGAAAACAAGTGGCATTTCTCGTTCCAACAACAATTTTAGCCCAACAACACTACGAGACGGTTCGCGAACGTTTCCAAGGATACCCGATCAACGTCGGTTTATTGAGTCGATTCCGTACGAAAAAGCAGCAAGCAGAGACGCTCCAAGGTTTGAAGAACGGCACGATCGATATGGTGATCGGAACACATCGACTGCTATCTAAAGACGTATCGTTTAAAGATTTAGGTTTATTAATCATTGATGAGGAACAGCGCTTTGGTGTGGCCCATAAAGAAAAAATAAAACAGCTAAAAACAAATATCGATGTATTGACATTAACCGCTACACCGATTCCGCGCACGTTGCACATGTCGCTCATCGGTGTCCGTGCTCTGTCCGTGATCGAAACGCCTCCGGAAAATCGTTTCCCTGTGCAAACGTATGTGATGGAATATAGTCCAATGATCGTCCGAGAAGCGATTGAGCGCGAGATGGCGCGAGGAGGGCAAGTGTTTTTTCTTTATAACCGCATTGAAGACATTGATCGGAAAGCAGAGGAAATTTCAACGCTCGTGCCCGATGCTCGCGTAACGTACGCGCACGGGAGAATGTCAGAAAATGAGCTTGAAGCAGTGATGTTGGCATTTTTAGAAGGGCAATACGATGTGTTAGTAAGCACAACTATTATTGAAACTGGGGTCGATATCCCAAATGTGAATACGTTAATTGTTTATGATGCCGATAAAATGGGCCTTTCGCAACTATATCAATTGCGTGGGCGCGTGGGGCGCTCCAATCGTATTGCGTATGCGTACTTCACGTATCGAAAAGATAAAGTGTTGAATGAAATTGCTGAAAAACGGTTGCAAGCGATTAAAGAGTTTACAGAGCTTGGATCTGGTTTTAAAATTGCGATGCGCGATTTGTCTATTCGAGGTGCCGGAAACTTATTAGGAGCACAGCAACATGGATTTATTGATTCTGTCGGTTTTGAGCTTTACTCGCAAATGTTGAAAGAAGCCATTGAAGAACGAAAAGGAACGAAAGAGGAAAAGCCGTTTGAAGTAGAAATCGATCTAGAAGTTGATGCGTACATCCCGGAACGTTATATTTCAAATGAACAACAAAAAATTGAGATGTATAAACGGTTCCGTGCACTCGAGACGTTTGAGGACGTTGAACAGTTGCGAGAGGAAATGGTAGATCGTTTCGGTGAGTATCCGGATGAAGTTGCTTATTTATTCCAAATTGCAGAAATCAAAATATATGCAAAGCAACATCTCATTCAATCCATTAAGCAGACGAAGCAAGATATTACTATTTTGTTCTCTCAAGAAACGACGAAGCAAATTGATGTGAGTCAATTGTTTAAGCTTGGTGAGCCATACGGCAGGGATGTCGGCTTCGGTATGGACGGAGATCGATTTAAAATTGTCGTTCATGCGAAGGGAATGAAACCACAACAATGGTTAATGATTATTTATGAGTTGCTAAAAGGGTTAAAATATGCTAAAAAATAATTGATTGTATCATGTTTATTGTTTATGAATAAGTGGCAATGATGAAGATGGGGGATTTTCACTTTTTAAAAAAAATCCCCCTTCATTGTGTATATAACTACATGTGTGACGGATACTAATCACAACAATGGTGAATTATTCAACTGTTTCACCAGTGCCATTTTTAATAACTAAATGAAAGCGAGGCATCGATAGATGAAAGCAACAGGTATTGTTCGACGAATCGATGATTTAGGACGAGTAGTTATTCCGAAAGAAATTCGCAGAACACTTCGCATTCGCGAAGGAGACCCACTTGAAATATTTGTTGACCGTGATGGCGAAGTCATTTTGAAAAAATATTCTCCAATTAGCGAATTAGGTGACTTTGCAAAAGAATATGCGGAAGCGCTTTTTGATAGTCTAGGACAACCCGTGCTTATTTGCGATCGCGACGTTTTTATTGCGGTGGCAGGCGGATCGAAAAAAGAATATTTAAATAAAAGCGTAAGCGAACTTGTTGAAAAAGTGATGGAAGATCGTCAATCCGTTTTGCACACAGAAGAAACGAGCGTATCATTTGCGCAAGGGCATGAAGAGCATATGCAGTCATACGTAATCGCGCCAATTATTGCGGGAGGAGATCCAATCGGGGCGGTCGTCATTTTCTCAAAAGATAAAACGATCAGCGAAGTGGAGCATAAAGCAGCGGAAACAGCGGCGAGCTTCCTTGCTCGTCAAATGGAACAATAAAAGGTAGCATTTCGCTACCTTTTTTTGATGTCATATGTAATTGAAAAGGTGAAACGTTATGGAGAGAAAAGATTGGTTGCAAGGGGCGTTCATATTGACGCTCGTCGCTTTATTCACAAAAGTATTGAGCGCCTTTTATCGTATTCCGTATCAAAACATCGCGGGCGATATGGGATTTTATATTTATCAACAGGTTTACCCGTTTTATGGCATTTTTCTCGCTTTATCTACATACGGCTATCCTGTTGCGATTTCAAAGCTGATTGCTAAAAATAAACAATCAGTATATGAGGTGGCTATCGTTCGTTTTTCTTTTTACTTTTTATCATTCATCGGCATGGTTATGTTTTCTATTCTTTATTTCGGCGCTTCGTTTCTTGCGACGATCATGGGAGATGCTCAGTTAGTTGCGCTTATTCGGGCCATTTCATTTGCTTTTTTGCTCCTCCCATTCACTTCTGTTTGTCGTGGCTATTTTCAAGGAAGGGGGGAGATGGTTCCAACCGCTGTTTCACAAGTTGTTGAGCAACTAATACGGGTGGGGGCTATTTTGTTCCTATCTTTCCTTTTGCTTCATTATGGATTTACCGTTTATGATGCAGGAGCAGGTGCGATGTTTGGTTCACTGATCGGAAGTTTTGCTGCGCTTGTCGTGCTTGCCGCGTATATGTTGCGAAAACAGATGAACATTCGTGCATCGATACGTTTGCCAAAACAAGAAAAAAGAAAAGTATTTTTATTTTTAGCGATCCATGGGGTGACGATTTGTTTAGCTAATATGGTGCTCGTTTTGATGCAGCTCGTTGATTCATTGACCCTTTTACCTTTATTGCAACAAGCAGGATTAGGTGAGTTCGCGAAAACAGCAAAAGGCATTTATGATCGGGGACAACCGTTTATTCAACTCGGAACGGTAGCAGCTACTTCTTTTTCATTAGCACTTGTGCCTATGTTATCGCAAAGGCAAGCGCATCGCGAAGGCGTATATACCGCTGCTCGCTTAGCGTTTGTTATTGGATTAGGGGCGGTTGTCGGTTTAGTTTGCATATTAAAACAAGCAAATACGATGTTATTTAAAGATCATGCGGGTGCAATGGAGCTGACCATTTTAGCTATTTCTATTCTGTTTACTTCCCTCACACTAACATTTATCGCTATTTTGCAAGGGCTTGGGGATGTGTTTCGTCCGCTCTTTATTGTATGTATCGGTATGATGTTAAAATGGGTGTTCAACATATGGTTCGTTCCGTCATGGCATACGGTAGGGGCAGCAATAGCCACATGTGCCGCATATGCCATCATGTTTATTATTGCTCTTTTTTATGTACAGAAACGAATGGAACGCCCTTTGCTTTCAATCATTACAGTCATGAAAACGATGCAAGCTGCTGTTGTGATGGCTATGATTGTCATTGGTTACGTTATGTTAACGAACGAGTTGTCTGTTCATCACGAACGTCTATTTTCGTCGCTTCAAGCGATAGGTGGCGTTTTTATTGGAGCGTTTGTTTATATTATAATGATTGTTAAAAAAGGGATTTTTACCAAAAAAGAATTGTTCGCTCTTCCGTTTGGACGTTATTTCACTCATATTAAACAAAGAAAGGCTGGATAGTCATGGGAACAATCACAATTGTCGGTCTCGGGGCAGGAGATATAGATCAGCTTCCAGTTGGTGTGTATCGTACATTAAAACAAGCGAAACGCCTTTTTTTACGAACGAAAGATCATCCTGTTGTCGCACAGTTAGAGACGGAAGGAATACATGCTCAGTCATTTGATGATGTATATGAAACATACGACCAATTTGAACAAGTGTACGAACACATTGTGAAAGATTTGTGCGAGGAGGCGAAAAAAGGGGATGTTGTATATGCTGTACCTGGGCACCCACTCGTTGCGGAGCGCACAGTCAAGTTGTTGATGGAGAAACAGAGCGATATTTCTGTCCGCATTGAAGGGGGACAAAGCTTCCTCGATGCGCTATTTACTGCCATTGGTGTTGATCCGATCGAGGGCTTTCAATTCATTGATGCGACCTCATTTCAGCCGGATGAGATTCAATTGCGCAACCACATCGTTTTTTGCCAAGTATATGACTCATTTATTGCGTCTGATGTCAAATTAGCTTTGTTAGAAAAGTTACCGCACGATTATCCGGTTTTTATCGTCGATGCGGCAGGAAGTAAGCGAGAGCGCGTCGAAAAGGTTGCGCTATATGAGCTTGATCGAGCGACGACGGTTAGCAATTTAACGAGCGTTTATGTACCAAAGGTAGAACACGATGAACTGCTGTATCACGATTTTACTACTTTGCGACGTGTAATCGCGACGTTGCGCGGACCAAATGGTTGTCCTTGGGATCGGAAACAAACGCATGAATCGCTAAAAAAATACTTGCTAGAAGAGACATACGAGCTTCTTGATGCGATTGATCGGCAAGATGATGAAAATATGATTGAGGAGCTTGGGGACGTCCTATTGCAAGTGATGCTCCACGCTCAAATTGGCGAAGATGAAGGAATGCTTTCCATTGATGATGTGATTCGAGCCATTACAGAAAAAATGGTACGCCGTCATCCTCACGTATTTGGGGACGTTCATGTTGATCATGCTGAAGAGGTTGTGCGCAATTGGCAAGCGATAAAACAAGAGGAAAAAGAAAAGGTATTCGATTCTTTGCTTGATGATGTTGCTAAAGCGTTGCCAAGTACGTTGCGTGCATACGAGTATCAAAAAAAAGCAGCGGAAGTCGGATTTGACTGGTCGGAAGTACAGTCCATGTGGCATAAAGTTGAAGAAGAAATGAATGAAGTAAAGGAAGAAGCAGATCGCATGGATGAAGAAAAGTTAAAATCCGAATTTGGTGATTTACTATTTGCGCTCATTAATGTATGTCGATATTATAAAATTAATCCTGAAGAGGCGTTAGCAATGGCGAACGAAAAGTTTTATCGTCGTTTCCAATACATCGAACAGAAAGTAAAGCAGCAAGGGGGAGAATGGCAAGCATACTCATTAAAACAACTAGATGACATATGGGAAGAAGCAAAAAGGGAGGGGCTATAAAATATGCGGCTCGATAAGTTTTTAAAAGTTTCTCGGCTTATTAAAAGAAGAACGTTAGCGAAAGAAGTGGCTGATCAAGGGCGTGTATTGATTAATGGTCAACAAGCGAAAGCGAGCTCAACGGTCAAAATCGGTGATGAAATTACAATTCAGTTTGGGCAAAAACACGTAACAGCTAAGGTTATTGGGTTACAAGATCATGCAAAAAAAGAAGAAGCGAGCGCATTATATGAGATTGTAAAAGAAGAACGCGTTGAATAGCTTGTTCTAAACCGTTTTCCCCCCTCATACACTTGTACAAATAATGGTTGTGAGGGGGAGACGATGATGACGCAACATGTAGGAAATAAAGGGCCGATTCAAGAGCATGACATTGTTATGCGCGGTCGGCGTACGTTAGAAATTACAGGTGTAAAGCAAGTAGAGAGTTTTGATAATGAAGAGTTTTTGTTAGAAACAGTGATGGGTTTTTTATCTGTTAAAGGTCAAAACTTACAAATGAAAAACTTAGATGTAGATAAAGGGATTGTTTCAATTAAAGGGAAAATTTTTGAAATCGTTTATTTAGATGAACATCATACGGAGAAAGCTAAAGGATTCTTTAGCAAGTTGTTTAAATGAGCTTGCACATACAATTTACAACTTTGCTTGCGATGATCGGAACAGGGGTCGTCATCGGGGCATGTTTTGATACGTACGCTCATATATTTGACCGTTCTAAACGTCATCGGTTAATTGTTTGGATTGCGGACATTCTTTTTTGGGTTGTGCAGGCGTTATATGCTTTTTATACGTTGTTGCTCGTTAATAACGGGGAAATTCGTTTCTACATTTTTTTAGCTATTTTATGTGGGTATGCTACTTACCGAGCGTTGTTTCAACATGTGTACGTTCGTTTGTTGCAGTGGATCATTCGCATCATTGTGTCGTTATATCGCTTATTCGTGCGTTTATTTTATTATGTCATCATATTTCCGCTTCGACTTCTTTACCGTTTTTTCGTTTTTTTATTGTTCACTACTTGTCATTTCATTTTATCTATTGGTAAAATTTTATATAAAGCAATATATGTATGTGTACTCTTCATATTGCAACCGTTTATGTCGCTTGGACATTTCGTTTGGAAAAAAACTCCCTTGCGATTTCAAGCGGCTATTGGTCATTTCTTTCATGTTGGAAAAGGGTTTTATATGAAGGTAGCGAATATGTTTAGAAAGAAAGTGTAACGAAGAAGGAGCGGTGAAGAACATGGGCGCCCCACAAAGAAACAGAGTACAAAAAATACAAACGTCTTACGTCATTCAACAAGAGAAGCAAGAGCATAAAAAGGCGCGTCGTCGCAAAAAAATTTTTATTCGTTTTAGCATGCTGGCAACAGTGGCGTTAGCCGCTTCTTCGCTGTTTTTGTATCTCATGATGGCACAATCTTCAACGATTGATAAACAAATAAAAACGAAAGAGCAGTTGGAAGAAAAGTTAAGCACGTTGCAAAAAGATGAAAAAAGATTACAAGAAGAGATCAAAAAATTAAATGACGATCAATATATTGCCGAATTGGCTCGAAAACAATATTTTTTGTCGAAAGAAGGGGAAATTATTTTTATCACTCCTGATGATTGACAGATGGGCACACGGCTTATTGACACTTGTTTTTTTCATTATGTATAATGAAAGAAACGATTTTTCAGATTTTAAGGAGGAGCACTTTTTTTATGTCAATTGAAGTAGGCAGCAAGTTACAGGGAAAAGTAACGGGCATTACAAAATTCGGAGCGTTTGTTGAGTTACCGGAAGGCGCGACAGGCTTAGTACACATTAGCGAAGTAGCTGACAGCTATGTGAAAGACATTAACGAACATTTGAAAGTAGGCGATGTAGTCGAGGTTCGTGTCATTCATGTTGAGAAGGATGGCAAAATTGGCTTGTCGATTAAGAAGGCAAAAGAACAAGCTTCACGTCCGCGCAATAAAGGAAACGATCGCGCTTCAAAAGAAAGCTTTGAGCAGAAAATTAGCCGTTTCTTAAAAGAAAGTGAAGATCGTTTAGCATCCCTTAAACGCCATACTGAATCCAAACGAGGAGGTCGTGGTGCTCGACGCGGTTAACTTGCTGCCGAATCGGATATGAGGCAGTTCATATAAGCATCCATTTCATGAGTGGATGCTTTTTCGTTTGAATTTCAGTAAAAAAGTATTGACTTTGCTGAAGAAACGTAGTAACATAACAAATGTCGTTGCATGGCGGCGTAGCTCAGCTGGCTAGAGCGTACGGTTCATACCCGTAAGGTCGGGGGTTCGATTCCCTCCGCCGCTACCAAATTGTATAATGGCCCGTTGGTCAAGTGGTTAAGACACCGCCCTTTCACGGCGGTAACACGGGTTCGAATCCCGTACGGGTCATCGTAAAAACACCAATTTCGTCATGAAATTGGTGTTTTTTGTTTTTATGAGCCGTTTTTTGTGATATTCCGTCGAAAGATTTATATGATCCATCTTCTTTTTTTGACAAAATTTTGATAATTCAGTCTGTATAATACAAAGTAATAGACGTATATGTGAAAGAAGGAGAGGATGAATGATGGAGAGATTAGAACGGAAGGTGGTCAATCAAATGGCTGAAGTGCCTTTAAGTAGGACAAGAACGACTGTTTCTCAATGGTTGCAACGATTTACAGTTCGATTAAGCCATTTGTTATTTCAGCAAGGGTTTTTGTTTTTAATTATTGGTTTTTTGCTTGGACGAGCTCTCATTTTAACGAAAATGACACCGTTTGCTTTGCCCTTCTTTTCGGCCATTTATTTACTTCGCCGCGATAAGTTAGGCTTTGTGTTTATTGCTTTATTTGCAGGATCGCTGACGGTTTCTTTTTACACTTCTTTATTTATTGTTGCTTCGATCGTAATGTTTCTCGTTTTTTATCGGTTGTTTTATTGGATTGATGCTCCGCTGAAAAGGTTGCCGGTTGTTGTATTTTTTGCCTCGGCTTTCGCGAAAACGGGGATGATATATACATGGGGTCATGAATGGACGGTATATGAAGGAATGACGATGTTTATCGAAGCAGGTCTTGCGTCCATTTTAACGCTCATTTTTTTACAGAGCGTGCCGTTATTTGATCATCAAAAATATAAACAAACGTTGAAACCAGAAGAAGTTATTTCTTTTGTTATTCTCATTTCTTCTATGTTGACTGGAATGGTCGGTTGGTCCATGTATAGTTTGTCGTTAGAGCATATTGCTTCGCGTTATTTACTGTTGCTGTTTGCTTTTGTAGCTGGTGCAACGGTCGGTTCAACCGTCGGCGTCGTGACGGGGCTCATTTTAAGCTTGGCGAACGTTTCTAATTTATATCAAATGAGTTTACTCGCTTTCGCCGGGTTGCTTGGCGGACTGCTAAAGGAAGGAAAAAAGTTAGGTGTTTCATTTGGTTTGGTCGTCGCAACATTGTTAATTGCCCTTTATAGCCAAGGAACGACAAATATTGTCCCAAATGTTGTAGAGTCGCTATGTGCCGTTTTGCTTTTCCTTATGACGCCACAATCGTTAACGAGTAAAATGGCGAAATATGTGCCAGGAACTGTTGAGCATACGAACGAGCAACAACAGTATGTACGGAAAATTCGTGATGTGACAGCGCAGCGCGTTGAGCAATTTTCGCATGTGTTTCAAGCGCTATCGAAAAGCTTTTCTTCATATAGTGTGCTTACTCACGAGGAAGAAGAGGAACGCGAAATTGATTATTTTTTAAGTGATGTTGCTGCTAAAACGTGTCAAACATGCTTTAAAAAAGATCAATGTTGGGTGAATCACTTTGATAAAACATATGATTACATGAAAAAAATTATGCAAGAGGCGAGTGAAAATGATCAAATTGTAAATGCAAAGTTGCTGCGTGAGTGGAATAAACATTGTGTAAAAGCGAATAAAGTCGTGCAAATGATTGAAAAGGACGTATCGTTTTATAAAGCAAACAAAAAATTAAAACAGCAAATGAAAGAAAGTCGTAGGCTTGTCGCAGAACAGTTATTAGGTGTGTCACAAGTGATGGAAGATTTCGCAAAAGAAATTCAAAAAGAGCGTGAAAATTATTACGTACAAGAAGAACAAATTTTGCATGCCCTTCAACAGTTCGGTGTAGATGTGAATGATGTTGAAATTTATAGTTTAGACAAAGGAAATGTTGATATTGAAATGGTTATTCCATATTGCGATGGAAGGGGAGAGTGTGAAAAACTTATTGCACCGATGTTATCTGATATTTTAGGTGAGACGATCGTTGTGAAGAGAGAAGATTGCTCGACGTATCCAAATGGAGATTGCCGGGTTGCATTTAGCTCTTCAAAAGCGTTTGTCATCGATACAGGTGTTGCGTACGTTGCAAAAGGTGGTGGATTCATTTCCGGTGACAGTTACGCAATGATGGAAATCGGCGGAGGGAAATATGCGCTGGCTATTAGCGATGGTATGGGGAATGGTGAACGGGCGCATTACGAAAGCAAAGAAACGTTAAAATTGTTACAAAAAATTTTACAATCGGGCATTGAAGAGCGAATTGCCATTAAATCCATTAATTCGATTTTAGCGTTGCGGACGACGGAAGAAATTTTTTCTACGCTCGATTTAGCTATCGTTGATTTGCAAAATGCAACAACAAAGTTTTTAAAAGTTGGCTCTTCACCTAGCTTCATTAAACGAGGGAACAACGTCATGAAAATTGAATCAAGCAATTTGCCGATTGGTATTATTACCGGAGTAGAGTTCGAAGTGTTCGAGGAACAGCTGAAAGCTGGGGATTTGCTCATTATGATGAGCGACGGCATTTTTGACGGTGTGTCTCACATTGAAAATCATGATGTATGGATAAAGCGGAAAATTAAAGAATTAAAAACGAATGATCCGCAAGAAGTGTCCGAGTTACTTTTAGAAGAAGTCATTCGCTTGAACGGTGGAGAAATCGAAGATGATATGACAATTGTCGTTGCGCGCATTAAGCATAATACACCGAAATGGGCTGTCATTCCGGCATATCAATATATGAAATAAAGGTATAAAATCCCCTCTAACCGTCGATGATGGGAATATACTAACTTTTTCGGAGGGGATGAGCGTATGCGAAAAGGAACGTTACGTCAAATTTTATTAATTACGGACGGTTGTTCTAATCATGGTGAAGATCCAATTGCTATGGCAGCATTAGCGAAAGAGCAAGGAATTACAGTCAACGTGATTGGTGTTCTCGATCAAGATGTGATTGATGAACAAGGATTGCGTGAAATTGAAGGAATTGCTCAGTCTGGTGGTGGCATTAGCCAAGTTGTTTATGCTAAACAGTTGGCGCAAACGGTGCAAATGGTGACGAGAAAAGCGATGACCCAGACGTTGCAAGGCGTCATTAATCGCGAGCTGAAACAAATTTTAGGTTCTCGCGCTTCGATCGAGGAGCTTCCACCAGAAAAAAGAGGTGAAGTGATGGAAGTTGTTGAAGAATTGGGAGAGACCGTTAACTTACAAGTTTTAATATTAGTAGACACGAGCGGAAGTATGAAAACGAAGTTGCAAACGGTCAAAGAAGCATTGCTAGATTTATCTATTAGTTTGAATGCTCGTTTGGGAAATAATGAGTTTTCTGTTTTTGTATTTCCCGGGAAAAAAGGAGAGGTAGATCGCATTTTAGACTGGACTCCGAAAATGGAATCCATTTCAAGCGTTTTCCCAAAACTTACGTCGGGAGGCATTACACCGACCGGTCCAGCGATTCGTGAAGCGCTACAACAATTCCAAAAAAAACGTTCACTGAAAAGCTTGTTTACTCATGATGGTGATGACGATGTATACATCGAACAATCCATGTAGCATTCGAATAGGAACGATGATACAAGGGAAGTGGCATAAACGTCGCTATGAAATTATAAAACAGCTCGGCAAAGGGGCGAACGGTGTTGTTTATTTAGCGAAAGAAGGGCGCACATTTGTTGCGATGAAAATAAGCAACCAAGCGGCGGCGATGATGTCAGAAGTTAATGTACTTAAACGATTTTCAGAGGTCCAGGGAGTTGCCCTCGGACCTTGTTTATTAGATGTTGATGACTGGGTTCATCCGCAAGAAAAAAAGATGTATTCATTTTACGTCATGGAATATATTGAGGGGGATGATTTATTAACTTTTATTCAGAAACGAGGAAAAGATTGGATCGTCGTTATGACATTACAGCTACTAGGTGATTTGCATAAATTGCATGAAAAAGGATGGGTGTTTGGAGATTTAAAACCAGAAAATTTAATTGTAGCAGGGGCGGTTCCGAAAGTACGGTTAATTGACGTGGGGGGTACAACGATTCGCGGTAGAGCAATTAAAGAGTTTACGGAGTTTTTTGATCGCGGATATTGGGGGATGGGAACACGAAAGGCAGAACCTTCTTACGATTTGTTTGCAGTAGCAATGATTATGATTAACATGTGTTATCCAAAGCGATTTGAAAGAAAGGAAAATGGGAGGGAGCAACTCCGACGAATGATTTCTTCCCACAGCTATTTAAAAAAATATGAAAAAATATTATGGCGTGCACTAGACGGGAAGTACGCTTCTGCTGATGAAATGAGGAAGGATTTGTTGCAATGTATGCAGCAGCCTTCTGCTCGGGTAGAAAAGCGAGGGGGAAGGCGAGTTCGGAAGTTCCGCCTACTAGAAACGATGTTTTTGTTTGTTTGTCTTTTATTTATGTATGTTGTTTATTTGTACGTCCAAATTCTTTAATTTTTGTACGTTCGTTTTGAGTTGTGGTACGATTGTAAAAAACGACGTTTGCGAAGAGGGTGCGTATGTTACAAGTTGTGCATCAGTTTATTGAAAAGCATCAATTGCTTGAGTGTGGTACAACCGTTGTTGTTGGCGTGTCAGGCGGCCCGGATTCATTAGCATTGCTTCATTTTTTATGGAGCGAACGAGAACGATATCATATTCAAATTGTCGTTGCACACGTCGACCATATGTTGCGAGGAAAACAATCGGAAGAAGATATGCATTTTGTGAAACATTTTTGCGAGCAACGTAGTATTATATGTGAGGTCACAAAATATGACGTTCGGGCGTATATGAAACGAACGAAAAAAGGGGTGCAAGAGGCAGCCCGCGATTGCAGATACGATTTTTTTGAGCAAGTGATGAAAAAATATAAAGCGCGATATATTGCTTTAGCCCACCACGGTGATGATCAAGTTGAAACGGTGCTCATGCGGCTTGTACGTGGGAGTACGCCGAAAGGATATGCTGGTATACCTGTGAAGAGACCGTTTGGCGATGGGTATATCATTCGTCCTTTCTTATGTATTGATCGGCAACAAATCGAACAATATTGTCAAGAAAACGAACTGTACGCCCGGCATGACCCGAGCAACGATAAAGATGATTATACACGCAATCGTTTCCGCCATCACGTTCTCCCTTTTTTGAAACGGGAAAACGTTTGCGTTCATGAACATGTTCAACAGTTTAGTGAGATCGTTAGTGAAGATGAGGCATTTTTAGAGCAGTTGACAAAAGAAAAGCTAAAGCATGTCATGAACGAACAAGAAGGGCGTATTCGTGTTGATATTCCTTCGTTCATGCGCATGCCAAAACCTTTACAAAGGCGAGGGATTCAACTAATATTAAACTATCTTTACGGAAATGTCCCGTCGACATTGTCTTCTATACATATCGAACAAGCGTTGCGTTTTTTTGAACGAAAACATCCTTCAGGTATGCTTCATTTTCCAAACGGATTAAAAATGATTCGTCAATATGAAGCGTGCGTATTTACATTTCAATATGAACAGCCGTGCGAATATGAATTTGTCATGCATATTCCTGATACGATTATGTTGCCAAATGGCTATCAACTCATGAGCGAGTTTGTTGATCATTATCCTTGTATTGCAGGCGATGAACGCGTCGTTATTGATATGGATCAAGTCGTGTTACCTCTTCGTGTGCGAACGAGAAAGCACGGAGATCGCATGAAAGTTAAAGGGATGGAACATGCCAAAAAAGTTGGGCGTATCTTTATTGATGAAAAAGTCCCGATGAACGAGAGGGACCAATGGCCAATCGTCGAAGATGCAAACGGAAACATTATATGGATTCCAGGGATAAAAAAATCAGCTTATACAGCAACAAATATTACAAAAAATCGCTATATTGTATTACACTACTGTAGATGAGTAAAATCACTAACATAAATTGACAACCAAACAAAAAAGGAGACATGAACCCGATTCCTTGGTTAGAATAGATGTGCTCACAGACCATTCACAAGGAGGTTCATGTCTCATGGATAGATTAGCACATCATCAAGGAATTCACAAGTTTTTCACCACGTTGGGGTTGTCCCTTTATTTTTCAAAACCTGTTATGAAGCATCTCGCTCATATCGTGGATGCGATGATCACGAAGGGCTTTTCGGGAACATTGACCGATCTTCATCATGGGAGCTTTCATCCGAATCACCGCACGACACTCAGCCATTTTTTCACGAAAAGTCC
>OGCI01001334.1_pt1 | contig 21146 bp, 18 predicted proteins | sample 1570021 | NCBI WGS metagenome assembly OGCI01 (sample SAMN06264664, study PRJEB24512) | hot springs metagenome | isolation source: Hot spring water | place: South Africa: Tshipise | collected 2015-06-21 | reverse complement strand
CATATGTCTTGCTACAAAGCAAGACGCAATTCCTCCCGCGACTGAAGTCGCAGGTTTCCTTGCGGAGGTTCTATGAATCGCACTCCTGTTGCCGCGGCGTGTTTGGTGTATGTCGCGCTTGTGTCTTCTGCGTGGGCGCAAGCGAGCGCACAGGCTCAGTTCTGCCGAATCCAGGGGGCTGACGGGTGCGCGACAGTGGTCGATGTGAGCGGCTCTGCGGTATTGAACGTTCGCGGGCGCTTGCCTACGGACGCTTTGAACAGCGGCCACACCCTGACCATTGAACACTTGGGTTCTGGCAAGGTTGCAACAGTGCCCCTTCGGCTCTTCAAAGATGCGCAAGCAACGGCCCAGGCGCTGGCCGGAGCGGCGTTTGCAGAGTCCAACGCCGCGCAACTCGATCGCGGCGCCGAGGCCCTGGTCTACACGAGCAGCCTGATGCCCGGCGAGTACCGGGTCAAGTCCGCGACCATCCAAACAGCCTCTGGACCGCAAACGGTTGAGCTAGGCCTCGATGGGGGGGCGCGCTTTGTCTTGTCTGGCGGTGGTACAGCCGGGATCACGATCTCGCAAGGGGGCTCGGTTGTCGCGTCGGGCCTGCAAGCAGTGCGTTCAGCCAATCAGATGCTAATTACTGGCTATCCGGCGCTCAGAAACGGCGCGTATACGCTCAATGTCTCGATCGGTAGCGTCTCGGCGTCTCGAAACTTCAACTTGCAGCGCCCCGTGCGCAGCGTAAGCGTGGACCTGCCTTTCGTGGAGGGGCTGCCCGAGGTTGGTGCCAGAATGGTACTCAACAACACCTTGTTGGGACGCGGACTAACGGGGACGGTCTCTTTTGTCAACGATTCAACAGAAACCGTTTCGATCAACGGGGCTGAGGTCGCCCCCGGGCAAAGCTTTAATGTTGATTTCTTGTCTGGGCTTGGAAGCATTTCTGTCGGCAACGATTCGCCGTCGTTTGGTGACAAGCAAATTGCCTTGTTCAACCAGGCGCCGGATGGAGAAAACGTTTTGCTCGACATCTCGCGCTGGCGAGTAGAAGATCAGTACTTGATGCAACCCTCCAAGACTTCGGCCGCTATCAAGGTGGATCAGATAACGGTCTCTCCGACCAAGATCGCGTCCAGCACGCCTAAGTGCGCCGGAGTTCGCTTTTATCAGGATGGCGATCGACTGTTTGAGTCGACCAATATACTGTGTGCGGTTCAGTGGCTAGATCGCAAGGGAGTTGACATTGACCGCTTCCAGCCCAACACGCTTCGCGGCGCCTTGCAAGAAGTTGGGCCCAATGTTTTGTCTTATCGCCCAGGCGTGATTTATACCAACCCGGTGACAAAGCAGACGGCCTTCTATCCGTCTCGTTCTGGCAGCGCCACGTTCCAGATTGAGGGCACGCCCCCTGCAGCACCAACCATCGCGTTTAGCCCGTATTCTCTGTATCAGCCGCTCTACGCCCGAATGGGCTTGCCAGACTCGAAGCGGCTGGTTCGTCTCTCTCCATCTGATGCCACCTCTGGCCAGTTGATGGGCAACATCAACGTGAGCGCCCCTTATGCTGGACTGCGCACAAGAATTTCTTACGGCGACGGCAGCAGCCGGGAGTTTCTGACGTCGTTTAATCGAGGCTCTTATGCTGTAACGCCAAAGATTTCGGATGCCTTGCAGGAGCAGCCGATCGTGGTCGAATCCTGGTACGACAGGGCGCCAGAGATCAAGACCACGCAACTGCTCACGGCAGTGGGTGTTCCCATTGGCATTTCGGTCTTTCCTGATCGCAACAGGACATTCCACACGGAAGACGACGTCGTCGTCATGGGGCGCGTCGGAGAGTCTGTCGGCACCCGTATCGACTACTCGCCTGGCACGCATGGCGCGTGGCAGATCCGTTTGTACGATGCAACAGACAAGGCGGAGATTGGTCGCTCTGTCGTGCAAGCGGACGGAACCTTTGCCATCAACCTGGGCAGACAGCCCGCTTCGCAGCGGCGCTTGATGGCGGTTGCTCATCTGATGGCCGATGGGCAGCCGTCCGACTTTACGGCGCAGACCAGCCAGGACTTTTTCATCAACATTTTTGACGGCCGCGCGCCCGTCGCTAGCTTGAGTACCAAGACGGATGCGGGCTCCATCCCGTTTAGCGCAACGGCCTCGGTGGTGTTTGAGGATCCCCGCCAGTCTTCTGTGGCCGACCCGGCATCTTGGGAGATTTCGGCTGATGCGGGCGCTACGTGGCAGCCCTTGGTGGATGAGCGCGGCCGTCAGACCATCGGCCAGATGGTCAACCGCCGCTTCACCAACCCTGGTCAATACATGCTGCGGGCCACGCTGCGCAACAAGTACTCTGGTCAGACTTATGTGACTGAGCCTGCTGCGCTGCAGGCGTTCTTGCGCGGCACCGCTCGCGTCAACGTCGCCTCTGCTGCTGCGGTCAACACCACGATCACCGCAACCGCGGACCTGCAGGGGTTTGATGCCACTCCCGTCATTCGCTGGCAGCTGCTCAAGGGCTCTCAGGTACTCCGAGAGCAGTCTGGCGGGATGGAGTTTTCCTTCACGCAAGACCAGCCTGATACCTACATGATCCGTCTGCAGGCGCGCGACTCATCTGCGCCAGATGTGGCCAGTTCTTGGGTGACGCGCGAAGTGGGCGTCAGAGTCGTCAACCCCCTGGCTGCTTCCGCTTCCATCGAGGGGCCAGTCTCTGTCGAGGTGGGCAAAACCTACCGCTACACGGCGCGCATCAACGATGTGCTGCCAGCCAGCGTCACGAAGAACTACACCCTGCGCGGCGCTTGGCTGCTGCCGGATGGCCAGCGCATCGAGGCCAACGAAGCGGACATCACGATTCAGCCGGGGCAGTCTTCCGTTGTCTTCGTCACCTGGGTAGACGGCAGTTCCGCCTCGGAGCGGCTCAATGTCTACACCGTGCGTCCTTGGACCTATGTGTGGCCCGCATGGGCGCTTGATCTGCAGCCCCAATCGAACCAAGTGCCTGCCCAGTTGCGCTACACGCTGCGCCCGCAAGGCACGAGCCTTGCCGACTTGCGCGGGGAGCCCATCAACGTGCAGTGGCTGCTGCCAGACAACGTGGCGGTCACGCCAGACGGCATGGGTGGGCGAATCACGATCGAGCAAGCGGGGCGCTACCAGCTCATCGCGCGCGTGTCCGACTCACGCGGCAATATCACCGAGATCACGACGCCCGAAATCGAGATTTTGCCCCCGGCCCAAGTTGCCGGCCGCATGACGCTGGTCTCGCCTTATGGGCCTGACAAGTTCTATGCGCCGGGCAAGTACACGGTAAGCTACCGCATCGACTCCATTCCGAAAGGCGATCGCTTCCTGAAAAACGAGCTGTTGATCAATGGCAACAAGATCGGTGAGTTCACCGGCTCCTCCGCCATTGTTGATGTGACCACTCCAGGAGCCTACGATATTGCCGTTCGCACCCTTACGCAATCAGGAAACTGGGGGGAGACGGTTCAGACTGTTCAAATGCAGGAAGCGCCCAAGCCGACCTGTACGTTTGCTCGCACGCAAAATACTTCTGGCGTGACAATTACGCCCACCTGCGCCGTTGCAGCGGGCAGCATTTCTAGCTACCAGTGGACCTACATCCTGCGCGGAGAGCAGCAGAACTTCAACTCTCGCTCGCTTTACCTGCGCACCGCCGATCTGCCGACCGTGGCCAACATCGTGCTGAGAGTCACCGCATCTACTGGGTCTGAGGAGGCATTCTCGGTGCCGGCAAACTAAAAAAGTAAAGAATACACCACACCACTGGCAACCCTTGCTGCAAAAGGTTAATCAAATGAATAGCGTCGCATCCAAAACGTGGGCCTTTTTGCGATCCATCTCGTTGGCGCTATTTTGTCTGACCCTGAGTCATATGGCTTCAGCTGGCAGTGTAGCGCTCTATGCTCGTGATCATGGCTATTGCGCCCGTCTATCCGATGGCACCATAAGTTGTTTTGGCGCGGGCTACTATGGGCAAAACGGCAACGGCACGACGTCCAACACCGCCACCCCTGTGCCTGTCATCATGAATCCAAGTGCGCCCCAAGCAACAGCAGTCATGCCGATGGGGAATGCATTTTGCTACACTAGCGCAGCGGGCACTTTCTGTACCGGGAACTGGGTCAGGGATGCAAGCGGCTATCCAACATCTCAAACAACGCCACAGCAAATAGGTTGGAATATTGGCGAATCCTTCGCAGGCGGCTACGCGACTGGGTGCTACATTCAGTCGGGGCAGGTTTTTTGTTGGGGTGAAAACTCAGAATATCAGGGCGGCAACGGCAGCACCAACTATAGATACACTCCGGTTGCCGTATCCGGCATATCGACGGCCAGGTCCATATTCGGTGGCCCGCAGTCAACTTTCCATTTTTGCGCCATCTTGACGGATGGAACATCGCGCTGCTGGGGGCGCAACACCAATGGTCAGCTTGGTGCCGGCAACACGACCACATATACGACGCCTGTCAGCGTGACTGCTGCGAGCAATGTCGTCAAGTTCGCTATTGGTCAGCGTTCAACGTGCGCCCTCAATAGCAGCGGCCAAGTCCGTTGTTGGGGCGGAAATGCGTTTGGCCAACTGGGTGACGGCACAACCACTGATCAACTCAGCGGTGTGACGCTGACTTCCTTGGGCAGCAGCGTTATCGATATTGTCGCTGCCGGCACCGGCTTTTGCGCCGTCAAAAGCGATAAAACTGTTTGGTGTTGGGGTAGTATCCATGGTGTTGTCAACAGCCTTACGCCGCAAAATATTAGCTGGCTAAACAACGCGGTCCAGATAGCGGCTGGTTACTCTTCGGTTTGCGGACTATTTCCAAACGGAGAGGTTCGCTGCCATGGCCTCGTTGACAACATGGGCTTTAACCATAACAACGTCGTTCAGTTCGAGACTCGTTGCACGCTCCCTTGGGGCGGCACCATCTCCAACGGACAAAGTGTGACGGCTTATCAGAACTCTTCCGTTCCGTTTGGCTCTTCGTGTGTTTCTCAAGTGCGCACCTGCAATAACGGTTCGCTCTCAGGCAGCTACCAATACAGCAGCTGCGCCGTGCAGCCGCCGGCAAACTGCAGTGCCACGACACTGTCGTGGGGGACGAGCAACTTCTGTCAATCCAGTGTGCCGGCTAGCAACCATGGGGCCAGTGTGAGCCTGACCAACGGCACGGTGGGAGCAAGTGGTTCTGCTACTGCGAGCTGCTTCAACGGAAGCTGGTCGCTCAGTGGCTCGACTTGTTCGGCCAACTTGGCTTTGCCAAGCTCTGTTGCTGCCACCGACGGCAGCCTCAGCGGCCAAATCAACGTGACGTGGGGTGCTGTTGCCGGCGCCTCTGGCTACGATATTCAGTACCGCAAGCAAGGGGATACGAGCTGGTCCACTGCGAGCACCAGCAGCACCAGCTGGACGCTGACCACCAGCAATGAGTCGGTGTATGAGTTTCGGGTGCGCGCCAAAAACGCCGTTGGATCGGGAAATTGGTCTGCCACGGAGACGGGCTACATTCGCCCGGCCATCGACCCGGTGTTCGTGTCCCAGACCGTGCCTTCCGATGTGAAGGCGGGCTCGACCTTTGCCGTGAGGCAAAACTGGCTCAACAAAGGCGCGCTGACTTGGACCAACGCGCTCGATCTTGGCATCCAGCCGGGTACCGCGGGCTTCTCCAGCCCCCTGGCCAAGGTTGGCGCAAGCACCAACACTGGGCAAACCGGCGTCTTTACCGCCAGCGTTACCGCGCCCAACACCCCGGGCAGCTACAACCTCGCGATGAACTGGCGCTACAACGGCACGACATATGCCTCCTCGCCCGCGGCCCAGGTGCGCGTGTGGGGGGACCCGGCTTGCTCATCGGTGACGGCGAGCAAGACGATGACGTACAGCACGAGTGATCGCATCACGATCACAGCCAGCGTCAACAGCGAGACTACCTCTGCCACCGCCGCGCGGGCTTGGACGCTCATCGGCGGCCAAGACGATCTGCGCACGTATCCGATCACGGGCTCTGGGCCGTACCAGTTTGAGGTGAACTTGGCGCAGCACAGCGGCTTTGGCATGGTCAGGGCCGAGATCGATCTGGCAAACCCCGTTGCGGCTGGCACGTGCTTTGTCGAGTTCGAGCTGCGCCAAGTGACGGCGCCCACCGTGTCGCTGCAGCCGATCTACGGGGGTGACGGTGGCACCCGCTTTGTGATTCGGGCTGCGGGAGGCCCGACGCTGTCGGTGTCTGCGCGGCGCACGGATGACTTGCCGCTGCAGGTGGACTTGCTCAATGAGCAAGGTGCGGCCGTCTCGAGCCAGACCCTCACGGGCGCGGCGGGGCGGGCCGATCTTTCGGCAACCCCGTGGACGGGCCCGGCGTGGGAGGCCCGCGCGTACTCGGTGCGGGTGCGCTATCACGACGATGGGGCGCACGCGCAAGTAGGGGCGCTGACGCTGCCGGTTGAGATGCTGATCGCGCCGCAGGGCGCAAGCCTGCAGGCTCAGTCGAGCACGAGTCGCCCGTTGACGATTACGAGTGCGGTGCGCGGTCCCGCCGACTCGGCCTGGAGTGCGGGGCTGGGCGAGTGGGACGGCAAGCTCGATCTGGTGAGCCCAGCCCGAGAGCTGGAGGGCTTTGGCCGGATGGAGGGGGGCTCGCGTACGTTTGGCGGACTCTCGTATGAGCAGCTGTGGGACAAGACGCTGCGGGTGACGGCCAGGGCGGTGCCGCCTGCTGGGATCACGCTGGAGACCCCCATCGAGTTGACCGCGACGGTGCAGCCGGCGCTCATGGGTGTGAGGAACGTCCAAGCGACGGACGGCACGCTGGAAGAGGATGTGCGCATCACGTGGGAAGCCCCGGTGGACGGCATGACGGGCGTGGTGTATGACGTGCTGCGCGATGGGCAGCCGCTGCGCTCTGGGTTGACGGTGCAAGAGTTGCTGGATCGCCCGCCCTCGCGTGAGGCGACGTATGTGTATACGGTGGTGGCGCGGCGGGCGGGCCAGCAGTCGCTGCCGGAGGAGGACAGCGGGTACTTGATGCGCTGTTTTGCGCCGCGAGTAGAGAGCGTGGAGGTGGCGGGTGTGTTGCAAAACGACCTATCCGTTCTCCTGCGCTGGCTGCCGTGTGCGGCGGATGCATCGCTCTTCCATGGCTTTGATGGGCAGCCGACAAGCAGTTACACGCAAGCGGCTCCGGTCGTGGGCAGCGAATACCGTGGGGCGATGCTGGACATCTCGGCGCTTGGCAACGGCACGCATGAAGTGCGGCTGCGCTCGGTCGGCGCGGTTGGTCAGCGCGAGCAGAGCTTTAGCTTCAACATCAACCGCAGCGCGATTTTGCCGAGCAGCGTGACGATTTTGCACAATGGTGCTCCGGCTGCGGATGGTCTGACGACGAACTCGATTGGCCGCTTTGGGATCCGTCTGGAGGGAGGCGCGGCTGACACCGCCACATTCAAAGATCCGGGGAACTGAAAGAATCCATTTCGTGCTAGAATGGGGCTGCCGCTGGCGGCCCCATTTTTTGTCCTTGAAGCCTTGTCTCAAGGAAAGCGCTTATGCGAAAAACACTCCTTTCGATTGCTTTGTCTCTTGCTGGAGCTTCTTGGGCGGCCGTTATTGACGGGATCCAGCCCGGGGTGACGCCGCTTTCTCAAGCAAAGGCCGCCGTCTCGAGGATGGCGGCTTCTGCGCAGTCGGGCTACATGCCCATCGAAAGTGCTGCAGCCAGAGCAGAGCAAGCTTTTGGTATTACGTCCATCTCAACGACCTTTGGAGAGACCAGCGCAGCTCTTTGGCTTGCGGCCGGAAGCCGCGGAACTGTTCAGTACTTGCGGCTGCACGTTGAACCCAAACATCGAGATGCCGCTTTGCGTGCGCTGGCGCAAAAATACAGCGGCCGTAAACTAGATGCGGAGTCTTCTGACGAAACAGGAATTACTGATATATTCTTTTACGACATTGCCAATGTGGCATGGGTTCGAGGGCCGTCTTCCAGTACCGGGCTTGAAATTATTGTGGGATCTTACGAGATGATCACGACCATCTTGACGGAAGATGTGGGCAGGCCGGAGTGGGCAACGGCGCTGATGCAGGCTCGAGCAAATTTGGGGCGGCGATGAAAAAAGACATGAAAGGCTTTGGACGAGACGCGCAGCAAAAGCCCATCGTCTCGTTTCGACCGACATTCAGAAGCAACATCATCTTGCTCGTCGTCTTTTTTTCGGCCGGAGGCTATGCACTCTACGATGCGATTCTCACTGGAGGCGGCACTTCTACGGCATTGGCGTTAGGAATAGCTTTTGTCGCGATGATCCCGCCGTTAAAGACAGTCATTTTGAATTATTATTCGATATACCCGGACAGGATAGGTCAAAGATATGGGATCATCTCGCTAAAGGAAACAGAAATGCCGCTGGAGAGGATTATTACCATCGAGGTTAAGAGAACCTTGATGGGGCGTTTTCTCAACTATGGCACGATTGAGTTTTCTTCGGCGGCGAATAATGAGCCCGATATTGTTTTTAAGAACGTACTCTATCCCAAGGTGATCGAGAGCGGCATTCGGGACTTGCAGCAACAGCTTGGCAGGAAGCGATCAGAGCGCGAGAGCGAGGCGACCTAAAAACGAGGCAGGACAAGAAAAAAGCCACCGCTTCAGCGGTGGCTTTAACTATACACGGCCTCCATCCAGTCCAAGATTCGGACTTGGCTGGGCCTGAAGGCAAAGGCATGACGAGGCCCTCCGGGCCAGTCGATCACAATGCCGTCGCGGCCGAGAATACTGAGCTGCTTGTACACGATTTTGCCGATATGGCCGTGCATCGTGTGTCGCAACCGCTTCAATATTTGTACAGCTCTTTCTTTCCCGAAAAGCTCGAGCAGCAGCGGGGCTGCTGGGCTGTCGCAGTCGTGCTGCCACGCGAGGTTGTAGTCGGCCCTTGTATACCAGGGGCGCTCCAGAGAAACTTCAGCGACGCGCAGGTGCCGTCCGTAGCTGCTGGCATCTTCGGCATCGTCGCTGAGGTAGATGCCAAAGCCGAACAGCCCTTTGGGACTTGGCTTTATTTTTTAAGACCAACAAAATCCGTTCCGTGGTACATCAGCATAGCCTGCCTCCTTTGCTATATTTTGCGCTCCCGGGGTCCGATAACGCATATTGACAAAACCCGGGCCGGACCGTATAATACACAAAACGGCAAGCGCGACATGCAAACACACCGCCGCCCAAAGGCATATCCATGAATACAAAAGAAAACCAGAAACCCCAAATATGCAATCGGTCGTCGTTGCTGGACGATACCCCAAAAATCACCGACGAGGATGTCAAGGAGTACGGCATTGCGCAAGCAGATATGACAGACGGGTACTGCGACGACCCGGAAGTGATGAAAAAGACGATGCAGTGCCTTAGCGACAAATTCCTAGCGCGCCACGCCATCCTCAAAGCAAACCTTCAAGCCAAGGGTGAGTGGAAAGCAGAATACGACATCGATGATGAGAGGGAGGCGAAAAGCGGCGACATCGACAGCATGTCGATTTTTGAATACGAAGAGCGATACGGGGAAAACAAATAATCTTCGGGCTGGATTTTTAAGGAGTTTTGTGGCAGGGCAGGGTCAAAACCCATACCGCTACAAGATCCTCTTCTAAAGCAAAAGAAAAACCCCCGGTCTTGTCCGGGGGTTGGGTTTAGTTGTAGATGCGTCCCCCAAGGGGGAACGCCTGGATCTCCTCGCCGAACCGTCGCAGCAGGCGGGGCTCGGCGTCGAGGTCTAACACCCCGATCTGGCTGACTGACTCCAGCCAGACCGAGTCGCACGCAACGCGCACCGCGTCGCGCACCGAGACCAGGATCTGGTCCCGGTCAAAGCCTGTGCGCCCGAAGGACGCACAGGCTTTCTTGTCGATCAGGATGTGCCCAGGGGGAACGCGCCCTGACCTCTCGAAATACGTGGTGGTCGGAGCCACCACGACGTGGTCCTGGTACTCCCCCAGGACCACGGCTCGCCTGTCGCCCTTGCGGGCGAGGTCTCGGGGGTGCAGGAACCCCCGAATCACGCGGAGCTTCACCTCCGTCTTCCTTTCTCCACTCCGGCCAAAGAGGGGAACAGGAACAAAAAAAACCGTCTCGAGGTGGCCTCGCCGGTGATCAGCCGGCGCCTCAGACGGGAGCGAAATTTCTCATCATTGGCAACTTACCAACTGATAACAAAGCCAAAGAGCGACAGTCGATCGCCGTTCTGCACGACAAGCCCCGCCGTTCAGGCCGGGGAAGGATGGCGCGGACGGCTGCGCCGTCCTATAATGGCGTTGCCGCCGACAACCAAGGGCGGCCTACGCCTGCTCGGTCTGCGGGGCCGAGCACGACCGCGACATCAATGCCGCGCGCAACATCCTCGCGGCCGGGCATGGCCGTCCTGTAGAGGAATCCCCACCCTTTAGGATGGGGAGGATGTCAAGACACACCACACGACAAATCCGTCCCCCAGCACCACCCACCACCACCCGCCGCGCAGCGGCTGGCCACAAACCGCCCCGCCAAGGGGCTCCTCAAGCCGCGCACAGCGGCTGCCCTAGCCCCGCTCAGGGGCTCCTCAAGCCGCGCACAGCGGCTACCACGCCCCGACCACAGGGAGGGGCATCAAAAGTCGATTCCCACACACGTGGGCGGCACACGCGCGACAAAAAACAAACCGGGCTTATGCCCGGTTTTTGGTAAGTCGCGCTGGCAAATTGTGACCTGGAGGGCGCCTAAACAGCCTCGGCTTCCATCTGCTTCACAAAACGATAAACATCAGAAGACGGGTTTTTCACGCAAGCGTGCTCATAGCTGATGTAGGTCGACTTCTTGACACCCATGTAAGAAGCCATCTGCCCCTGAGTCCAGCCTCTACGAAGCCTGATCGACTTCAGGCGGTCCGCCAACTCAAGATCGCCACAGCCGTATTGATTTCTCGGCTCCTTCTTTTTCTGGGTGACTTGCTTGTCAGCAACAGACTTAGAAAACCTCTTAATTACCTCGCTTCTAGACCTTTCGGCATCAATATTGTTCTCTACGCGCTCAATGAAAGAATCATCAACGGGTTCATAGATCAAGTTGCCTTCCTCGTCTTCTTGGCTGGACATCCTGTCGTCGATGTAATTCCTTCGAACGGAAAGAGCAGTGCGTCTGCACACCTCGTAGACAAAGGGGGCGATCGGCAGTCCAGGCCGCATCCGATCGACAAGAGAGCGCTGAAAGACCAACAACGCCTCGCCCTCGATGTCCTCGGCAAAGTCAGACAGCCCCGCGCGATAAGCCACAAAACGGCTCATCTTGCGAACATGAGCGCAAAGCTGGCTCCACGCGCCTGCCTCGCCCCTTTTGAGGGCGGTGAGCCACTCCTGAGTGACCGTATTCCGATTGGCCATCGATGCTCAGTATGACGCCAAATCCATCGACTTCGCCCACGAAAAGTTGTTGCGACGCCGAAGATTAAACGTAGACGGATTTCTAGAAATAAAATAGTATCGAGGGATGAACTCCTTTTCGGGATCGTCTTCCCATAGCTCTTTGGTGGGAAATGTTTTGCCAACAAAACCCTCAACCTCGAGAAGATCGAGGGATTTTGCAACGTTTTCGATGTTCTGCTCCGAAAAGCGCTCAAGAAGGAAGCTCAAGGAGCGGCCAGGATTGGACCAGATAATCTTTGCAACAGGCAAGATGCTCTTGCGGAGCTGAAAAAAAGACGGCCGCATCTCAATCTCATCGACCAAAAATTCCGGCAGCGGCACGTGCAGCGGAGGCAGCGCTCGGTTAATCTCGACGCCGTTTTGCCACATGTGGTAGAGCGCTCTCGTCCTGACAATGGACGGGCGCGGGCAGCGCAGCGCCTTGCAGGCATCGTCGAACGTGACCCCGTCGCTGTCCGGAATCGGGCACATCATCCATCGCAGCCGAACATAACGCTTGTCCTCGGGCGTTGCTCGATACATCAACTCGCGCATATAAGAGCGAAGTTTTCGAAAAAACGGCAACTCTTCGGGCTCGAAGTCCTCCTCGTCAACCTCCGGTGTGTCTCGGCCATCTAGATCTTGGCCAAAAACAAAAGAGCCAAGCGCATCGGTTTGATCAAGGCCGGCGCTTCTGAGAATCTCGCCGGTTTCCGCCGATGTCTTGAAAAACGCATCGTTAAGATCGTCTTGGCTTAGGGCATCGTCTAAAAGCTCCTTAGCGCTGCTATCGAGCCCAGAAAAGCCCTGCTCATCAAAGCCAGGGATTTCAAGCTCGACGCCAACGTCTGAATTTGTCATGATCCTGCCCCTCTAGGGAAAGAGCGCGTCGAATGACGCGCTCTTGCTGGTAGGCTCAAGCTGCTTCTGCGCTTTCAACATCTCGCTCGTCGGTCTTGATCGCAGCGTTGCGCTGTTTGACGTAATCGGCATACCACTCAGGCACCGGCGGCAAAATCATGCTGGGGTCGGCGTGGCCTAGCATATCCGTCTCGACCCAGACCGTATCCGACAGCACGCCAGAGCCGTCCGGTGTCGGGACGATTTTGCGACGCAGCCGGCCCTTGAGCGAGATGGGGGCACCCGGGCGCAGCCGCTCCAAAATGACGCTGATCTTGTTGTTGACGATTCGCACCGGAACGCACTCATCTAGCGACTTGTGCTGCCGCAATGAAACGGCAGCAAACCCGTGCGACTGGTGTTCGTTCGGCGGGATATATGCGGCTTTATGAACAACGCCTGCCATCATGATGACGTTGCTGTGAGAGTCAAACCGGCCGCGGGTTCGCCCGATCTCTTGCTCATACATATCGATGAGCGTTTTGAGCATTGGGTCTGTGTCTTGAATCGACTTGATCTGGTCCAGGTACTCCTGCTTCAACTCGCCTCTGGCGTTGTAGGGGCTGCCTTCTTCGGCTTGTTTTCCGGAGACGCGCTTGGCGTGCCCAACCAGAAACGACGCGAATGGATTGACATTGAGGACTGATGGCATTTGGATCGCCAACACATCCGCATAGGCAGTATGTCCGTATTGCGTGACTTCGCCCCGGACATGCGCAATCACGGTTCGGAATGCGCCTTTGGGCGGGAGCTTAAAATCCTTGGACGGAAGCCGAAAGGGGATGTCCAGCGCGGAATTGGCTGTCTGGTTCAGGAAAAACGTCTGCGGGTCATCGGAATGACGGACGATTCCGGTAAAATACCCGATGTTGAGCATGCGGTTCACGTAGCGAAAAGAATTGGGAATCATGGTTTTCCTTTCCGGTTGGAGATGAAGGCCGGCCAAGGCCTTGCCCGAACAAGGCGTAAGAGCCTCGTCCCAGACCTGTCCCGCACAAGGGAGCGTGGGCCCGGTGGCTCAAGTCGTGCTTGCATCGGTTGGGGTGATGATACAAGAAAAACGATTGCTTGTGTTATCACCCAGGGCTTCGCCATCTCGTTGTTGCACCAAGTCTTGTTTGGTGACAGGAGAGATAATGAAAGAAGGAATCAAGATGGATCTCTCCCCGATGGTGCAGACCATCGGGGATCTGGAGTACGTGGGGTGGGCTGCGGCGCTGGCAGCTGCCGGGCGACCCGCGCAGCGCGTGGTGACTTTTGGCGGTTCCCCCTGCGTCTCGCTCGGCAGTGGCGCGCTCGTCGCGGTCGAGCAGCTCGTCTGCTCAGAGCCGAGCCAGTCCGCGCTTTGGCAGCGCACGTGGCTGCCGGTGCTCGATGCGCAAAACCGGCCGATGAAGGCCGAGCGCATGAGCGCGCTGGATGTGCAAAACGCCATCTCGCGCTGCCGGGCAAAGTCGCTTGCCATGGTGGGCGGGGTTGGGCTGTCGCTCTACGCCGGCTACGGCGGGCGAGGCCTGGACTTCGTGCGCGCGCTCAAGATCACGCCGTCAAGCGACCTGGCTCAGGCCGAGCCCCTAACGGAGATGGTTGGCGGCGCTCGCTACGTGCGCTGGGCGGCGGCCCTTGCTGCGGCTCGTCTGACCGACCCGGGGTTTTTCTGGGAGGTGCTCGAGCACGGCGAGGATCGCGCCCTGATGACGCGCGTGGGCGCGGGCTACTTCGTTGCTGTGCGTGTCGTCTGGCGCGGCCAGGAGCACACCGAGTGGCTGCCCATCATGCGACTCAAGACGGCAGAAGACGGCTCGGCGCTGCACGTCGCAGACACCGCCCCCGACGCCTTTGGGTGGAACGCGGCCGTCATGCGCTGCATGACCAAGGCGATCGCGGTCTTGACCGGCTATGGGCTGTCGGTCTACGCCGACGAAGACCTGCAGGTGCTGCAGCAAGCCCAGCGCGTGCCGCAGCGCCCGCAAGAAGCCCAGAAAAAGGCCCAAGAAAGCGAAAAAACGGTCGCGGACATGCCTCAGTCCTCTCGACCCCGAGAATCGCTTCTGGAGGCTCTTTTGAGGGCCATGCCGCAAGACCCCCAGAAGGCCAAGCGGGTGCTGAGCGCCTGCAAAGCCAGGGGGCTCACGCCTGAGGTGCCCTCCAGCGCCGAAGACCTCGTGCAGCGCTACCCGGCTGCTGCCGAGAAAGTTCTAGCCGGGCTGGTTGCTGCGCAGTCCAAGGCCGCCTGAAGCCGGCCAACCACCGCCCCGCCTCGTGCGGGGTTTTTTTTTGGCTTGAATGGCAGGTGCTCGCTTTGCGAAGCGGCTGTTTGGAAAATGGAAAAAACCCACAGCGCGCCATGTTTGCGCGCCGTCAGGCGCGCGGCGCGCAATACACATCGCGCCACTTTGGATTGACAGACCCTCGCGCGCGCGCACGCGCGCACGTGCGCGATGTGTTGTTTAAGAAAAACGTTTAGATATAGTTTAGCTTCGCGGACACCCCGAAAACTCCTTTAGCAACAAGCACTTGCGCGTTGTGCGCCGCACAATAAGTGTACATCCGCGGGGCGAAAGGTGTACAGTTACGGGGCGAAAGGTGTACAGTTACGGGGCGAAAGGTGTACAGTTACGGGGCGAACAAATCGCTTTAGCTGAAGTGCATAAGAGCTTGATTTGCAAGTAGTTTTTAACTTATCCACAGAAGCGTCGCGCGCCAAAGGTGTACGTTTACAGGGCAATTGGGAGAGCGGCTGTGGATAACTTTTTGACCTCCCGATCGATTTTGGGCGACAGGTTTGTTTGAGGAGTCTTTATGGATCAGAAAAAGACATCGAATCGCGTTGGCGGGCAAGACAAAAAGTCAAGCAAAAACAAAGGCTTGAAGCCTGCTCGCGGTCAGCTAGAGGTTGTGCAGCATGCGTCCAAGAAAAAGCTGACCGGCCGGCAGTTCGCCGAGAAAAGGCGCATGATCAGCATGCTGCTCAAGAAGCACAACGCGGTCATTCACATCGAAGGCAGCATCGGCCTGCTGGAGCGCAAGCTCTACAACATCCTGCTGCTCAACGCCTTCGATGAACTCGATCAGCAGGGGCGCACGCACGCGATGCCAGTCTGGATGCTGTGTGAGCTGTCGGGATTTGATTCCAAGGACCTTGATAGGCTTAAAAAAGCCATCCATGCGCTGCAGTCCACCGTGCTGGAGGTCAACCTCCTGCAGGACGGCAAGGTGCGCTGGGAGTCCATGACGCTGCTGGCTTACGCCAGGATCGAAAACGGCATCTGCTCCTATCGCTACGACGAGGCTGTCGCGCAGCGCTTAAAGCGCCCCGAGGTCTACACCTCCATCAACCTGGAGGTCCAGCGCAACTTCGGCTCCAGCTACGCCCTGGCTCTGTACGAAAACTGCGTGCGCTTTCGCGAAGTCGGCTCCACCGGCATGATGGACGTGGACTGGTGGCGCTTGACCCTCGGGGCACACGAAGACGCCTCGTACCGGGACTTCAAGGCGTTTCGCCGCCGTTGCATCGATCCGGCTGTGCGCGAGATCAACGATCTGAGCGACATTCGCGTCGAGCCGCGCTTTGAGCGAGAGGGCAGGACCATCGCTCGCATCGGGTTTTTTGTGACCAAGACCCAGCAGATCAAGCTCATCGGTGCAGACATCGATGACCCGCTGCTCAGGCTGCGGCAGTCCTCCTTGTACCTCAAGCTTCGCCAGTACGGGCTGCCCGACCAGATCATCGTGATGTATTTGCAGCACGATCATCGCCGCGCGGAAGCGGCGGTGCGCTATTTCGAGCGCCAAAGCGCCCAAGACATGTTGCGCATTCGCAACAAGGCGGCCTACATCCGCGCCCTGATCGAGTCAGGGGTCGATCTTGAACAAGACGACCAAACGATTGACCGCGCCGCGCGCAGCACCATCTCTGAAATGCTCAAGCAGCGCGAGCAAGCAGACGAGCAGACTCGGATTTTTGCAGAGCGCGCCAGAGCGGTGAGGGCTTGGATTTCCTCTTTAAGCGTCGATGATCTCAGAGATTTATGGGCGATCTATTGCGAGGAGTCGGGGCGCAAAGACCCGAGCGGACTGGGCGACGATGGGATGCCCGGCGACTCTGCGGACCGATTGATATTCCAGGCCTGGCTGCGCTCTCGCTGTCCTGGTGAAGAGGCTTTGCCAGCTCCCAACACAAAAATCTGAAAAGCTGTATATAATTCGATCCGTCTATCACTTCCACGAAGGAGCATCACATGCCGACCTATCAAGAACTGATCCAGCAAGCCGAAGAACTGCGCCGCCAAGCCGAGGCCGTGCGCAAGCAGGAAATACAGACGAAGATCGAAGATATCAAAGCCATCATGGTTGAGGCGGGCATCAGCGCCGAAGACTTGATGGCCGCTTTGCAAAAAGGCCGCCGCAGCACTTCCGGCGTTTCTCGTCGCGGCGAGCCGCGAGTCATCAAGTACCGCGGCCCCGATGGTGAGCCGTGGTCGGGCGGTCCCGGCCGCAAGCCGGACTGGGTCCGCAAGATTTTGGCAGCAGGCGGCGACATCGAGCAGTACCGCGTCGCAGACTAAGCGCCTCGTTTCTGCCTCCCCCAAAGCGCCCATTGCTGGGCGCTTTTTGTTTTTCAGGCATTTTGTTACCAGCCAAGCGAACGTCATCTTCTCCTGCAACAACTTCAGGAGCAGATGATGTATCAGGCTTTCGAGTTCTCCAGCGAACAACAATGGCTCGAGTGGCGGCGCGGCGGCGTTGGGTCGTCCGATGCCACAATCTTGGCCGCACACGCGCGCCTCATTACCCCTCCGAGCTGGATGCGCCCTGGTGAAGCCCAGGCGCTTTTCTGGGAAAAGCTCGGCCTGGGCTTGCCCAAGCCCCAGAGCGAGGTGATGAAGCGCGGCAAAGAGCTTGAGGAGACGGCCCGCAGGCTAGCAGAGCAGCGGCTTGGCTTTTTGGCCCCGCTCAACTTGCAGCGCCAGGATGTGCCGTGGCTGCGAGCGTCTTTTGACGGGCTGACGATGGACGACGAAATCGTCGAGATCAAAGTCCCCCATCGCGGCGTTGTCGATCTGGCCAAGGCCGGAGAGGTTGTCGATTACTACCGTCCGCAAATTGCCCATCAACTGATGGTACTCTATGGGCTGCCACAGTGCTGGAGCGGGCAAGAGCGATGGCACTTTGCCGTCTACGACCATGAGCAGAAAGATCTGCACCTTGTCAGCGGCGTCAGCCGTGACTTGCGCGAGCTGGCCAAGTCTCTGTACGAGATTGAGGCCAAATTCATGAGCCACGTCAAACATCGTGTGCCGCTGGTTGGCGGCTCACAGTGGTTTGCCCTGGCTCAGCGTCTCGTGCAAGCCAAAAAGGACGTGCTGCGCTACGAGGCTTTGCGCGAAGTAATCTCGCGCGCCGTGCAAGAGCAGGGCTACGAGCCCAAGCGCTTTTCCATCAAGCGCTGGCCCGAGCGCACCCGCAAGACCACAGACTGGGCCGCGATCTTGCAAGAGGCGGGGATCGACAAGGAGGCGCTGCAGCCGTATCGCGGCGAGGGCACGTGGTCGGTCTATGCCGGCTCGCCCGAGGTCGAGCCGCTGCCGCAGGACTTCACCGCAGAGCAAGCGGAACAAGACGCGGCGGCTCTCTTTGGGGCCAAGGAGGTGTTTGATCAGTATGCGAAGGAAGCGCGCGATCTCGCGCAACGCCTGGACGAGACACTGATCGGTCCGCTCGGGCTTGCTGTGCGCAAGCGCGCAGGCGCGCTAGACTACGCGCAGGTCGCCCATGACCTCCAGATCCCTCGCGCCCTTATCGCGCGGCACACTCGGCAGGAAACCGTCCAAGCCAGTATCGGCTTGGTCGCACGCACCCAAAGGAGCAAGGAATGTCTCAGCTAAGCCCTGTTGATAAGTCCGCGGCACCCGCCTTTGACCCCAGGCGCGGCGTGTTCGACTTCTCGACTCTTGACACGAGCGAGTCGGGGCGCTGCCTCTTCGCTTCTTTGCCAGGAGAGAGTGAGCAAGCCTTCGTGGAGCGTCTGCGCACCCTGTGGCGAACAAACCCCCAAGCAAAGCAGCACCTTTTTGTCTACGCGAGGCGCTACGCCAAGGGGAATCTCGCCGTGCGCGGGCCCAATGCGGCCGCTGCAAGCAAGGTTCTGAGCGGTATCTTGCAAAGCGCTTCGCGCTAAATCCCCCACCACAAGCCGATCCCTTGGATCGGCTTGTTTTTTTCTTTTGGTTGTGCTACGCTCAAGAATGAGCCTAAGCGGCGACAATCTATTGCCGCCGCTTCTCGTGCAAGGATTATCATGCAGTGTAGCCCCCCCTCTAGAGAGCCCTCACTTCTTCTGTTGCGAGAGCAGTTGCGAGCGCTCGTATCACAGCGATGCGTGGTGTTTGCTGCGCTCATGGAGCAGTCTTGTTCGTCCCTGCAGGAGATCGTGCGGGCGATTCAGGCCAAGCTCACCGCTCACACCCAGTCGTGCGAAGTCTTTGGCTCCGAGACCGGCTGGATCATCGGGCACTATCGCCCAAGCGGCGACGAAGAGTCGATCCTCATGTCTGTCGCGGGCTTCGTGTGGCGGCGCCACCACGTAGAGCTGTACTTCACCTACGCTCACCCCGACAGCTACGCCGAGCGCTTTGACGTCATGTGGGACGACTTGATCACAAGCGCGCACGCCAGCGCAGCCATGCGCTACACCCGGCCGCTGCCGAGCACCATCTTTCGCCGCCGCAAGGGCATCCAGATGTTTCGCGATGCCGTCAACTTCGGCTGGCTCGGCGCGCACCTGCAGCCCATCGCCAAGGCGCAGACGCTCGACGTGGTTGGGTGGGAAATGCTCGCTCGCATCACGCACCTGTGGGCGGACCTCGACTTCTCAACCGAGCAATGGATCCCCTACGTGCTCAACGGGCACGACAGCTATGCGCTCTTTCTGCAAATGCTCGACCGAGCCAAGGCGCTGTCCACCCGGATCGATGGGGTCTACCTGTCGGTCAACGTGACCGGAAAAGACATGGCCAACCCCGATCTCGTCTCAGACCTCACATCAGACATGCCTGCAGGAGGTTCCTTGATGCTAGAGCTGACCGAGTGGGAGGATATCCTCGGCATCCGCGGCATTCACGAAAAAATTCAAGCCATCCGGGCTGCTGGCTTCAGAATCGCCCTCGACGACTTTGGGGCTATGCATTCGTCTATTCTAGTGCTCAGAGAAATCCGGTTTGATGTCATCAAGCTGGACATGAACCTTTTGCGCTCTACACACCCCCTGGATGCCAGGATTTTGGAGGGGGTTGTCGGCTATTGCAAAGAAGAGGGCATTCCAGTCATTGCCGAAGGAATTGAAGAGCCCTGGCTCCTTGCTCGCGCTCGAGAGATCGGCGTGGAATACGTCCAGGGCTTTCTTGTGGATCGTTCTATTAATCGAGAGCCGCCGCTTGATATTACGCCAGAAAAATCTGGGTTGATGTGCTAAACACAAAGTCTGGCGCCTGTTAGGAAAACAGAGCCCAACGGCACTGCTGCTGCCTCAGACTAATCGATTGTCGGCGTTTTAGCCCGGGGCGCGCGGCGAGTTTTATTTTGCCTCGGCTGAGCACCCCCCCGAACCGGGCGGCTGGCAGCGTAGTACACCAGGTCCAGATTCCCATCGAAATCCGGACGCTCGCCACTTTCTATCCATCGCCGCAAAACCTCGGCCAACTCCACTGCCTGCGCAGCACGTTTTTGCAGGCTGACCTCTGTTGAATGGCTCAGCAAGATCGAGGTATAATACTAGACGGCCGCAAGAATTACGGGAGCGAAGACAAGAAAAATGGGGACGATGCGTTTTTTCAGCATAGCAAAGCCGAGGCCGCCCTCGGGATAGGGTGCGCAAGTGTTGCGCGGGATACTTTGTTATATTAACACAAAGCCTTGCTCTAGGCAAGGCTTGTTGTTAATGGTTTTCTTTGGCCGTTGGTTCGCCTTCGAGGTGTTTGATGCACCTCGCAATTTGTTGCCTGCCAACATCCGACCACCGCAGCCCCGGCTTGTAGCTTGGCCGATTCCAGGCCAGGCCCGATGTATGGGGCATCGGCGCGAAAATCGTAGCCCCAAGTTCGGCAATGGCTTCTTTCAGATCCGGGGCGCACGCTGCCAGAGCAAGCTCTCTGGCTCGAGCAGCATCTGCCACTTCCTCAACAAGGCGCCCCAGTGGCCGCTTGCCGAAAAAGGCCTCCGCCGCTGTCGCCCCCACGAGCAGCACCGCGCGCGGGCGCATCTGCAGCAGCGTCTGCGCAAGCCACGGCAGACACGAGCGCATCTCTTGGGTTGTCGGTCTGCGGTTGGCTTCCGGCCGGCAGCGCACGATGTTGGCGAAACCAACCTGCCACTCGATGTCGAGGCCCGCTTCAACGAGCGCGCGGCGCAGGGTCTTGCCTGCCGCGCCCACGAACCCGGCCCCCTGGCGGTCTTCTTCTGCGCCCGGAGCCTCGCCGATGCACAGCAGCGGCACCGGATGCAGTCGCGGCACGGTAGGCAGCACCACCTGCGTGCGGCTTGCACAAAGGGCGGGGCAGCGGGCGCAAGACAAGCAATTCACCGGCCGCTCTGCGTGGCAGCGCGCGCGAGCAAGCGCACAAACGGCCCCAGCTCGATGAGCTGCGCCGCCTCGCAAGCCTCGATGGCCCGGTCGAAATGGATGTCCAGCAAGGGCTGCGCCTGGAAACTGCCATCCACTTTGCTATCCAGCCCCAGCGCGCTGCGTGACGGGCTGGTTGTTGCGCATTTGGCCCCCATGGAAAATTTCTGCAGGCTTTAGCCTGTTCTG
>OGCI01001333.1_pt1 | contig 21171 bp, 16 predicted proteins | sample 1570021 | NCBI WGS metagenome assembly OGCI01 (sample SAMN06264664, study PRJEB24512) | hot springs metagenome | isolation source: Hot spring water | place: South Africa: Tshipise | collected 2015-06-21 | reverse complement strand
TGGACACCGCGTTCCCGGCGAACCAAACGAAAAGGGATGGGCACGAGGGGTAAGCCAACAGGGTGATCTGGTTGCTTTACTTGAGTACGATCCTACTACAAATGAATGGCAACCGCGTAAGGTCTTTTTCCAATAAGGCTCTCTTGTCCCCATGCGTCATTTCTGGTCGCTGGATGAACTTTCACTAACAGGTTCTTGTTTGTCTATTGGCACCTTTGATGGGGTTCATCTAGGTCATCAGGAGATTATTCGTCATTTAGTAGGAAAAGCAAAAGAAAAAGCCCTTCCCGCAGTTGTGGTGACTTTCTTTCCCCATCCCGATCGAGTTTTGGGAAAAAAAGAAGGCCGTTTTTACTTATCTACGCCTGAAGAGAAGGCGGACCTTTTGGGAAGTTTAGGGGTGGATGTGGTCATAACCCATCCCTTTAATTTGGAGGTGGCTAACCTCTCCGCAAGTGAGTTCCTCCAAAGACTCAAGGCAAAGACGGCTTTTATGGATTTGGTGGTGGGCTACGATTTTGCCTTAGGGAAAAAGCGAGAAGGGACGGTAGACCACCTCGCTATACTGAGCAAGAGCTATGAATATGAACTGCATGTTATCCCTCCCGTCCGCGTCAACGGAGAAGTAGTTTCATCGAGTTTGTTGCGTACTCTTTTAGCAGATGGGAACATAAAGAAGGTAAACCTTCTACTGGGGCGTCCGTTCCTTTTACGGGGACAAGTAATCAAGGGTGATGGTCGAGGTAAAACTCTAGGAATACCAACTGCAAATTTGGATATCCTAGCTGAGCGAGCGGTTCCTCTGCATGGGGTGTATGTTTGTTATGCATATGTGAACCACCGCCGCTATGGATCGGTGGTTAATGTGGGGGTACGTCCTACCTTTGAAGGTGATCCTGTCGCTCCGAGGGTAGAGGCACATTTGCTGGACTTTGATGCTGACTTGTATCATTCAACCCTTACCCTAGAATTTTTAGATCGGTTGCGGGATGAAAGACGTTTTCCGTCTAAAGATGCGCTTGTCGAACAAATTCATCAGGATATTCTGAATGCCCGTATTATTCTCGATTCGTTAGTTGTGGATCGGAAATGATTACTTCGGGATAGGTTAAGGAATTGTGTTTTGTCAAATAGGAAAGGAGATTCAACGAAAAGAAGCCTTTGAAAAGTTGCTTGAGAACCCTTTGGGATTAGAGTGGTGTCTTTTGAGCGAGGTATAAGATGAGAACCTATTTAGATTTGCTAGCCCATATTTTGGAGAAGGGGGTCAAAAAAGAAGATCGGACAGGAGTCGGCACCTTATCGGTATTTGGATATCAGATGCGTTTTAACCTAGAAGAGGGATTTCCCATCCTAACAACGAAGAAGATTCATCTTAAGTCGGTCATTTATGAATTGCTCTGGTTTTTAAAGGGCGATACGAACGTGCGCTTCTTACAAGAACATGGTGTGCGGATTTGGAATGAGTGGGCGGATGAAAACGGCGATCTCGGACCAATCTATGGAGCTCAATGGCGGTCATGGCGCGGAGCCGATGGACAGACGGTTGACCAGATCTCGCAGGTCATTGAAGGCATTCGCAAAAACCCCAACTCGCGACGTTTGATCGTCAGTGCTTGGAATGTAGCCGAACTGGAGAAGATGGCTCTGCCACCCTGTCATTGCCTCTTTCAGTTTTATGTAGCGAATGGGCGATTATCTTGTCAGCTTTACCAACGATCAGCCGATGTTTTTCTTGGAGTGCCGTTCAATATTGCTTCTTATTCGTTGTTAACAATGATGATTGCACAAGTTACCGATCTGAAGGCAGGCGAATTCATTCATACATTTGGCGATGTTCATCTTTATCTCAATCATCTTGAACAAGCTAAGTTACAATTAACGCGTGAGCCTTATCCTTTACCCCAAATGAAATTGAATCCTGAAGTTAAGGACATTTTCGCTTTTCAGTACGAAGATTTTGAACTGCTCAATTATCGTTCTCATCCCCACATTGCAGCGGAGGTAGCTGTTTGATCGTTTCGATCATTGTGGCGATGGACGAGCGAGGGGGAATTGGTCTGCGCAATCGGCTGCCGTGGCATTTACCCGACGATTTGAAGCGCTTTAAGCGACTAACTATGGGGCACCACTTAATTATTGGACGGAAAACCTATCAATCAATCGGGAAACCTCTAATTGGTAGGAAGATGATCGTCCTTTCGAAAAGTCAAAGTAGTATTGAACCTGAAAGCGACGTGATGGTGGTGCCGAACTTAAGTGCCGCCCTTGAAATTTGCCGGGAGGCTGGGGAAAATGAAGTTTTTATTGGCGGAGGCGCCCAGCTATTTCGAGCAGCTCTATCGTTTGCTGACAGGCTCTATCTTACAAAGATTTTAGCAGTTGTTGAGGCAGATACCTTTTTCCCACCTTGGGATGAGAGCGAGTGGTCAATGAACTGGCAACAATACCACCCCCCTGACGAAAAACATGCTTTCCCTTTTCAATTTGTTGATTATGTAAAAAAGCAAAGCTAAAATTATTGGCTGTTTTAGCCTTGACAAGCGATTAAAACTAGATATAATGACGACCAATTAACTACCCTTAAAACGTTGACGAGGAAAAGTAGACTTCTTACGGCTTTTCAGAGAGCAAGGGATGGTGGGAACCTTGCAAGTACGAAGGAGTTGAATGGTCCTCCGAGTGCGAGGTGAAAAGAAAAGCTGAGTAGCCATCGCCGGCGAAACCGCCGTTATCATGGGAAAGGGTATCGGAGACAAAAATCCTGTACCCCTTAATGAGTGAGGCTGGCTAAGTTTATCCCGTTGCAACACCAACGGGATTTTTGGTTAATTGGCAAGCCTAAGCGGGGTGGCACCGCGGACTGCGCGTTCGTCCCCATTCTGGGGCGAGCGCGTTTTTATTTTTTCGTCAAAAACTAAAATCGAAGGAGGCCGAAAATGTCTGAATCAACCCGTTTTTTGCTCAGTGAGAACGATTTGCCGAAGTTTTGGTACAACATTAATGCCGATATGCCCATCGCACCTGCGCCAGTGCTTCACCCTCAAACCTTAGAGCCAGTCACACCCGATTTTCTGTCCGTCTTATTTCCGATGGAGCTTATCCTTCAGGAGGTTAGCACCGAACGATATATTGAAATCCCTGAAGAGGTGCGTGAGATCTATAAACTTTATCGACCAACACCCCTTATCCGAGCAAAGCGTTTAGAAAAAGCTTTACAAACACCTGCTCACATTTACTATAAACATGAAGGGGTCTCCCCTGCCGGAAGCCATAAACCCAACACGGCAATAGCTCAAGCATATTACAACAAGTTGGCAGGGACACATGCCTTGACCACTGAAACTGGTGCAGGTCAGTGGGGATCGGCATTAGCGCTGGCATGCAATTTCTTCGATCTCGACCTAGAAGTTTATATGGTAAAAGTCTCTTACTACCAGAAACCGTATCGCCGCATCATGATGGAAAGTTTTGGGGCAAAAGTCTATGCCTCGCCTACCGACTTAACGCAGTTTGGTCGCTCGGTGTTGGAGAAAAACCCTGACTCAAATGGCTCATTAGGTATTGCCATATCCGAGGCAGTAGAAGTCGCGGCTACGTCGGGCGGGAAAAAGAAGTACAGTTTGGGCAGTGTGCTCAACCATGTCCTGTTGCATCAAACGGTGATTGGCGAAGAGGCGTTGAAACAGATGGATCTAGCGGGGGAGTACCCCGATGTCGTCATCGGCTGTATTGGTGGAGGATCGAATTTTGCCGGGATTGCCTTCCCATTTTTGCGGATGAACCTTCTGGAAGGAAAAAAGACGCGTATCGTGGCAGTTGAGCCGGCGGCCACCCCCTCATTGACAAAAGGATTATATACCTTCGATTATGGGGATACAGCGAAAATGGCGCCAATTGTCAAAATGCATACGCTGGGTCACACGTTTATGCCTGCACCAATTCACGCAGGGGGATTGAGGTATCATGGGATGGCTCCGACTGTCAGCGCTTTATACGATGCAGGATATATCGACGCCGTGGCTGTTAAGCAACTGGCAACATTTGAAGCGGCTCTTCAATTCGCTCGCGCAGAAGGGATCATTCCTGCTCCAGAAAGTGCACATGCTATCCGCGCCGCAATCGATGAAGCCCTAGCTGCAAAAGAAAAAGGTGAGCCACGAGTAATTCTCTTTAACCTCTCCGGTCATGGAAACTTTGATATGTCTGCATATCAAGCCTACCTAGAGGGCAAGCTTGAGGATTACAGCTATCCTGAGGAGGAAATTAAAAAGGCAATGGAACATTTGCCAAAAGTGCAATTACCTGCATAGATAAGTCCAAAGAGATCGGGCGCGGGGTCTGTTTGCAAAGTCATCGTTTTTCTAAACAGACCCCGCCAATCATGAAATGCATTAATCAACAGAAGCAACCGGAACAGTAAAATAAAAGGTAGTGCCTTCTCCGACTTCGCTTTCGAACCAAATTTGGCCGCCTTGAATTTCGACTAGATATTTCGTAATATTTAGACCGAGACCGGTGCCGGGGTTTTCACGCACTTTCGGGTCCTCGGAACGGAAGAACTTTTGAAAAATCTTGGGCTGATCTTCAATGGAGATTCCTACTCCTTGATCTCTCACAGAAGATAAAACCATTTTCTGAGTGCTTTGTTGCTCCTTTGAATTTGTGGTTACCAAACATTTGACTTCAATCATTGTTTCGGAAGGCGAGTACTTAATCGCATTGCTGACAAGGTTATTATAGATCTGAATTAAGCGATTGCGATCACACCAGACAAGCGGTAAATCGGCGGGGATATCTAAAATGACCTGTTGCTTTTTCTCCTCTAATTGAGTCGAGACGGTTCGAATCACTTCTTCTAAGACTTCCTGGATGGAGGTTGCTTCGAATTCGAGATGAAGCCTTCCAGCTTCGATGCGCGAGACATCTGCCAGATCGGAGACTAAATTTGCCATGCGGTTGACATTGGCGCGGATGGTGGATAAGAAATTCGCCTGTACTTCGTTAATTGGGCCTACCGCCCCCTGCGCGATTAAGTCCGCATAACCTTTGATCGCTGTCATGGGGGTCTTTAGCTCATGGGAGACCAAGGATACAAATTCGCTTTTGGCGTGGTTAGCCTGTTGTACCTCAGAGTAAAGGATGGCGTTGGATAAAGCCATAGCGGCATGGGAACAGAGGCGAGAGATGAAAGAGTGGGTATCTGGCGGGCAAAAATCTCTGCGCCTGCTTTCGAGAATTAATAGAGCGATAACCCGTCCTTCTCTTTCTAAGGGAAAGACAAGGGACTTTTGTGCGCCTTCTAGGAATAGGCTTTTTTCGATGAGGAGAGCGTCTGTGATAGATGAATTGATACCGATCTCTTCAAGTAAGATCGTCGAAGGTATTCCTTCATAGCCAACTAAGTGTAGTGGTGAAAAGAAATTGTCTTTCACCAAACCGATCGCCCCCCCTTCCGCCGTGGAGTGTTGAAGCGCATGTTGAAGGGTGATGGCAAGCGTTCGCTCAATTTCAAGACTGGCATTCAGCTCACGATCAATTTGTTGGAGTGTGGCTAGTTCGTTTAATCGTTGTTGCAACGCTTGATCGGTTTGGGTATACTTAAGGGCGTTTGCCAATGCGATTGAGACTTGATTACCGAGGGTGGTAATAAGCTCCAGATCGTCCCCTGAGAATGACGTTGGGATTGTCTCCCTCTTCAACACTAAGACACCGAGGGGGCGCTTTTCTATAAACAGGGGATGACAGAGGACTTGAACTGTCTTCGCTTCTTCAAATCGCTTGGGAAAACTTTTGACAACGGTTTGTCCAAGTTGAAATGCTTCTTGGATAATTTCAGAGATGGGGGAGTCAAAATGGATTTTTTGTAAGCCTTTTGACCTAGGTTGTAAGAAGTCATTGCTGGTCTCGTTGAAGAAAAGTGCGATCCACTCATCACTAGGGATCAACTTTTGTCCTTGTTCTTGAACGATACCAAGAATGGTGTCTGGCTCTAAAGAGGCTGTTAATCGGCTGCCGATCTCATTAAGAACGGTCATCCTTTGGGCTTGGGTTTGCGTTGCCTTTAGGAGTCTAATCTTTACCAGAGCGGCTGCGGTTTGATCGGAAATAGCTTGAAGGATTTGGAGTTGCTTTTTGGTATAGGCTATACCAATCAATCGATGCCCGATGCTGATTGTGCCGAGGGTATCTTTGCCAGAAAGTAAGGGGACGCACATCCAAGCTTGGATGGACTTATGTTTAGGAGCTATTCCATACAGACGGGCTGTTTGGTTGTAGTCGTCTGTATGGAGTGCTTTTGCCTTTTGAAGGACAAGCTTCTCTAAATGCTCATCGATGTTTAAGGGGACATTTTCTTGGTCAAATCGGCGTTCTCCATCTTCAACAACGAAGACGAAAGAGAATACTTGGGTCTCTGGGTCGTACGTAGATAGCCAAAAATCGGTCAGGGGAAGGATACTTTCGGTTTGAGCATAGATTAATTCCAGTAAATCATCAAAATGAAGAGTGACATTGATGCCCTGTGAAAGCCGATTTAGGGTTTCCATTTGCTGAATCTGCTGTTCGATTTCTTCTTTTTCGAGAAGGTGATTTAGCAATAGTGTGGCGAGGCGACAGATCTCTTCCACAAAGAAATGATCTTCTCTCGTATATTTGACCTTGCCCGCTGGATGGCCGAGACCAATAAATCCAATCAAGCGATCGTCAGTTTGCAGGGGATAACACACATTAACGTCCAATAATGTTAGCTTTGCTCTATCGCTCTGGGAAAGTTTGGGTAAAGTCTCATCAGCCATTAGGGCGATAGCCTTCCCCTTTTTTCTCAATAATTCAATAAAAGGGGAATGATGCGGAAACGCCACTTCATTAATCGGCAAATTAGCTGGCGAGAAAAGAACTAGCTCATTCGTGTCATTATTTAGAAGAAAGAGATAGAAAAATTGGGGAGTAATGGTCTCTCTGAAGATTTTTTCGAGCAGACGATAAAACTCTGTGATGTCTTTGACTTTACCCAGGCTATCAATGAACTCTCGCAAAGCGAGTCGCTGCTTTTCACCTAAGGAAGGCGAGAGAGAGCGAAGAAACGATAAAGGTGAGTATGGTTTGGTAGAAATCATTTTCTGAGATGAACTGACCTCATGATTTTTTAGCCTCACCCCTAAACATACCATAAAAGTTTGCCTTTAGAACTTTCAAAACAGTTAACCAAAGGGATATAATAAAGACCGTTGATATCCGATATTGTAACAATATTTGTGAAAAATTCATCTAATACTGTGCAAAATCACTCTTTACAAGAAAGGGCAAAAGAATGAAAATCAGTCTAAGTGGAGTTACACCTCTCTCATCTGAAGAGGATTCAAAAATCGAACGTGTAAAAGTTCTCATCCTCGGCTCTGGTCCAGCAGGGTTAGCTGCTGCATTATACGCAGCTCGGGCAGATACCCAGCCTGTCGTCTTAGCTGGCATGGAATTTGGAGGGCAGGTCTCTTTGACATACACAGTAGAAAACTATCCGGGCTTCCCGGATGGAATCGGGGGGCAAGAATTGGTCGAGCTCTTTCAGAAGCAGGCGGAGCGTTTTGGAGCTAAGATCGAGTTTGATCTTGCTACCGAAGTCAATCTAAGCGTCAGACCCTTTATGGTTAAGACCTACTCTAAAACATATGTGGCAGACGCTTTAATCGTTGCAACTGGAGCGACGCCAAATCACCTAAACATCCCTGGGGAGAAAGAGCTAACAGGCAAAGGTGTTTCCTATTGTGCGACCTGTGATGGATGGTTCTTCAAAGATAAAGATGTGATTGTGGTTGGTGGTGGTGACTCTGCCCTCGAAGAAAGCATATTTCTTACAAGGTATGCCAAAAGCGTCACGATTGTTCATCGTCGCGACACCTTGCGTGCAGGAGCCATCTTACAAAAGCGCGCTAAAGAAAACCCGAAAATTTCCTTTATCTATAACACGATCGTTACCGAAATTATCGGGGATAATGCTGTGAAACAGGTTCGTTTACGAAATGTCCAAAGCGGTGAAGAGTGGCTAAAAGATACTGATGGGGTCTTCATCTTCATTGGCCATTCTCCCAACACTCAGCTCTTTGAAGGGCAGTTGGAAATGGATGCTGCGAAGTATCTGGTCACCGATCACCTGATGCAAACCAATGTCGCTGGTGTTTTTGCGGCAGGAGAAGCAGCGGATCCGCATTTCCGGCAAGTGATCACCTCGGCGGGAATGGGGGCGGCAGCCGCAATGCGGGCGATCCACTTCTTGCAAGAACAAACCTTAGAAAAAGTAAATGCTTAGGAAAGGGGAACGATGAAATGAGAGCTAAAGTGTCGATCATTGGGGCGGGAATGACAGGGGCGACAACGGCGCATTGGCTGGCGGAACTCGAAATCGCCGATATCGTCCTAATAGACGTGGTTGATGGGTTAGCGCAGGGGAAAGCCCTTGATTTGCAACAAGCGATGCCGGTAATTGGTAAGGATGTACGGATAGCAGGGGGAACAGAATATGAACTAACCGAAAACTCAGATGTAGTTGTTATCACGGCTGGCTTACCGCGTAAGCCTGGCATGAGCCGGGATGATCTTTTAGCTGCGAACGCGGAAATTGTTCGGCAAGCGGCGATGAATACTTTGAAATATTCGCCGAATGCCATCTACATTGTTCTTACTAACCCACTGGATGTAATGACTTACCTCACAATGAAAGTGACGGGTTTACCACCCCACAGGGTGTTCGGACAAGCTGGAATATTGGACTCAACCCGAATGGCGACGTTCGTGGCTGAAGAATTAGGTGTCAGCGTTGAAAATGTTCATTGCTATGTCTTGGGGGGACATGGGGATGAGATGGTGCCCTTAACTCACATCTCCAATGTGGCGGGAATTCCCCTCGATCAAATCCTACCAGCCGAAAGGCTCGATGCAATCGTTGAGCGCACGAGAAAAGGCGGAGGAGAAATCGTTAGTTTGCTAAAGATGGGGAGTGCATTCTATGCTCCGGGAGTTGCGGTTGCAAAAATGGTCGAGGCGGTCATTCGAGATAAACACTTAATCGCCCCTGTCTCTGCTTACTTGCAAGGTGAATATGATCTGCATGATATTTATTTCGGTGTTGCAGCTCAATTAGGCCGAAATGGTATCGAAAAAGTCCTAGAATACCCTCTTACACAAAATGAAAAACAGGCTCTGAAGGTCTCGGCGGCAATTGTAGCCGAAAATATTGCCAAATTAAAACTTTAATCATGGTTTGGAGATAAAAATGAATCTCATAACTCAAATTCAAGATCAACTCCCAGCGTGGAGAGCACGCTTGAAACGGTTGATCACAGAATATGGTCAGGTCAAGGTGGCGGAGATTAATATTGCACAAATCTTGGGGGGCATCCGAGATGTCAAAGCCCTCGTGACGGATATTTCCTGTGTAGATCCTAATCAGGGAATCCGCCTGCGGGGATTTACGATCCCTGAATTATTAGAACTTCTACCAAAAAGCCCAGGCAACGAGATGCCATTTTTGGGAGGGTTATATTACTTGTTACTGGTCGGCCGCATTCCAACTTATGAAGAGGGAATTGAAATCGAACAGGAATGGAAAAAAAGGCAAGAAGTTCCTAGCTATGTGTATGATGTAATCCGCGCCATGCCAAAGGAGACCAGCGCAATGGCATTATTTTCGCTAGCAATTTTGGCGATGGAGCGTGAATCTCATTTTACTAAAGCGTATGACCGGGGTTTAAAGAAAGAAGATTACTGGATTCCTACCTTGGAAGATAGCCTTGATTTGAGTGCTCGGGCTCCCCAAATTGCTGCCTTTATCTATAATCACAAATTCCGTGATGGGCAAATTGTAGAACCAAAGGAAGAGTTAGATTGGGCGGCTAATTTTGGCTATATGATTGGCATTGAGAATGAGAGATATTACGATCTTTCTCGTTTATATTTCATCATCCACTCGGATCACGAAAGCGGCAACGTCAGTGCTCACACAACCTATTTAGTATCTTCAACGCTTTCGGACGTGTATTATGCAGTGTCAGCCGGTATGAATGGCTTAGCGGGTCCTCTACACGGCCGTGCCAATCAAGAAGCAATGGAATGGTTATTGGATGTGTATCAGAAATATCAAGGTGTACCCACCAAAGAGCAGTTGACCGAATATACTTGGGAAACCTTGAACGCCGGCAAGGTGATCCCTGGCTATGGACATGCGATCCTTCGCATCACCGATCCCCGTTTCACCGCTCAAATGGAGTTAGGCGAAAAGTATATGCCGGAATATGACCTATTTCGGTTGGCTAAATTAGTCTATGAGGTTGTTCCGGATGTCCTAAGGCAACAAGGAAAGGCGAAGGATCCTTGGCCAAATGTCGATGCAATTAGTGGGGTGCTCCAACGGTATTATGGTATTTTAGATGGCAAGGAGAATTTCCCTGGCGGGTTTTACACTGTTCTGTTTGGCGTAAGTCGGATTTTAGGAGTAACCGCCAATACAGTTTGGGCGAGGGCTTTAGGCGCCCCAATTGAACGGCCGAAGTCGGTGACTACCAGAATGTTGGAGAATATTGCTGCCGAACAAAAAGGGGTTGAGATTCCCCTCCATGAACTCTATGCCCACGAGCGAGGATGTTAAAGGCGAATTCGACTAATTTTAAGGAACGGGCGTCCCGGCCACACCGCTCCAAGTGAAAACTCTCTGTTCGCTGTTAGCTCCAGCTGGTACCCAGATCGGATTTCCGTTGTCATCCGTGCCGACCTGTCGGACGGTTGTCACCCACCACCGAATGACGTGTGGTCGTGTATCGGTAGGACGAAAACTGGTGGGGACGATGTATTTGGTGTCGGTAACATAGTCGACAATTTTTCGCTCGCCGCTGTCTGTGATATCGACAATATTCACTTGGTAGGCTTCATTCTCCCGCAAGACGCCGATCGAAGCCCATTGGAGGGTGATTATTTGATCAGCGAGGGTAAAAGGCGCTCCGTCTTGAGGTAGTAACAAGCTTGGAGGTGGGTAGGGAGGCGGCGGAGTAAAGGTTGGGGTGGGACCAGGGGTACTACGGCGCTCACAGAGAGGAATCAATAAGGGCTGTCCAGAACGGACAATATCGCTTACTAGTCCATTGTAGGATTTCAGGACAGCGATGGGTACATTGTAGTTCGCAGATATGGTGCTGAGGGTGTCGTTATCTTGCACAATATACTCGATCTTGGTGCAGGCTGCTTCGGTGGCTTCCGCAGGGCTTAGTGTCGCCGTGGGGAATGGTGTTGGGGTGGGTGTTGGATGGGGGATTAAGAGGGATTGCCCGATATATAACGTGTCACAAGCGGCGGGCAGGTTATTGAGTAATACGATGCTTTGGATTGAGACGCCGAACGCAAACGCAATGGAAGAACAGGTGTCATTGGCGGCAACCCTGTAAGTGAGCGGAGTTGGGCTCGGTTCGGGTGTGTTGGTTGGTGTGGGGGTTAAAGGTGTTGCTGTGAACGTAGCAGTTGGAGTGGTGGTTGAGGTTGGAGTAACGGTTGGTTCGGCAACTCTACCTGTTTGTTGCAGGGCAATGTACACTAAACCAGCACCAATTGCCAAAAATAACGCCAAGAAGCCAATTGCAGCCGGTAATGTCAGCGTGATTTCCGGCATGCGTGACCCTTGGATGGGTTTCGCGGCGGTTGCTGCTTTGGCTTGAGGGTTGAGTACCGTGCCACAGACGAGACAGCGTTGGGAATGTTCCGCTAGGCGGGTACCGCAGGTTGGACAGATGCGAGTAGGTTTTGATGGTGTGTCGCTGATCATAATCTCTGGTTTCGTTTTAGTTCAACGCAGGGGGATTATACCAGTGTCTCGGGCGACGTAAAGGGCAATGAAATTAAAGCTAATGATATACTCATAGACAATGAACCTCTCTGTTTATATTCACATCCCATTTTGTGTTCAGCGATGCGGGTATTGTGATTTCAATACCTATGCGGGTTTGGATCACCTGATTTCTCCTTATGTAAAAGCCCTTTGTCGGGAGATTGAAATTTTCGGGCAGTCACTCCCTGAGACAATGCGAAATAAGGTGCACACGATATATTTGGGAGGTGGAACCCCTTCTTTGCTAAAACCACGAGATCTGCAAATGATCTTGTCAACTCTCGAATACACTCTCGGTTTTATGGCTGAAATGGAGATTAGCTTAGAAGCCAACCCTGGGACATGCTCTTTACAAAAAATTAGGGGTTATGTAGGGGCAGGTGTTAACCGGCTCAGCATTGGGATGCAGTCTGCAAACGAGCATGAATTACGCCTTTTAGGGCGTAGCCACACGGTAGGAGATGTCGTCCAAGCTGTGGAAATTGCTCGAGCAGGTGGGATAGAAAATATAAATTTGGATCTCATCAATGCCTTGCCCAATCAAACGCTCGATGATTGGCGAAACTCTTTGAAAGTTGCTCTATCGTTGGATGTTGAGCATCTTTCTCTCTATAGCTTAACGATCGAAGAGAACACAATGCTTTATCAAAAAGTATCAACGGGCGAGTTGCTCACCCCTGATGATGACATTGCTGCAGATTGTTATGATGTTGCCCGGGAGATGCTTTCTCAAGCTGGATACTTACACTACGAAATCTCAAATTGGGCACGAAGGAACATAGCCGGCGGACTTTTTGAATGTCGTCACAACCTGCAATATTGGAAAAACCTTCCTTATTTGGGTTTGGGGGCAGGAGCCCACAGCTATCTCGACGGATATCGCCTAATCAATGTTTCTCATCCGTGGCAGTACATCCAAAAGTTGTCCAGTCCAAACAAGATGCATTGTGCGTTCCCGTTTTCTCCCGCGACACAGGATTACTATATTGTTAGCCCAGAGGAACAAATGAGGGATACTTTGCTGCTAGGTTTAAGACTAGTGCAAGAAGGCGTGGGTGAAGAGGATTTCTTTCGACGATATGGGAAAAAAATGAGCGAAGTCTTTGCGGAAGAAATCCACCGCCTGCTCCAAAAGGGATTGGTTGAGTGGATTGAGGACGGCCAGAAGAGAATAAGACTTACCCGATTTGGCCAGCTTTTAGGAAATCAAGCCTTTATTGAATTTGTCTGACCATTCCTTTATTGTATTCTCTGGCTCATTTTGTGGGTAAGGGCGATCAAAGCTTGAGCAGCTAATCCGGCGGGTTGTGCGGCGGATAGTTCCGAAAGGGCGCGTTGAGTTAGACGATGGGCTTCTGCTTCTGTTGCTGCCCGAATCCCCTCTTCTTCTAGTTGTCTGGCAAGGGATAATACTTCCTCAGGTTTAATACTCCCCTGGCGCCACCGTTTGGCGAAAGCTCTATCTGACTGAAGTCCTAAAATAACAGGATAGGTTTTCTTTCCGCTAACTAAATCCGAAGAGGTAGATTTTCCGATCAAAGCTTCGTCGCCCCATATTCCCAATAGATCGTCTACAACTTGAAAAGCTAGACCTAAGGCTTTGCCGAATTCCATATAATGCTTTTGACGGCTTGCTTGATCGTTGGCTAGCAGAGACCCCAACTGAGCGCAGGCAGCGAATAGGGCTGCGGTTTTCCCCTCGATCATCGTCAAATATTCATCCAACGAGATTTCCGGACGACTCTCGAAGGAGATGTCCAAAAATTGTCCTTGTGTCAATTGGAGGCATGTTTGAAGGAGTAGATTGGTCGCCTGAAGCACCATCTCCGCAGGGAACGAATGAGATAAACTCAACATTGCTAGATGGCTGATCGTAAATAGCGCATCACCAGCATTAACCCCTTGTGCCAGCCCCCATTTAGCCCAAACCGTAAGACGACCTCGGCGATAGTGGCTATTATCTTCGATGTCATCGTGAATAAGCGAAAAGTTATGTACAAATTCGACTGCTGCAGCAGCGGGCAGAGATTTCTTCCATTCTTCGCAGCTTGCGGCAGTGCAGAGAAGTAAGATGATTGGGCGGATGCGTTTTCCAGTCGCTTTTTCACCTGCTCCTTCGCCTACCCAACCCATGTGATATGCCAGCATTTCGTGGTACGTTTCATAAGGAGGGTAGGCTAGATTCGCCAGTTGGCTGTGAAGTTCTTCTTCGAGAGCTTTTCGTATCGTTTGGATTAAATTCTCAGCATCATCCATGATTAGATTTCCTTGAGAGCGGTAGTTTGCAATTCGAGGATAGATTTTACGCCAGCAGCGAACATCGTGATTTGTATTTCTCTCTTTAATTCGTTAATCGTTTCAATGGTGTCATTTAAGGACCGAGCGGCAGCTTTGAGAAAAGGGGAAGCCAAGGCTCCTAAGTCAGCTCCTAATGCGATACATTTTGCGATCTCAATACCATTTCGGATTCCCCCTGAAGCGATGAGAGGGATAGAAGGATGAACAGAGCGGATATTTTTAATACATTCCACCGTTGGGATTCCCCAGTCAATAAAGTGAGAAGCGATGCGAGCAGCACTTTCGGATTTTGCTCGATACATCTCGACTTGAGACCATGAGGTTCCACCAGCGCCAGCGACGTCAATAGCGGAGACACCGGCTTCAATCAACAGTTTGGCAACGCGTTTGGAGATACCCCAGCCGACCTCTTTTACAATAACTGGAACGGAAAGTGAGTGGCAAACCATTGCGATTTTTTCGATCAAATTTTCGAAGCGGGTATCTCCTTCGGGTTGAAGTGCCTCTTGAAGGGGGTTAAGATGGAGGACGAGGGCATCTGCTTCGATCATATCGACAGCTTTTTTGCACTCATCCAAGCCGTAGCGATAATTCAGTTGAATCGCTCCTAGATTGGCAAACAGAAGGATATTTGGCGCTACATGGCGCACTTTAAAGGTGTCTTCAAGTTCTGGATGTTCGATAGCTGCCCGTTGAGAACCAAGCCCCATGGCTATTTGTGTTTGCTCTGCTGCTTCTGCGAGGGTAAGGTTGATCTGAGCCGCTTCTTGACTGCCGCCAGTCATAGATGAAATCAGGATAGGAGCTGAAAGGCGTTTGTTCAGGAAGGTGGTTTGGGTATTTACATCTTCTAAGTTACACTCAGGTAGAGCTTGGTGTTCAAACCGGTATTTTTCTAAACCGGTGGTTACAGCAGATTGAACATCCTCCCTCAAATTTATGCGAATATGATCCGATTTTCGTTGACTGATGGGCGTAACTTTCTTCATAAGGCGGTGTTCCTGATAGAGAGAATAACCCCGTCCTTAGGAGTGATTCTTTTTAGAAAACTTGACAGATTTAAAGCAGGGTATACAATACCCAAAATTTCTATTGGAGGAAGTATCCATGTCTGATACATATGAAAAAGTAAAAGCCATAATCGTGGAGTTGCTCGGAGTTGATGAATCAAAAGTTACTCCGGAGGCTCGTTTTCGCGAGGACTTAGAAGCAGATTCACTGGATTTAGTCGAGCTCATTATGGAATTTGAGGATAAATTTGGGGGGCAAATTTCCGATGAAGATGCCCAAAAGATTACTACGGTGGGAGAAGCAGTTAAGTACATCGAAGAGCACATGGAAACCCATTGAGTTCTGCCTGAAGAATGAACTGAGGGCTGTCCAGTATTCTTGATTCTGGACAGCCCATTTTCGTTTTCAGGCTGAAGTTTCGGTCAGTAAGTGGGGTATCTCTTCGGGATGTTGGGCAACCTTGACACCCGCTTCTTGGAGGGCACGAATCTTGTCCTTAGCTAGACCAGAACCACCTTCGATAATCGCGCCCGCATGCCCCATACGTTTTCCTGGAGGAGCTGTTTGGCCAGCGATAAAGCCAACGACCGGTTTCGTCATGCGACTTGAGATAAATTCAGCGGCTTTCTCTTCATCGGTGCCGCCGATTTCGCCGATGATGACAACTTGTTCGGTGTGAGGATCATCTTCGAACATCGCCAGAACGTCGATGAAGCTTGTTCCGTTAATGGGATCTCCGCCGATGCCGATGCAGGTACTTACCCCTATGTGATGTAATTTTAGAGCGTAAAGGACTTCGTAAGTCAGTGTTCCAGAACGGGAGACTACACCTACATTACCCGGTATGGATATATCGCCGGGAATAATCCCAACTTTGGATTGACCTGGGGAGAGCAACCCTGGGCAATTTGGGCCTACTAAGCGGCACTTCTTTTGATCAAGATAATTTCTTACGCACATCATATCTTGAACGGGGATGCCTTCTGTGATGCAAACGATTAGGGAAATCCCAGCATCTGCCGCTTCAAAGATGGCATCGGCAGCGAAACGGGCTGGCACAAAAATCACGCTCGTATTTGCGCCAGTTGCTTCAACAGCTATGCGGACTGAGTCAAACACAGGAATTTTTCCATCAAGAACCCACTCACCGCCCTTGCCAGGCGTTACACCAGCCACAACATTGGTGCCGTAAGATACCATCTGGCGAGTGTGAAAGATCCCTTCATTTCCAGTGATTCCTTGGACAAGCAGACGGGTGTTTTTGTCAATCAGGATGCTCATCGGAGGTCTCCTTTCGCTGCGACAACAGCTTTTTGGGCGGCATCAACCAATGTCTCAGCTGTAATCATTTCAGCGTTGGTAAGAATATCGCGACCTTCCTCTGCATTCGTTCCCACCAATCGGGCAACTATTGGCACTTTTGGCTTAACCTCCTGCATAGCTGTCAAGATGCCATGAGCCACTTCATCACAGCGCGTAATTCCGCCAAATACGTTTAGTAAGACAGCTTTGACATTTGGATCGCTGAGGATAATCCGGAAGGCCGCAGCCACTTTATCCGCATTCGCTCCCCCTCCGATATCAAGGAAATTCGCTGGGTTCCCGCCAAAAAGCTTGATGATATCCATAGTTGTCATCGCTAGCCCGGCACCGTTGACCATACAGCCGATATCTCCATCTAACTTAATAAAGGAGAGCTCATATTTTCGGGCTTCGATCTCAGAAGGTGCCTCTGCGTCAAGGTCCCGCATTTCGGAAAACTCAGGATGACGGAAAAGCGCATTGTCATCGATAATCATCTTGCCATCCAAGGCGATCAATTGTCCTTCCGCTGTGATGACTAAAGGGTTAATTTCCGCTAAGGTAGCGTCGCACTCGGTATAAACCTTCCACAACCCGTGGGTGATGGCGATGAAAGTTTTCCAATGCTCGCGGGGTAAATCAATGCCAGCCGCAACATCGCGGGCTTGGTAGTCTCGTAAACCGAGCAGAGGGTCAATATGGACTTTGATAATTTTTTCGGGTGAAACTTGAGCCACTTCTTCTATGTCTACTCCTCCAGCCGAGGATGCCATGATAACGGGCTTTCGAGCAGCGCGATCATTGGTAATTCCTAAATAGATCTCGCTGCTAATATTAGCTGCTTCGTCAACCAAGACCTTGCGCACGGGCAAGTCTTTAATCTCCATCGATAGAATTTGGGTGGCAACTTCTTCTGCTTCGGTTGGGCTTTTGGCGAGCCGTATTCCTCCAGCTTTTCCTCGCCCTCCTACTAAAACTTGAGATTTTATTACCACTTTGCCACCCAGTTCTTCAGCAATCTGTTTTGCTTCTAGAGCTGTTGAAGCGACTCGCCCTTTGGGGATTGGAATCCCGTAACGAGAAAAGATTTGCTTTGATTGATATTCATGTAGCTTCATCAGTATTTCTCCATTTGGATCTTTCTTTGTAAGCTCCATTGTAGTTATATTATAGCTTCATGGGATTGAAAAATGCATGATTTGGCCCTTGCCGGCATCGGTTACCCAAAGTCCACCTAAAGGATCAATAGCAATTGAGGCTGGCAATGAAAAACCAGTCGCATCTGCAGCGACCTCACCCCAATATTGGATGAAATCACCGTTGGCATTGAATTGAAGGATTCGAAATCCTTCGGGATCAGTTGCATAAACAAAATTGTTTCCATCAACAGCTAAATAGGGTTTGTTATCCAGTGATTGCCCGTACCAACCGAAGATTTCCCAGCTTATCTGGTAAACAAAATTTAGCTGTTCATCGATGGTGAAAACCTGTATGCGTTGGTTCCACGTGTCAGCCACATAAAGACGGCCATCTGGTCCGAATGCCAAACCGACTGGTTCGTCAAATTCACCTGGAAGCAACCCGGCTTGTCCGAAAGATGCCAAGAAATTGCCGTCGGTATCAAAGACGACAATCCGTTTGTTTCCCGTGTCTGAGATGAAGAGGCGATTTTGTGGGTCAATAACAATATCGCGCGGTCCCCAAAAGGCTGTAGGGGTTTCTGCTTGTCCAAAGTATCCCCATTGAGTGATAAACTCTCCCTCGGAGTTGAATTTCTGAATGCGGTGATTCCATGTGTCGGCAACATACACAAACCCCTGCTGGTCGACCGCAATGCCCCATGGCTGATTAAAGGTACCCCCAGGTGCTTCTCCCATGGTGCCATCGCCAAAACTGCCCCAAACTTTAATGACATTACCATTTGCGTCGATGTGTTGAATGCGATGGTTGTCTGTGTCTACAATGAAAAGCGTTCCGTCTGGAGAAAGCGCAAGGTCTCGTGGGCGCTGGAACAGACCCGGTTCAGAACCTGACCCTCCCAGGATTATGTCCGCTTGAATTTTGGCTTGTTTCCCTTCGTAAGGATCGGCGGGGATATTAGCTTCTGCTGGAAGGCTGCCATAGTTCCACAGGGAAGCAACAATGTCTTTGCGAATGTAAAGGCGCATTCTACTGGAGGGATACCAATTGGTCAAGCTCATATCTTTGCCTGTCAATTGACCGTATCGAGTGAAATCTCGATTTAACCACACTTCAAAGATAGCTTGGCGCATGGCTGGATCATTCAGCGCGTCGCGGATTCTATGTGGGGTAAGGTCAAAGTAATCTTGATTAGGCCACCACAAACGGATGTAATCAAAGCGGTGATAAGCCTGTCCAACTACAGCTTCGATTTTTCCATAGTTCTTTTCCCCAACTAAGATGATTGCAGCGTTGCGCAACTCGCGAGTAGGGGCGTCGCCATAATATTGTTGATTAGGATAGTGGCGCAGATACCACCAATACGGATAAGTAGTTTCGTCATCATAGGCGACGTGGATTGCTAAGCCACCCGTAGTGCGGCGCGAAATCTCTTCAATTTGTTCGAGGATGTCTTTAGGTCCTCTGGCGGAGTGCGCATAGACAAGATATTCAGTGGCGTTGTCATAATTGATATAAGTGGCTAGTACACTGGTATGGATGGTGAGAATTGAGAGCAAAATGAAGACCGTGAGCAAACAAACTTTTACTGCTTCGGTAAACTGCCAATTTCGGAAAGACCAATATAAATAAGCGCCAGAAAGTATCGTAAATAAAAGGGCGCTCAAGAAAGAAGTTGTCGCTTCAAGATGAACTAACTCCTTCCCATGAAAAGGAGGATTTGCCCCAAGAGCTAAATAGATGGTCATGAAAAACGAGATTATAAAAATGACAAATACAATACTTAGTAACCAACCCCTATGACGGATTACATATTTCCAACGAATTGACTCGAGCACTTTGCCTAGCCCCCACGCCGTAAGAAGGATCATCGGGAGAGCTATATGAAAAGTCAACCACGGCATTTTCTCCCCTGCAATGCTAAAGGCAACAAAACTTGTTATAGACCAATAAAGGAAAAAGGTAAAAGTTAAGCGATCGAGGGAAGAGAAAGGTTGGCGGATGTTACTTTTTTCTGGATCAGAAGTACCTCGGATTGGTGACGAAATCTTGCGTTGTTTCCATACATAATAGATGACTGCAAAACCGACGCCAATAAGAGGTAGATATTCGTAAATCGGAATTTGAACAAGACCGTAATAATACCAAGGCTGACTTCCACGGTTGACACCGTGTTGCTCGAGCCAGTAGCCAAGTGATCCCACTAAGCCAGTGAAGATCCCAAAACCGTTGGTGAAAATGGTCGAATAGAACAGGATAAATATTGAATAAAAGATCGAGAAATTTAACAGCCAAACTTTTGGTCGCCAGGCTAGACCGATTAGAATTGCAGCGATGCTCGTCAGACCAACAAAGATTGCTACGAAGAATATGTTTTGGGTGGAGCTGTAGTCAATCGGGTCGCGACCAAGGAACTTTACGGGGAAGGGTGCGAGCATTGGTAGTACTTGCGTCCCTAATAGAATGGCTAAATCAAAAGATGGTTCTTGCAGCAGAGCTGACCAAGAGTAACCGCGAATTAAGATCGCGACCGAAGCAAGAACGCCAACAACCGCTAAACCAATTAGAGCAATTGAAGCCGCAGAGAGTGGTTGGTTTGAGGGTTGTTGCTCAATACCTGGTTGTTGAAGATTGTTTTGGGGGTTTCTGTCTAAGATTGCTATTCCTAGGGCAAGAGTGAGCATTAGCAGAGAAGCGATCAGGATGCTGAGGAAAAAAGTACGATAGGTTTCAAGCTTCCAGCTCTTTTTTGAAATCGAATGAAGTAGATAGAGGGCGAGAAATATTAGCGCTTGAGCAGTATAGATGAATGCGGTTTCTTTCGAGATGAAGTGTAATACGGAAGCCACCGTTACCCAAATTAGATAACGCACCTCCCGCGTATTCAGGTAATTGAGAATTCCCCACCATAAAACAACTGCAAACAAACCAATCAAGGCTTCATTGCGGGCATAGCGGCCGTAGTAGAGGATAAAGGGGGATATTAATACCAAAAAAGCCCCCACAAGGTATCCATATCTTCCCAGGATATTTCGGTAATACCACAAAAACACAACGGTAAGGACACTCAGTGTTGCGGCGGGTATGCGAGCGGTAAAATCGTTATCCCCAAATAGAAAATAGCATAGGGCAATTAGGTGAAATTGAAGTGGCCCGTGGGTGATGGGGTCGTGTCGGTATCCTTTCCCTTGGGAGAGAAGCCATGAAAAATATACATGCGATGTTTCATCATGGCTCATTACCCGCACGCCTAAGATATAAAATCGCGTGAAGATAGTTAGGGCTACAATACAAGCGAATAGAATCAGTTCCCAGCGGGGAAGTCGAAGAGATGGAGATACAACTATGTGGGAAGAGGTCAGATCTTGGTTGTTCGACTGAGTTGGCAAGGACATTGGCATTCCTTCAAAGTGGAGTTTTTATCTCAATCTTCAGCGAGCACAATGATTTTATCCTGATGGGTAAATTGAATCAATTGATTCTTGGGTGGATTCAAGCAGATCCCATAGTTTAACGCTGGATCGTTCGCTTGAGCGGTGATCCGATAACCAATG
>OGCI01001332.1_pt1 | contig 21202 bp, 20 predicted proteins | sample 1570021 | NCBI WGS metagenome assembly OGCI01 (sample SAMN06264664, study PRJEB24512) | hot springs metagenome | isolation source: Hot spring water | place: South Africa: Tshipise | collected 2015-06-21 | reverse complement strand
ATGTAGACTAATCTTTAGATGATAACTCATTAATTTACAGTGGTTTTTAAGTTCCTTGTGATGAAGTTGGGTTATACAAGAAAGTTTAAAATCTTTGGAAATAGATAATAACTCATTGATTTACAAAGATTTTTAAGTTTATTTTAATGAAGTTGTTTTTTTAACCCAGGATTGATATCATGACATGTCTTACAATTCCTTTTCAACTCTTTGATTTATTTGGATTTGGATATTAATCCTACTGAGAAAGATATTACGAAGATTCCAATTAGGATGGCAGATATGGCTGCTCCTAAAGGTACATTAGTGTAAAAGGAAAACAGGATTCCAAAAAAACCTGCTATTAATGCATAGATCACTGATAAAACAGCGGTGGCTTTAAGACTTTTAGTCACATACATGGCACTTAGAGGAGGAATTATCATTAGCGAACCAATGAGAAGAGCTCCCATTGTTTTTATTGAAACAGAGATTGATAGGGCAACTGCTACAGCAAATATTAGCTTTAACGCAGGGATGTTGATGCCCGAAGCATGGGCTAACTCTTCATCAATACAAAGGTTGAGCATTTGCCGATAGTACTTGATCAGAAAAAAAGCGCAAAATACTGTGCCCGCGGCAATAAGATAGAGATCATCGACTGTTACTGTAGATAAACTTCCAAAAAGTATGCCCATAACTGAGGAAGTTTTAGAAGACAGGCTTAAGAGAAGCACAGAGAGTGCAACACCTGCATAAAGAAAAAATGAAAGGGAACCCTCTGCAGGCAACTTACCATAAGAACGAAGCTTCTCGACGCTTACAGATATGAGAATGCTTAAAATAATGAGTGCCACAAGGGAGTTGATATTAAGCAAAAGACTCAAAGCCATGGCAAGTAAGCCAACATGAGCAAGAGTGTCAGCAAAAAAGGCATATCTTCGCAGGAGCAAAAAAATTCCAAAGAGAGGAACAATGGGTGCACTCAGACAAATCACTAAAAAAGCTCTTTTTATAATATTTAATTCAAATATTTCTATCATAGCCTATGATGAATAACCGCTCGCTCAGGATATAAGATTTTCATGTATTCGTCTTTTAGTATTTTTTGTGGCTCTCCAAGACAAACCATTTTTTTATTGAGACAAAGAATGCACTTAGATTCATGAGCAAATGTAGCTATGTCATGGGTAACAACTAAAATGGATATGCCAAAATCTCTGTTAAGTATTTCAAGAATGTCCAATAGATCATCTCTTGCATTCGGATCAATGCCAGTTGTTGGTTCGTCTAAGAGGAGAATTTTTGGTTTCATTGCTATGGCTCTTGCAAGAATGGCTTTCTGTTTCTGACCACCCGAAAGCTCCCTAAACAAACGCTTTCTGAGTGAGGATATCTTAAAAAGTTCTAAAGCCCATTCAAGATTATCTCTCCTAACTTTTCTCATTCCGCTCAAAACAAGTTCTTCAACAGTTATTGGCATTTCAAATATGCTTTGGGATATTCTTTGAGGTAAATATCCGATAGGTTCTTTTTTAAGATAAGTTTCTGGCGGCTCACCGCAGATAGAGATCTCGCCAGAGGTTGGTTTTATCACACCAAGAATTAATCTAAGAAGGGTTGTTTTGCCTGCTCCATTTGGACCAACTATTCCAAGGTAACATCCTTCCTTTATTTCAAGATTGATATCTTCAAGAACTGAGATTTCACCAAGCCTGTATGAAACACTCGAGATGTCGATTAATCCACCTTTTCTGGAAGGTATAATAGTAAGTTTTTCATATTCCATTTCAGTTTTCACACTTCAAAGCTAAAGTCAAAGCCTTTAGATTGTCCTCCATGACTTTGATGTAACTCTTATCAGTTTTTTGATGAAAGGTATTGAAACTAAGGATTTTTGCATTTGTCTCCTGAGCAATAGATTTCGCTATTTTGTCTCCTTCGTTTTCGGTAAGTATATATTGGATAGAGTTTTTATTCATCAAATCCTTAAGTTTTTTTATCTTTTTTGGAGAGGGCTCCTCATCAGGTTCATGAACAATAAAATAGGGTTCAAAACCGTAACGCCTTCCTAAATAGTTCAAAAATTCATGGGTGGACACTACTTTCTTTAGTGCGCACTTCGAGAGGGATTGGCTGTAGAGGTTGTCGAGTTTTTTTATCTCCTGCGCAAAGGTGAGGAAGTTCTTTTCGATTAAATCTTTTTTTTGAGGAGAGAGCTCTATGAGCTTATCCTTAATGGCCTCTATTATCTTAAGCGATATAAGTGGATCAAGCCATATATGGGGGTCCACTTCTTTTGAATTCGTGTAGTTTGAAAAGGAAATGCTATCTTGAAGCCTCACTACCTTAACATTTTTTTTTACAATCTCATCCCTTATTTTATCAAGCCATCGGTCAACATCTGTATTACCTAAGTAAATTATCATATCTGCCGTATAAAGTTTTTGAATATCTTTTAAAGATGGTTCGAAATGATGAGGATCCGTTCCAGATGGAAGAAGTGATTCAATTTCCACATCGGGTAAAAGCTGTTTGGTAAAATGCTCTATAGGAAAAATGGTGGCATAAATCTTGGGGGGCAAAGTCTCTTTTTTCTCCGTTTTTGCAGGCTCCCTTTGGCAGGATATTAATAAAACAAATAAAAGAAGAATTCCAGAAAGAGGAATATATATAGTATTCAAAAAGTTTTTTTTCATGATGTAACCTCCTACATCGAAAAAATATCTTTGAGCTTATCCTTAAATCCTTTTGAGCTTTTCTTTATTTCTTCGCCAGAAACTTTAGCAAACTCCTCTAAAAGCTCTCTTTGTCTTTCATTAAGCTTCTTTGGAACATCTATAAATACACTTACTATCTGATCACCCCTGTGTGAGCTTCCTACTCGTGGAAGTCCCTTTCCTTTTAATTTAAAAACTCTTCCAGAAGGTGTGCTTGGAGGAATTACAAGCTTCTCACTTCCATCAAGGGTAGGAACTTCAACTTCACCTCCAAAAACTGCCTTTACAAAGGAGATAGGAATGGAGCAATGGAGATTAATTCCATCTCTCTTGAAGAAATTATGTTCTTTAACTTCAATGTAGATGTAAAGGTCTCCTCTTGGTCCACCGAATTGACCTAATTCGCCTTCTCCTGTTACTTTCAACTTTGTTCCTGTGTCAACGCCTGGAGGAATTTTAATAGTGAGACTTTGTTCCACCCTTATTTTGCCCATTCCAGAACATTCAGAGCAGGGGTCTTTGATTATTTTTCCTGTGCCACCACATTTATTGCAGGTCTTTGATACAGAGAAAAATCCTTGATTATATCTAATATAACCACTTCCTCCACAGGAAGAACATGTAAATGGTGCGCTACCAGGCTTTACTCCGCTACCATTACAGTTTGTGCATTCCTGCCAGCGAGGAAATTTTATCTCCTTCTCTGTTCCAAATGCTGCTTCTTCAAGGGTAATTGTAAGATCATATCTTAAGTCAGCACCACGGGTGGGTCTGTTTTTCTTGAAACCAAAATTTCCAAAAAAACCCTCGAATATATCCTCAAATAGGTCAGTGAATGTGGTGTGAGTCTCAAAACCAAATCCATTTCCCATTGGACCTTCTGCGTTGCCAAATCTATCGTAATTAGCTCTTTTTTGAGGATCACCAAGACAAGAATAGGCCTCATTGATCTCTTTAAACTTTTCTTCTGCTTCTCTGTTGCCTGGATTTAGGTCAGGATGGTACTGTCTTGCAAGGCGCCGGAACGCCTTCTTAATTTCCTCCTGAGAGGCGTCCCGGCTAACTCCTAAGATACTGTAGTAGTCTTTCATTTATTATCTTTATCCTCTACCTCAGCTTCGATTACATCATCCTCTTTTTTCGCCTTTGAAGCGGAATCACCCTGTTGTTGAGATGCTCCAGCCTTTTTGTAAAGCTCTTCAGCTATTCGATGAGAGGCTCTTGCTAACTCTTCAATAGCAGTTTTTATTTCATTCACATCATTGCTCGTGTCTTTTACTCTACGACATTTTTCAATTGCTTCTTCGATTTTCTTTTTCTCATCTTCTGTAATTTTGTCTCCCATGTCTCTCAGGGTTTTTTCAACGGTATAAATCATATTATCTGCATCATTTCTTGCCTCTGCAAGCTGTTTTTTCCTTCTGTCTTCTTCTGCATGAGCCTCAGCTTCTCTAATCATTTTCTTTATCTCTTCTTCGCTAAGCCCACTTGAAGCAGTTATTCTAATTGATTGCTCTTTACCAGTTGCAAGGTCCTTTGCAGAAACATGAAGAATTCCGTTTGCATCAATATCAAAGGTAACCTCTATTTGAGGAATACCTCTTGGAGCTGGTGGAATTCCAACAAGTTCAAATACTCCTAAGAGCTTATTATCTGCAGCCATTTCTCTCTCGCCCTGAAATACTTTTATTGTAACTGCTGTCTGATTGTCCGCTGCTGTGGTAAATATTTGCGATTTTTTGGTTGGGATTGTGGTATTTCTCTCGATAATTTTTGTAAAAACGCCTCCGAGGGTTTCAATTCCAAGAGAAAGAGGAGTTACATCAAGAAGCAATACCTCCTTTACCTCTCCTTTTAAAATGGCTGCCTGAATTGCTGCTCCAATAGCAACTACTTCATCAGGATTAACACCTTTGTGTGGTTCCTTTCCAAAGAAATCCTGCACAACCTTCTGAACCTTTGGAGTGCGGGTCTGTCCTCCAACAAGGATTACCTCGTCAATTTGAGATGTAGAAAGTCCTGCATCAGAAAGAGCCATCTTACATGGTTCAAGGCTTTTTTCTATTAAATCATCAACTAACTGTTCGAGTTTTGCTCTGCTAAGTTTCATAAGCAAATGCTTTGGTCCTGAAGCATCTGCGGTTATAAAGGGAAGATTAATCTCTGTTTCTGTAGCTGAGCTAAGTTCAATTTTTGCTCTCTCTGCAGCTTCTTTAAGTCTTTGCAATGCCATTCTGTCTTTTCTTAAGTCTATTCCCTCTTGTTTCTTAAACTCTTCTATTAACCAGTCCATTACCCTAATGTCAAAATCATCTCCACCAAGATAAGTATCTCCGTTGGTCGCCTTAACTTCAATAACTCCTTCGCCTATCTCAAGAATGGAAATATCAAAGGTACCACCACCTAGGTCATAAACGGCAATCTTTTCTTCTTTTTTCTTATCCAATCCGTAAGCAAGAGCTGCTGCAGTGGGCTCATTGATAATCCTTAAAACATTGAGACCTGCGATCCTTCCTGCATCTTTAGTGGCTTGTCTCTGACTGTCATCGAAATATGCAGGCACTGTGATAACAGCCTCTGTTACAGGCTCTCCTAGATAGTCCTCAGCTGCCTGTTTCAATTTTTGAAGAATCATTGCAGAAATCTCTGGCGGAGAGTATCTTTTGCCCATTATCTCCACATGTGCATCTCCGTTTGGAGCCTCAACAATCTTGTATGGAAGTCTTTTCTTTGCTTCTTGAACCTCTCCTGAGTTGTATTTTCTTCCCATCAGTCTTTTTATTGAAAAGATTGTATTCTCAGGGTTTGTTATTGCCTGTCTTTTAGCAACCTGACCAACAAGTCTTTCTCCTTTGTCAGTAAAAGCAACAACTGAAGGTGTGGTTCTCTGACCTTCCTGATTGGGTATTACAACAGGCTCACCACCTACTACCACTGCAACAACTGAATTGGTAGTACCAAGGTCTATTCCTATAGCTTTTCCCATAGTAATTAATCCTCCTTAATTATTTTGAATGTCAACACCCGAGGGGTGTGTGTGACCCTCTTCCGAGGGTTTTGTTTTTTTGGATACCGCAACCAGAGGTTCTCTAAGGAGCTTGTCTTTATAAAAATATCCGCTTCTTAATTCCTCTACAACTATATTCTCCTCTTTGTCCTCTACCTCAACTGTTGTAACAGCATGATGAATTTCAGGATTGAAAACCTCCCCAACTGAATCAATACGTTTTACACCGTATTTCTCTAAGATACGGAAAAATTCCTTGAGAGTATTCTCTACTCCGATTTTCATACTCTCAACCCATTTTGAACTATCCTGTCCAGAGGCATGTTTAATCGCAAGCTCTAGGTTATCAATAACAGGCAACAAATCCTTTATTAGCCTCTCATTTGCGAAGTTGATAAGCTCTTCCTTTTCTCTATTAACCATTTTTTTGTAGTTTTCAAATTCGGCATATAGTCTAAGATATTTTTCCTTATGCTCCGCAAGTTCTCTCTGAAGGCTTTCACTCACATCTCTTGGCTTGTCTTCAAGAGCTGCGCCTTCATATTTTAGCTCTTCCTTTTCTTTATCCAAAACTTCCTCTTTTTTCTCTTCCATATAGCCCTCCTATTTGGATAGTGTGTTAGTTAAAAGATTCGCAAATTCTCTCACAAACATAATAGCTTTGGTATAATCCATCCTTTTTGGTCCAACCAGTGCGATGAGTCCTAAAGGTTTATTCTTTTCCCTATAAGGAGAGGCTATTATGCTTAAATTTCTAAATTCCTCCATAGGATTTTCTTCTCCTATTATAATCTTTATCTCTTCTTCTTCAGAAATACTATCGAAGAGTTTAATCAAAAGGTGTCTGTCCTGAATTGTTTTAGCAATTTCTCGCAATTTTTCTATGTCAGATGAAAAGTCAGGAAGATGCATTATATTATAAAAGCCGGAAATGTATACATTTTCCCTCGTAAAATAGAGCGCTTGCTGGCATATTTTTAAAATTTTCTCAATTAGTTTATCCCAAAATAATTTTTCTCTTTTTAGCCTGATAAAAAGATCTTCACGAATTTCATCAATAGCCTTTCCCTGATAGGTTTCGTTTAAAAATTCAGCAAGCTTATTTAATTCCTGCTGAGTTATCTCTGGATAAGCTTTTATAATTTTGTTTTTTACAATACCCTTATCGTTTACAACAACTGCAATTACATAATCTTCCTTGAATTTAATAAAATCAACTCTATGGAGCGCTGTTTTATCAGTTTCTGGCAAAAGAGCTAATCCAAGATATCTTGTAACACTTGACAAACTATTGGTAGTTTCAAGAAATAGAGAGTTCATATTATTTCTTAATTTTCTGAGCTTTTTTGTTAGGCTTTCAATGTATTTTTTTATCTCTTCAGATTGATTTTTTAGGCACTGTTCAAATATATAGTCCACATAGAACCTGTATGCTTTATCAGTTGGTAGCCTTCCTGCAGATGTATGAGGCTGATAGAGAAATCCTTCGTCCTCTAAATCGGACATTATGTTTCTTATGGTCGCAGAGCATACATCAAAGCCATACTTTTTCATAATATACCTTGAACCTACAGGCTCGGGCTTTTCAATGTAAGACTCTACAACTGCATATAATACTTTTTTTGTTCTTTCATCAAGATTTACATTTCCCATTTTAGCACTCTCCCCTAATAAGTGCTAACATACATTTAAAATTATCACGAAAATTATGAAAAAGTCAATCAGTTCTCATTTATTATAATCTTAGAATATCAAAAATTCCAGCCTGAACAATGATAGATGGATTCTACTTTGAGAGGCCTAACCGTTCCATGCAGACTTAAGCATTTATAACATTTGCCATAGAAAGAAATATTTTGCTATATTATTAATATTCGGCGGCGTAGCTCAGTTGGTCAGAGCAGACGGCTCATATCCGTCGTGTCAGGGGTTCGAATCCCTTCGCCGCCATTTTTATTTTTATAGTAATTATATAGCTTTTTATATTGATAAATTTTTCCTATTTTTCAAGTATTTTTAGAAAAACAACTCTCCAAAAGTTTCCATAATCTTCCATCGGTATTCTTATTTTCATAAAAGTATCAAATTTGGTATGGTATATAACCCAACTTCATCACTAGGAACTTAAAAGCCACTGTAAATCAATGAGTTATCATCTAAGGATTAGTCTACGTGTTCTCTCAGATATTTTTAAACTGCCCGATTTCTCTCTAACTGTATTTATCCCTTTCTCTCTTTTACTTATTTGTAAATCTGATCATCTCCCTACGTTCGGCTCTTTTCTTGCAATTAGAACCTCCTCCCTTTCTGACATTGCGAGGAGCGCCAGTGACGAAGGGATCTCATTCCATTGGTCTTTGAGACTGCCACGGCCACTTCGTGGCCTCGCAGTGACAAAAAAAGGTTGTCATTGCAAGCGAAGTGAAGAGATCTCGTCTTTGCCTCTTCGTAGGCTTTACTTAGAGACCCCTTCGGACATCGAGCCCCTCGCAGTGACACACTTTTCTGTCATTGCGAGGAGCGTAAGCGACGAAGCAATCTCCAAACCGCTCGCCTTACGTAGAGACCCCTTCGGGGCATCGAGTCCCTCGCAGTGACACTTTCTTTTATTTGATTCAAGTTTTACAGGTAAAGATTTTTGATATTAGTAAACGAAGCAAGAGATAAATTGGCTTTAAGAGGAGTAAAAGACATTAGACTACATTAGGTGGGAAAGGAAAAGATGAGTCTCTGAAATATTCAGTTTTTTTGAATAAAATACACCCCAAATTGATGAAGTCGGGTATCATCTTTCCGCTGTTTCTTAACAAGGAGGCAAGATACTGTCTGTTCATATGTAGTGCAGGCTTAAGTTCTTCAAGAAGCTTGGATTTAATCTTCTTTGCTGACTTCTGATATTTTTTTGCATTTTCGTTAATGATTGCCTATCCGTTATTCATGTTGTATTTTCTTTTTGGCATTACGGCAATCATCCTGGAAACCTCCTGTAGGGAAGTTAATTCGTGAATAAGGGGATTTACAGGATGATTGCCTTTTTTGTCAATTGTGAGGAAACAATCCTTTTTCAAATAGATTATTTTTGGGGAAAGGCGGGATATTGACAAAAAAATTTTTTTGTGCTATCTTTTATTAACACTTTAATAGTGATTATCAATTCATTTAATCCGCCGAGAAGGCCTCAAGGGCTGAAGCCCTAAGAAATCTTCCGAACCTGCCTGCCCGAAGGCTGGCTAAAAGCTAAGAAAGCAAAATAAAAAAATTTTTAGGAGGTTTTGCTATGGATCAGGGCTTTGAGCCTAAGATTATTGCATTTTTGTGTAATTGGTGTAGTTACGCCGGTGCTGACTTGGCAGGTTCTCTTAGATATTCCTATCCCCCACAACTTTATCCAATAAGAGTTCCCTGTTCAGGTCGAGTGGAGCCTGAATTTGTCCTGAAAGCTTTTTTTTCTGGTGCTGACGGAGTTTTAGTTGCTGGTTGTCATCCTGGAGACTGTCACTATAAAACTGGTAATTACTATACAAACAGAAGATTTAATCTTTTAATGCGCTTTCTTGAGATTTTAGGAATTCCACAGGAGAGATTCAGACTTGAATGGATATCTGGAAGTGAAGGATTAAAATTTTCTAAAGTTGCAAATGAATTTATCAGTAACATTAAAAACTTAGGTCCCCTTTCTCTAAAAACCCCTTCTGACTTTGACTGGCAGGATCTTGGAAGAGTAATTGCCACAGTTGGCTCTGCAGGAAAGCTCTTCTGGGAAGAGCCAAAATGTATGACCGATTTAATAGATTTTTTCCTTAAATACGTTCAAGAGAACTCCTGCGCTGAGTGCATTCCTTGCAGAATTGGAACAAAAAGAATGCAAGAACTAACAAGAAAAATCTTTGACTCCTCAATCACTGAAGATGAAATCAACATTCTTTATGCTCTTTCAGATGACATCGGTGCTTCAAGTAAATGTGATCTTGGAAAAATGGCAGGACGAGCAGTAAAGTATGCACTTGATTACTGCCGTGCTGATATAAATGAACACATCAAAGGAAGTTGTGCTCACAACATTCCAGCCAATTCTGGCTGGCTACAAATAATGGCTAAATAATCTTTTAGGAGGATAAATATGGGAGAGGTAAAACTAACAATTGATGGAAAAACCATAACAGTACCACAGGGTACCACAATACTAAAAGCTGCTGAGAAGGTTGGGGTAAAAATTCCTACCCTTTGTTTTCTTGAACATGTAGGGTTAAAAAACATCAAACACGATGTGGGAGCCTGTAGGGTATGCGTTGTGGAAGTAGAGGGAAGAAAGGATTTTTTAAGCGCTTGTAACACTCCAGTTGAAGAAGGCATGGTTGTAAAAACACATTCACCAAAGGTAATTGCTGCAAGAAAACTCAATCTTGAAATGATGTTAAGTGAACACCATCTTGACTGTCCAGTTTGTCCCAAAAATGGAGTTTGTGAGCTTCAATCGCTGTGTGCAGAACTTAACATTCGGACTATAAGACCTCAGGGAGAAAAGAAGAACATCCCGATCGATGACTCATCTCCCTCCATAGTGAGAAATCCAAACAAATGTATTATCTGCCAGCGATGCATAACTGCTTGCAAGGTTTTACAGAGTGTCGATGCTCTTGAACTTTTTGGTAATGGTTATGAAGCCATTGTGCGTCCAAAGGGAGGTGTATCTCTCATTGAAACCCAATGCGTTAACTGTGGTCAATGTGCATTGGTGTGTCCGACTGGAGCAATTGTTGAAAGGGATGATACCTGGAAGGTCTGGGATGCAATTGCAGATCCGAATAAGCATGTGGTTGTTCAGACCGCTCCCGCAACTCATGTAACAATAGGTGAAGCTTTTGGCCTTCCTATTGGAACGGACATTACAGGAAAAATGGTGGCAGCCCTTAAAAGACTTGGTTTTGATGCGGTATTTGATACCAATTGGTCAGCAGATCTCACAATCATGGAAGAAGGCTATGAACTCATTCACAGAATCAAGAATGGTGGAGTTTTACCTCAGTTTACGTCCTGCTCTCCTGGCTGGATAAAATTTCTTGAAGAATTCTATCCTGATCTGATTCCTCATATTTCTTCCTGTAAATCTCCGCAGCAGATGTTAGGTCCCATTGCCAAGACTTACTATGCCCAGAAAAAAGGCATCAACCCAGAGAATATCTTCGTTGTCTCAGTGATGCCATGCACTGCAAAAAAATACGAGGCAGCCCGTCCTGAGATGAATGCAGCAAGCAAATTCTGGAACAATCCAAACATTGAAAGAGATGTTGATGTGGTGCTTACTTCAAGAGAACTTATAAGAATGATAAGAGAAGCTGGAATTGACTTTGCAAATCTTCCAGAAGAAACCTACGATCCTGTCATGGGTGAAGGAACTGGAGCAGCACAGATATTTGGTGCAACCGGTGGAGTTATGGAAGCAGCACTCAGAACAGCATACGAGGTTGTAACAGGCAAAACCTTACAAAAGCTTGATTTTGAAGATGTAAGAGGAATGAAAGACATTAAAGAGGCTGCAGTGAGCATGAATGGAATTACTGTAAAGGTTCTTGTTGCCCACTCCCTTGGAGCAGCTCGTCAGCTCATGGAGAAAGTAAGAGCAGGTGAACTAAAGGATTATCATTTTATTGAAGTAATGACCTGCCCTGGCGGATGTATTGGTGGAGGAGGACAGCCAATCCCGACTACTGTTGATGAAAGAGAGCAGAGAATCAAGGGTATTTACGAAAGAGACAAAAACCTGAAGCTAAGAAAAAGTCACGAAAATCCGGAAATTAAAGCAATTTACAAAGAGTTCCTTAAAGAACCTCTTGGTCATCTATCCCATCAACTTCTTCATACCCATTATACACCAAGAGGAAAATAATAACTAAAGGGGGATTGTATGGTAAGAAAAGTTAACACTTTCAAAGGTGAAGGTCCACTGAAAAATGGAATAGGAACTTACAGGGCTGGGGAACTTTATGGAATCATCAAAATAAGTGAAGCAAACTGTGTGGGATGTCATACCTGTAGTGGGGTTTGTCCTACAGGAGCGATAAAAGGTTCCTTTGGAGACAAACATAGCATTGATGTTGAAAAATGCATAGTCTGTGGACAGTGTTTGCTTAACTGTCCTTTTGGTGCAGTTGAACAGATGAGCTTTGTTGATATGGTTTATGAAAAGCTTAAAGACAAAAAAACAAAGGTTGTGGCAATTATTGCTCCTGCAGTAAGAGTTGCTATTGGTGAAGAATTCGGGGCAGAGCCAGGCACTCTTACAGTAGGAAGACTCTGGGCTGCCCTTGAAAAGGCAGGATTTCTTATCTATGACAACAACTTTGCTGCAGATCAAACAATTCTTGAAGAAGGGACAGAACTTCTTGCAAAGGTTGCAGCTCATGCAGGATTAAAAGAATTACCTATAGAACTGTGGGGCAAAAAAATCACCTTACATGTGGAGGAGTTTAAAAAGTACCCTCTTCCCCAATTTACCTCCTGCTGTCCTGCATGGGTAAGGTATGTGGAAGTTTTTTATCCAAGGCTTATACCATATCTTTCCAGTGCAAAATCACCTCAGCAAATGGCAGGTGCAACAGCAAAAACTTATGGAGCAAGACTATGGAATGTAAGGCCTGAGAATATATTTACCGTAGGAGTTATGCCCTGCACAGCAAAAATCTTTGAAGCATCAAGACCTGAGTTTGACTCTGCAAGTAAATACCTAAAGAAACAGGGTATGAAAGATGTGGATACAGTTCTAACCACAAGGGATCTTGCAGAACTTCTCAAAAAAATGAACATTGATCCAATGAAAATGTCCGAAGAAGTAAGCAGAAAACCTGAGATGTTTAAATTCTACTCTGGTGGTGCCACCATCTTTGGAACAAGCGGCGGAGTTATGGAGGCTGCAGTAAGATTTGCCTTCCATGTTCTTTCAGGGCAATCACCGCAGTCAATGAGTCCTCAGTGGGATTTTGATGGAGTAAGAGGTTACACAAAGCCTGTTGCTTCAGCAACAATTCCAGTGCCACTAAAAGAAGAGTATCAAAAGGTTTTTGGAGCAAAGGAACTCCAGATAAAGGTTTGTGTTGTTAATGGAATTGGAACAGATGGTGCTCATCTAAAGCCTATAGTAGATGAAGTTCTCACAGGTAAAAGCCCATATCACTTTATTGAGGTTATGAACTGTCCAGGTGGTTGTATAAACGGTGGTGGGCAACCAGTGCATCCATTAGAGCTTACGCTATGGGATCAACTCTTTTATGCCTTTTCAAAAATAATTTAGGAGGAATAATATGGATATAAAGGGTGTTTCAAGAAGAACCTTTTTAAAACTTGCAGGTGCAGGGCTCATTACCCTTTCTTTTACAAAGCCCACTTTTGCGGGAGATACAAAGGAGAAGAACTTCTTTGAGACAAAAGTCGGAAAGGAAAGGCTAAAACTTATAAAAGCAAGACAGTCAGGTCAGTATAAAGATGATGTTATTTCAAGAGAGAAGTTCAATATGGCTGCATCTCATGAGAATCCGATGATAAAAAGATTCTACACTGAGTTTGCCCATCATCCACTTAGTGAGCTTAGCGAGTCTCTTCTTCATACCCACTACAAGGCAAGAGTATAGAGAAAGCCCGGGCTTTTGCCCGGGCTTAAAGGAATTTGCTAAGATGCTTGTCTATTACAGTCTTGGAAACAGAAAATACTGGTTTTGCTCACTTGAAAGACTCATGGAAATTACTGCTCTTCTTTCAAGAAAAAGCTATTACCTGCGCAATATGGATACTTTGAAGGGAACTTACAATGGCTGGTTTATACTTGACAATGAATATGTGAGAACTCTTTACGAAATCATTGAAGAGGTATCTAAAGAAGTAAAAGACGAAACAATTCTAAATGATCTTTTAGCATTAAAAGAAGTTTTTGAAGGTGGTGATGTAGTTTTTGGTTAAGTTATTGACTGTTTCCAAGGGAGCTGCTCCTGAGGAATAATGGTCAGTTTAAAATCTGAGACCGAGGAGGTCATCTGAGGTTAAGGGATGAAAAAGATTGGAATTGTTGGAATCGTAATAAATAACCGCGAAAAGGATTCATATCTTGTAAACAACATCCTATCAGAGCATGCAGATATTATCATAGGCAGAATGGGAATTCCTCAAAGAGATGGAAGTAGAGGTTTTATTTCTCTTTTTGTTGAAGGAAATACAGACCGAATAGGCTCTCTTACGGGAAAACTCGGAAAAATACGAAGTGTAACCGTTAAAAGTCTTTTACTTAGCCTGGAGGATAAAAAAAATGAATGAAAACTTTAGAGTAGAGCGGGACTCGCTTGGTGAATTTTTAATACCGAAGAATTCCTATTACGGAATTCATGCTGCACGGGCAAGGGAGAATTTCCAGCTAAGTGGTATCATCCCACACAGAGAGCTCATTTGGGCAATGGCAATTGTGAAAAGGGCTTCAGCTGAGGCTAACAGACTTCTTAAAGCCCTTGATGACAGAGTAGCAAATTCAATAATATTGGCATCCCAGGAAGTGGCAGATGGGCTCTTTGACAAAGAAATAACAGTTGACGCTCTCTCAGGAGGTGCAGGCACAGCCTTTAATATGAACATAAACGAGGTGATTGCAAACAGAGCACTGGAGATCCTCGGTTATGAAAGGGGTAGATACGACATAATTCATCCCATAGAGCATGTAAATCTTCACCAATCAACGAATGATGTTTTTCCTACTGCAATTAAAGTCTCGGTGGTAAAGCTCCTTGATGTGCTTGCCAGTGAGGTAGCGAAACTTCAGGATGAGTTTCAGAAAAAAGAGAGAGAATTTGCCAATGTTCTTAAGGTGGGACGCACACAGATGCAAGATGCTATTCCAGTAACAGTTGGACAGGAGTTTTCAGCATGGGCAGAGGCACTTAATAGAGACTGGTGGAGAATCCACAAGGCAAAGGAAAGAGTGCGGCAAGTAAATCTCGGTGGCACCGCTGTTGGAACAGGGTTGAACTGCCCAAAGGCATTTGCATCCCTTGCTATTGAAAAACTAAGAGAACTTACAGGGCTTCCTATTGCAAAGGCAGAAAATCTTTTTGAAGCAACCCAGAATGCTGATACTTTCTCAGAAGTCTCAGGTTTTTTAAAGACACTGGCAGTGAATCTTCTGAAAATCTCTTCAGATTTGAGATTTTTAAGTTCAGGACCAAGAGGAGGAATTGGAGAACTGAAGCTTCCTCCTGTTCAGGTAGGTTCATCTATTATGCCTGGCAAGGTAAATCCTGTTATTCCAGAGATGGTAACTCAGGTGGCAATAAAGGTCATGGCATCAGACCAGGCAGTAAGCTTTGCCTGCAGCTTAGGCAGTCTTGAGCTTAATCCCTTTTTGCCCCTTGTGGCTCATGAACTTATCGGATCTCTTAAGATTCTAATAAATGCAAGTATTTTGCTTAGAGAGAAATGTGTAAAAGGACTTGAAGTTGATGAGGAGCGATGTAAAAACCTTTTTGACAGTAGTGGTTGTATAATAACTGCCTTTTCTCCTTATCTGGGCTATGAAATCTGCTCAGAAGTTTACAAGGAAGCAGTAATGACTGACAGAAAGGTTGAGGAAATTCTTCTCGAGAAAGGTTATTTCACTAAAGAGGAGATAAAAAGCATAACAAAACACGAGGAACTTACAACACCAGGTTTTGCAGGAATTAAATATTTAAAAAGGAGGATTGAAAATGCTTACGGCAATAGAAAAAAAATGGAAGGATAATAGATTTGAACTAATCAAGAAATATGAAAAACTTGAAAAGAGAAAGGATTTCATAGATGATAACCTGATATGGGACCTTATCAAGAAAAACGAAAATCCAGAACCAAAAAGGATAAGAGAGATTCTCTCTAAGGCAAGGGAACTTAAAGGTCTTACGCCAGAAGAGGTAGCAGTTCTTGTTAACTGTAAAGAACCAGAGCTTGTGAATGAACTCTGTGAGACAGCCTCTTACATTAAACAGGAGATTTACGGAAAAAGAATAGTGCTTTTTGCACCCCTTTATGTATCAAATACCTGTGTTAATAACTGTATATACTGTGGCTATAGACGCTCAAATCCCGCAATAAAAAGACACACCCTCACAATGGACGAACTAAGAGATGAAGTGAAAGCCTTAACATCTGTAGGACATAAAAGAGTACTGGCAGTATTTGGAGAACATCCAAATAGTGATGCCTTTTACATAGCTCAGGCAATTGAAACCATATATGAGACAAAGGAGGGAAGAAATGAGATAAGAAGAGTAAATATAAATGCAGCTCCAATGACAGTGGAGGAATACAGATTGATAAGAGAGGTAGGAATTGGAACTTATCAGGTTTTTCAGGAAACCTATCATCATGAAACATATAAAAAACTACATCCCAAAGACACTTTAAAGAGCTCCTTTTTGTGGAGGCTTTTTGCGCTGCATCGTGCACAAGAGGCAGGGATTGACGATGTGGCATTAGGCGTACTTTTTGGGCTTTATGACTGGCGTTTTGAGGTGCTTGGGCTTCTTTTTCATTCCCTTGATATGGAAAGAGAGTTTGGAGTAGGACCTCATACCATATCTTTTCCAAGACTCAAACCTGCTGTGAACACGCCATTTAGCACTTCTTCGCCATATCTTGTAAGCGATGAAGACTTCAAAAAGATAATTGCAATTCTAAGATGTGCAGTACCCTATACGGGACTCATTCTTACTGCAAGGGAGGCTCCTGAGCTAAGAAAAGAGCTTATTAAGGTTGGAGTATCCCAAACAGATGCTGGAACAAGAATAGCTGTTGGCGGATACAGGCAGATGCAGAAAGAACACATACCAGAAAAACAACAGTTTTTAATTGATGATACAAGAACCCTTGATGAGTTTATATACGAACTACTCAAGGACAGTCTTATCCCTTCATTCTGCACTGCCTGTTATAGATGTGGAAGAACTGGTGAACATTTTATGGGACTTCCAAAGAGTGCAGTTATCAAATTTTTCTGCACACCAAATGCGGTACTGACCTTTAAGGAATACCTTCTTGACTACGCATCAAAAAGGACAAAGGAACTTGGAGAGAAAATAATAACTCAATACATAAATGATTTATTTCAGATAAGGCCTGCATTAGCTATGAGAGTTGAGGAATATTTAGAAAAGATGGAGGATGGTGAGCGTGATTTTTATATCTAATGAAAAAGAAAAGGAAAGGGTATTATCTGAAATTTCAAAAACCCTTTGTGAGAACTTTGGGTTGAAAAAGGTGTATTTTGCCGAGTCTGTGGGAAGAAGGCTACATCATATTGCAGGTTATGGAGAAGAAAGCTTCTACCCTTCTGAAAAATTTCATTTAAGTCATAATCTCTATGTTTTTATTGAATCCAATGAGGAGCTAAAAGATGATAGGAGAGAGAAAATTTTGGATTTCATAGAGAGAGAACTTAGGAGGCTAAAATGAATGCACCAAAGAGTGAAAGACTTCATATTGCTCTTTTTGGAAGAAGAAATACAGGTAAATCCTCTCTTATAAATGCTCTTACAGGTCAAGACCTTGCTATTGTCTCAGATGTGCCTGGCACAACAACAGACCCTGTTATCAAGTCAATGGAGATACTTCCCCTTGGCCCTGTAGTAGTAATAGACACAGCAGGAATTGATGATGTGGGAGAGCTTGGAGAGCTTAGAAAGAAAAAATCCTATGAAGTTCTCTCCCGCACTGATCTACTTCTTCTTGTCATTGATCCAAGGAATGGATACGGAGAATTTGAGAAAGAGGTCATTCATCGGGCAGAGGAGATGAAAATGCCTGTTATATATGTTATCAACAAAATTGACCTTTATCCTGAAGCAAAGGATAATAAATATCCAGAACCAAAGGTTTTTGTTAGTGCCCTCACTGGTGAAGGCATAGATGAACTAAAACAGAAAATAATAGATAACGCTCCGAAAGATTGGACACTTCCCACTGTGGTTGGTGATCTTGTCAATCCTGGTGATTTGGTAATATGCGTTATTCCCGTTGACAAAGCTGCTCCGAAGGGAAGACTTATATTGCCCCAGCAGATTGTAATTAGGGATATCATTGACTCTGAGTGTATAGCAATGGTCGTTAAAGAAAGAGAATTAATTCAAGCCTTCAGTTTTTTAAATACAAAGCCCTCCCTTGTAGTAACCGATGCTTCTGTTTACAATAAAGTCGCTGCAGATACACCATCTCACATAAGACTGACCTCCTTTTCAATACTCTTTGCCCGGTATAAGGGAGACCTTCAAACTCTTGTGGAAGGTGTTCGCAGTGTGAGCAAACTCAGGCCTGGTGACAGAGTATTAATCGCTGAGGCATGCACACACCACCCCTTAGCTGATGATATAGGTAGAGTAAAAATTCCTCGCTGGCTCATGGCTCAGGTTGGAGGTGAAATAGAGATAGAGATAAAGGCAGGAGCAGGGCCACTTCCAGAAAATCTAAGTCAGTACAGGCTCATTGTCCACTGCGGAGCCTGCATGATAAATCGCAGAGAAATGTTAAGCAGAATAATGCAGGCAAGAAAGGCTGGTGTTCCCATTGTAAACTATGGTGTCATAATGGCTTACATTCACGGAGTGCTTCACAGGGCTCTATCACCTTTTCCAAATTTACAGATCCTCATCAAGGATATACAAGAAGAAATGCAGGAAGAGATAGAAACCTTGAGGATGTTAAAGTATCATGGAAAATAAGATAAAAAGCACATTTAAAAGAGATTTAAAAGAAGAGATACTTTATCTACTTAAGGAACATCCCTTTCAGGAATTAGCAAAAATGGCTGATGAGGTCCGAGAGAGATTTCATGGAAATGTTGTTCACCTAAGAGCAATTATTGAGTTTTCTAATTACTGTAGGTGCAATTGCCTCTTTTGTGGAATAAGAAGAGATAACAAAAAACTCAGCCGGTATAGAATGACCCCACATGAGATAATCACGAGGGCTGAAAAAATTGCTAAAGAGGGTTTTAAAACAATAGTTCTTCAGTCTGGTGAAGATCCATTCTGGACAAAAGAAAAATTAAAGGAGATTATCAGCAAGATAAAAAAAATTAAAGTAGCAATAACACTATCAGTGGGAGAACGAAGTTATGAAGACTATGCCACATTTAAAGATGCTGGTGCTGATAGGTATCTGCTTAAATTTGAAACCTCTGATGAGAAACTTTTCAATGCCTTAAAGCCAGATACCTCTCTTGAAAATAGACTTAGATGCTTAAGATGGCTTAAAGAGCTTGGATATGAAACTGGTTCGGGAATAATCGTAGGACTCCCGGCACAAAGCTTTGAATCCTTAGCAGAGGATTTAATTCTCATGAAAGACCTAAGGCTTGACATGGTTGGAATCGGTCCATTTATTCCTCACCCAGAGACTCCCCTAAAAAATCAGCCAGCGGGAAATCCATATCTTACCTTAAAAGTTATCTCTCTTACAAGACTTTTACTTCCCCTGTCAAATATTCCTGCTACAACTGCTCTTGCTGTCATCTCTCCATCCCTAAGGATAAGGGCTCTCAGGTGTGGAGCAAATGTGATAATGCCCGATATGACTCCAAGTGGTTATAAAAGATTATACGACATTTATCCAGGAAAAACTTCGGTCAAAGGCTCTTACAATGAATTAAAAAGCCTGTTGATGAAAATCAATAGATTTACTCTTTAACATCAAATAAAAAGCGAAGCAATCACTCCTAATGACTGCTTCGCTCAAAAATCAATTTTAAAGATAAATGATTGCCATAGTAGTAGCGCCAACTATAGCACACATGATTAACACAGGCACTAGTACTGCTTTGATAAACTGGGCTTCCTCTTTACCGCCAACCCCAATAGTAGCAGCTGCATTTGTAATCTTTGAAGGTGTAATAGCTGAGGCAATTCCACCACCAACAGCATGGGCTGCATAAATCCACATAAAGGCTCCAGCACCAACAGTAGAAAGTGTGGCTTCCCATTGTATCTTTGCAAAAAGAACATTTGATGCAGTCTCGCTTCCACCCACAAAAGCACCGAATAACCCTAAAAAAGGAGCAATAAAGGGATAAAAAGGACCAAAAATGTTTGAAAGAGTAATGCCTATTATTCTATCCATATTGTAATCGGCAAAATAAGCAGAAGGAACAAGCTTTCCATTAACCACTTCCATGGCAGACCATGCCATAATAAATGCAACAGCAAAGAACAGGGAATAGGCAAGAAAGGGCCCCCATATTCTTTTTATCCACAAGTTGAGAGCAGTTTTAAGTTGTTTACCAGTAGGCTTTAGTATAAAAATTGAGATAAACGAAACAACCATTATCCAGAACCACACATTGCCAAAAATGTTTAGGTCTTCCTTTTTATCCGCCATAATTCTTATAACTTCCCATTGTCCAAGAATATTTTCAAGCTTAAATTTAATAGAGGGAATATTCACAATAAGCGAAATGACAATAAGCAAAACAAAGGGCATACAGGATATAAAAATTTGACGGTCAAAAGATGTTTTTTTATCGCTGGAAGAACCATTTCTTTTATAGATAAAATAGACAACTAACATGGTCATAAAGCCCGAGATAATTCCAATAATCTCCACAGGAAAAATTCTAAAAGCCGCGATAATAATAGCAGAGAAAGAGAGCACAAGCCCTGAAACCAATGCAGCTTTCCAGTGTTTTTTTACTGCCTCTTTGCCACCTACGATTTTAAGCATCAGAAAAGCAAAAATCACTGATATTATTGGTAAAAGCAGGGTTACTTTATAAGTATAGTCCCAAATGAATTCATTTAAAGTCTCAATTCCTGGTGGTTTAATTCCGAAAGCCATTGCAACTTTCGCAGGAAGAGTAAGAGGAATTGTAAAAAGAGCAAAAGAAGTAAGAGGGTCATAACACAGAATACTAACTCCTATGGCTGCAACAGGTGAAAACCCAAGTAGAAGAAATATAGGTGGAAACATGGCAGGTGTAACCATCCCAAGGGCTGTACTTAAAGAACCAAATCCCATACCGATAAAAAGTGTTTGTTCCTCTTTAGTTTTTGCGATTCCCTTTACATATTCTATTATTCTTTTAAGTGATCCTGTCTCCCGCATTAGAAATATCAAAAACATGGTAAACACTACAGCCAGAGTAATTCCTAAAGCCTTCACTACACCCATTAAAGTAGCTCCCCAAACAACTTCCCAGGGAGTTTTAAAATAATACATTGCACAAAGCACCGATAGTATCCATCCAACAATAGAAACAAAAGTTCCAGAACGATGAAAAACAAGCATTCCAATTAGAACAACAAGAATAGGAAAAATTGACAAGAGAAAATCCATAACTACACCCCCTTTTTAGCTTAAAAGGAAAAAACTGAATTAGATAGTGTAAACTATTCTGACCAGCAAAAATCAACCGTTTACCTTTGCCCAAAAATAGAGATAGAAAACTGACAGATTTATTTTAACCCTTTTCAAGACAATTTTTTATTAAAATTATCCTCTA
>OGCI01001331.1_pt1 | contig 21205 bp, 19 predicted proteins | sample 1570021 | NCBI WGS metagenome assembly OGCI01 (sample SAMN06264664, study PRJEB24512) | hot springs metagenome | isolation source: Hot spring water | place: South Africa: Tshipise | collected 2015-06-21 | reverse complement strand
TTTGAGGAAAACCCCGGGGTGGCAAACCGGATTCTGGAGAAGGTGATTGCTGCTGCCAGGGCACGGATGGCAGCGCGCAAGGCAAGGGAACTGGCACGGCGCCGGTCGCTACTGGAATCTGATACCCTGCCCGGGAAACTGGCGGATTGTGCCTCCGAAGACCCGGCAGAGAGTGAACTTTATATTGTGGAGGGTGATTCGGCAGGTGGTTCGGCAAAGCAGGGGCGGGACCGGCGGTTTCAGGCGGTGCTACCGCTGCGGGGAAAAATCCTTAATGTGGAAAAGGCCGGGTTGAACAAGATTCTTTCCAATCAGGAGATTCGGGCGATAATCTCGGCAATTGGCGCTGGTATTGGTGAGGACGATTTTGACCCGGCCAAGGCACGCTATCACCGGATTGTGATTATGACCGATGCGGATGTTGACGGTTCGCATATCCGGATTCTGCTTTTGACCTTTTTCTACCGGTTTATGCAGCCCTTGATTGAGGCGGGTTATCTCTATATCGCCCAGCCACCGCTTTACCGGGTGCGCCAGGGGAGAAAGGAGTTTTACCTTTATTCGGATGAGGAGCTGACCGACTGGACAAAGAAGAATAAGGACGATAATGTGGAGATTGCCCGTTACAAAGGTCTGGGTGAGATGAATCCCGAGCAGTTATGGGAGACAACAATGAATCCGGAACGCCGGACATTGAAACGGGTGACAATGGAGGATGCCACAGAGGCGGATACGGTTTTCCGGATGCTGATGGGAGATGATGTTGAGCCGCGCCGGGAGTTTATTGAGCGCAACGCCCGTAATGTGGAGAATCTGGACGTCTGATTTTCTTTTTCTCTTTCCATTAATAAATTAGATACCCAAAACCGGTATTTTTTAACTGCCCAGGAGTCTGTTTTTGAGGGCGGCTCTGGTTAAGTTACATTTTTTGATATAGTTGTTGTTTTGATTCTAAATGAGACAGGGAAAAACAGGGCAGGTGTCCGGGTTATTCCCGGGGTGATGCCGGATTTCAGGTTATGGTGTAAGCCGAAAACGGTCGCGTGGGAAAAGGCTTGCCTCACGGACATTGGCAAGCCCGAGGAATTGCTGGGTCAGACGCTCGGCACCGATCGCCAGCCCACCATGAGGTGGAACAGCGTATTTAAATATCTCTAAGTAGAAGTCGTAATTTTCGGGCTGGAGTCCGAAGCGGCGGATGTTTTCCACCAGCATGTTGTAGTCGTGGATACGCTGGCTACCGGTGGTGACTTCCAGTCCCCGGAACAGCAGGTCAAAGCCAAAGGTGTATTCCGGGTCATCCGGGTCCCACATTGTATAGAAGGGACGGGTCTTGCGGGGGTAGTGGGTGATGAAGATGAATTCCGAGTTGTATACCTTGCCAGCGTAGTCGCAGAGCTGACGTTCCGCCTCCGGGTCAAGGTCAATCATCCCCTCGGTGTTGCGTCCGTAGTCCTTTTTCAAAATCGCCCGGGCGTCACGGAAGTGGAGTTCCGGGATTTCGCCGACCTCCGGTAACCGGGCACCAAGGATTTCCAGTTCCGCCGCACAGTTGTTTTTTAATTTTTCCACCATTACCTTGAGCAGTTGGTTTTCCAGCCGGGTGACATCACGGAAGGACTGGATGAATCCCATTTCATAGTCAAGGGATAAGTATTCGTTGATGTGGCGGGAGGTGGCGTGGTCTTCGGCCCGATACACAAACCCGACCTCAAAGACCCGTTCGTAGCCAGCGCCAACGAGCATCTGTTTGTAAAACTGCGGGCTCTGGGCAAGATAGGCCTTTTGCTCAAAGTACTGGATCGGGAAAAGGGCGGTGCCACCCTCGGTGCCAGCAGCGATGATTTTTGAGGTGTGGACTTCAAGGAAGCCCGCCTGGCGGAGGAACTCCCGGAAGGTGTTGACAATTTCTGCCTGAACCCGGAAAACGGCGCCGAACTCGGGATTGCGCAGGGAAAAGGCACGATGGTCAAGGAGCATATCCAGTTTTAGATTTAACTTCTTGCGCGACCGGTTGACCTCAAAGGGCAGGGGGGCGACCGGGGTGATGAGGATTTTCAGTTCTTCCAGTTCCAGTTCTACCCCCTGCCGCGCCTGGGGTTCGGGCTTGACCCGACCGAGCAGTTCCACAATGGACTCGCGCTGGATCTGGTTCAGTTTAAAACGTTCCGGTTCGGCGGTAACCGCCTGACAGAGGCCGGTGCGGTCACGAAGGAGGAGAAACGAGATACTGCCCAGCTGGCGGATGTGGTGCACCCAGCCGAGCAGACGCACCCGTTCGCCAACGCGCTGGGGTAACTGGGCGGTTAATGTCCTTTCCATATTGTGAATTTAGCCAATTGTTCTCTTCAGTCAAGGATACCGCTGTTATTTCCCGACGACGATGCGCTCCGGCGCCAGGTAGATTAACGGTATGGAGATGGCGGTGCAGATGCCCTTGATGATGCAGTTTGCCCAAAAGATGCTGACGACCACCGCAAAGGGCATTCGTCCGATAAAGGCAAGGGAACAGAAGAGCGCCGAGTCCAGAGGGACGCTGATGGAGTTAGAGACAACCACCCGGAGCCATTGCCGGCGCAGTCCCATCCGGTTGACCCACAACTGGTAAACCTCGCCATCAACCAGTTCTGATGTCACCTCGGCGATGATCGAGGCGATGACAATCCGCCAGACCGGGGCGAGGACGATGCCAAACTCAGCCTGCGGACCCACCTGCCTATCCGGCGGCAGTCGGGCGACAAGCCAGAAGAGCGCTGCCATGAACAGGTTGATTATACCGGCGGTAATTACCACCCGCCGGGCGCTGCGGATGCCAGCGGTTTTGTGCACCAGGTCACGGAGGGTAAAGGTGAACGGGTAGATCAAGGTGCCAGCATCAACGCTGAATCCGGCCAGGGTGATGATGCGCAGGCTGGCGATGTCGGAGAGAATCTGGGCGGCGATGTAGGCGGCGGTTACCAGGGCAACCGCACTGATTATCCTTTCACCGGGTGGTTCTGGCGGTGATTTCAGCATCGGTTCCTTTTTCTGGACAATAGAGATAAAAATGTCCATGTCAAGTTAGCCACTGCCGGAAGGAATAGATGCTTGACTGCGGGCAGTGGTAGTTTATGCTTTTAATACGGCTATGAAAAGCAAAGACCCTTTTACCCTGGAAGCGGGCACGGATATTGTGCCGTTGTCTGCCGGGCAGGCATTGACGCCGGCGCAGATTGTTGCGGAACTGGACCGTTATATCATCGGCCAGGAGAAGGCAAAGCGGGCGGTAGCGATCGCCCTGCGGAACCGCTGGCGCCGGCAGCAGATCCCGGAAGGTTTACGGGAAGAGATTCTGCCCAATAACATCATCCTTATCGGACCGACCGGTGTCGGCAAAACCGAGATCGCCCGGCGCCTTGCCCGGCTGGCGCAGGCACCATTTGTCAAGGTTGAGGCGTCCAAGTTTACCGAGGTGGGCTATGTCGGCAGGGATGTAGATTCAATGATCCGCGACCTGATGGAGATTGGCGTAAATATGGTCAAGGCGGAGCGAACCCGGGCGGTGCAGGCACGAGCCGAGGTGCTCGCCGAGGAGCGACTGCTGAAACTTTTGTTGCCGGAAGAGGGGGAGAACGACCGTGTTGCCCGTCAGCGGTTAAAGGAGCGGTTACGGGCCGGGGAACTGGATGGACAGATGGTGGAGATCAAATCCACCAGTCAGACCCTGCCGTTTCCAGAGGTGCTGGCGCAGTTCGGGGGCGACGAGATGATCATTCAACTGCAGGAGATGCTCGGTCATACCCTGCCGAAGCAGACCAGAAGGCGCAAACTTACCGTTGCCGAGGCGCGGCGAGTTTTAGTGCAGGAGGAGGCGCAGAAGTTGATTGACATGGATGAGGTGATTGCTGAGGCAAAGCGCCGGGTGGAACAGTCCGGGATTGTGTTTATTGACGAGATTGATAAGGTGGTGAGCGCGACACCGTCAACCACCGGACCGGATGTATCAAGAGAAGGGGTGCAGCGGGACCTTTTGCCGGTGGTGGAGGGTGCCACGGTTTTGACAAAATACGGTATGGTGCGAACCGACCATATTCTTTTCATTGCTGCCGGTGCCTTTCACAAGGTAAAACCGGCGGACATGATTCCGGAGTTACAGGGACGGTTTCCGATCCGGGTGGAGTTACAGCCCCTGACCGCCGCCGATTTCCGGCGCATTCTTGTGGAACCGGAAAATGCGCTGGTAAAGCAATACACCGCATTGCTTGCTGCCGAAGGGGTGAGATTGAGTTTTACGCCGAATGCGATTGAGGCGATTGCCGAGATCGCCTTTCAGGTGAACACCGAGACCGAGAATATCGGTGCCCGGCGGTTGCACACCGTGATGACCACACTGCTGGAGGACGTGCTTTTTGACCTGCCCAATCCTAAGACCAGGGAAGTGCGGATTGATGCCGGTGATGTGCGCCGGAAGTTAAAGGACATTGTTGCCAGCAAGGATTTAAGTCGCTATATTTTATAATTATGAAAAAAGACTTAACATCAATTGCGGATTTAAACCGGGAAGAAATAATTACGCTCCTGGACGAAGCAGAGGCGTTAAAACAGCAGGTACAGCAAGCGCGGGTGGTGGAACTGGCACGGGGCAAGATGGGTGTCCTGATTTTTGAGAAGCCGAGCCTGCGCACGCGGGTGACGTTTGAGCGGGCGTTGCATCAGCTCGGCGCAACCAGCACCTATCTCAGTCCGACCGATATCGGACTGGGCACAAGAGAGGGTGTGTCTGATATTGCCCGTAACCTCTCCCGCTGGGTGGATGTGATTATTGCCCGGGTGTTTGAACATGAAAAGGTCACCGGTCTGGCTGCGAGCGCCTCAATACCGGTGATTAACGCCCTTTCCGATACCGAGCACCCCTGTCAGATTCTTGCTGACCTTTTGACCATCCGCCAGCATCATGGCACGCTGGATGGTGTCACCATTGCCTGGACCGGTGACGGTAACAATGTATGTCACTCGCTTCTGCTTGCCGGTGCGATTCTCGGATTAAAGGTTAATATCGCTACACCAAGGGGTTTTGAGCCCAATAATGCCATTGTCCAGAAGGGCAAGGGGTATGCGGAGAAAAGCGGGGCAAAACTTAACCTCACCTATGACCCCTGTGCCGCGGTGCAGGATGCGGACTTTATCTATACTGATGTCTGGGCGTCAATGGGACAGGAGAGCGAGGCGGAACAGCGCCGGCAGATATTCCGTGCCTATCAGGTGAACCGCCAGCTGCTTGCCCGGGCAAAGCCGACGACCAAGGTGCTCCACTGTCTTCCAGCGCATCGGGGTGAGGAGATTACCGATGATGTGCTGGACGGTCCGCAGTCTGTTGTTCTGGACCAGGCAGAGAACCGGTTACACGTCCAGCGGGCATTGCTTGCCCGTTTACTGAAGAATGGCTGACCCAGCGATACTGATCATTGGTGCCGGACCAGCCGGTCTTACCGCTGGTATCTATGCCAGCCGCGCCGGGCATGAAACCATGATTATGGAGAGAGAACTGGTTGGTGGGCAGGTGGCAAAAACTGCGCTCGTTGAAAACTATCCTGGTTTTTCCCGTCCGGTTGAGGCGATGAACCTGGTTCAGGAGATGGCAGAGCAGGCGCGGCGCTTTGGCTGTCAGCTGGTCACCGCTGAGGTGCAGGGTTTTGCTATTGAACAATCACCAGCGTCAGGAATAGCGGTGATGACCACGACCGGTAGGATTGTGCCCCGAGCCCTTATCATCGCCACCGGTACAACGCCGAGAAGACTGGGTGTGGCGGGCGAGGAGCGTTTTGTGGGTCGGGGAGTTTCCTACTGCGCCATCTGTGATGGTCCGCTTTTCCGGGATAAGGAGGTGGCGGTGGTTGGTGGTGGTGATTCAGCACTGGAGGAGGCGGATTACCTGACCCGGTTTTGTTCCCGGGTTTTTCTTATCCATCGCCGGGACGAGTTTCGGGCAGCCAAGACGGTTGTAGACCGGGTGAAACAGAATGAGAAAATTACCTTTTTACTCTCCCGGGTGGTCACGGGGATTGATGGGCAGACAAGACTGGAAAAACTTGATGTTAAGGATTTAAAGACCGGTAAGACCGATGTGCTACCGGTTGCCGGGCTGTTTATCTACGTTGGACTTTTACCCAATACCGGTTTCTGTAAGGAAATAATTGAGCGGGATGAGGCCGGGTTCATAAAAACCGACCCAGAGATGCGGACAAATGTGCCGGGGATTTTTGCGGCAGGTGATGTCCGGCAGAAAAGGGTGCGCCAGATTGCCACGGCGGTTGGTGACGGAGCGATCGCCGGGATGATGGCGCACGAATATCTCCAGACCATCCGGTAGAACCGGCAGGAAAACGAAAAACAGGAACGGTTTTATTGACTGAAAACAGGATTGGCTTAATATTCGGTAATGCGGATTGTTGGTTTTATCCCCACCTCACTGGTTGACTGGGATGGCAGAATTACTTCAGTTATCTTTACCGCCGGTTGTAATTTTGTCTGTCCTTTCTGTCATAACCACGAGGTGGCGGATGATGTCCCAGCATTACCTTCAATTCCCTGGGCGACAATCAGGTCAGAGTTAGAAAGAAAACTGGGCTGGCTGGACGGGGTGGTTTTAACCGGTGGTGAACCGCTCCTGCATCCGGAGATATTTGAGCTGTGCGAGTTGCTGCGGCGGATGGGGTTAAAGATAAAACTGGATACCAACGGTTCATTTCCCTACCCTTTAAAGAGGGCGGTGGCACTGGGGCTGGTTGACTTCGTGGCAATGGACATCAAGGCACCGCTGGATAACCGGCGCTATTCAGAGGCGGCAGGTCGGGACCTGTCCAGTCTTGCACCGATCCGGCGCTCGTTAAAGTTGCTTATGGAATCCGGTATTGATTACGAGTTGCGGATCACCCTTGTGCCCGGGCTGGTAAATTTAGATGATATGGAGGCGCTGGGTAGGGCGCTGCGCGGGGCAAGAACGGTGGTTTTACAGCAATTTGTGCCGGAGAACTCCAGGAGCCGGGGTTATCAGAAAAAAGTTCCCTATCGCCGGGATGAGGCAGAGGCGATGGCAAGGTCGTTATCCTGTTTTGTCAGTGAGGTTAAGTTAAGGGGCAAATTTTTCTGAAATTCTAATTCAAAGGTTTGCGCGAATCCAGACACTACCGCCTGACGCACCACCTTCATATCGGTAATACCGCCCGTATTTTCTACTGTGGTCATAACATCGGGGTTCATTCCGCAGGGGTTGATCAGTTTGAATCCGGCGAGAGTACCAGAAACATTTAAGGCAAAGCCGTGCCGGGTAATACTACGGGAAACCGCTATCCCGATAGAGGCAACCTTTTTCTCGCCAATCCATACCCCGATCAGTTTTGGTTTAACTGTGGCGCTGATGCCAAGTTGCCCGAGAGCAAAGATAAGCGCCTCCTCCACCTTTTCCACGAAATTGCGAACGCCGATCAGTCCATTCTGAAGCTGGAAGAGCGGATAGCCGATTAACTGTCCGGGACCATGATAGGTAATATCACCACCCCGTTCAATGTTATAAACCTTAATTCCCTGGCGATTTAGTTCCTCTTCGCTGACCAGCAGGTTACGCCGGTTTCCTGACCGACCGATGGTGATGACCGGCGGGTGTTCTAAAAGGATGAGGGTATCCGGGACTTTACCGGCAAGGCGGAGTTGATGAATCTCGGCCTGGATATTAAGCGCGACCTGATAGTCAACCATTCCGAGTTCAATCAGGAGTGCCGGACGTCTTATCATTAGCGGTTGAGAATATGGACGGCGCTACCGAGAACCGCATGCGCCGCTTCAAACAGGATTTCGCTCATTGTTGGATGGGGGTGGATTACCTCGCCCAGTTGTTCTGCGGTCAGCCCCAGTTCCACGGCACAGGTCGCTTCAGCGATCAGAACATCAGCCTGCGGGGCAACAATGCCAACCCCGAGTATTTTGCCGGTTTGGGCATCGGCGACTATCTTGCACATCCCTTCGGACCGGGCAAGGGTCAGTGACCGACCAATCGCAGTTGCGGGCACCCGGCTGATGCGCACCGGGCATCCCTCTGCCAGCGCCCGGGACTCATTCAGTCCGACCGAAGCGATCTCCGGGTCGGTGTAAACAACCCAGGGCACCGCCTTATTTTCTCCCGGTAGCGGTTTGCTGGCTCCCAGAAGCGTTTCGGCAAGGTTAATGCCTTCATACATCGCTTTATGGGCGAGTAGTGGTCCACCCCGGACATCACCAATAGCATAAACACCGGGCACGGTTGTTTCATAGTTCTCCCGGGTTTTAATAAATCCCTTCCCGTCTGTTTCCACGCCCAGTTGTTCCAGTCCGAGCCCGGCGGTCAATGGTAACCGACCAACAGCCACTAAAACCTTTTCCACCTCCAATTCCACAGGCTTCTCTCCGGTTACCGATATTTTTAAAAGACCGGTGTCGGAGTGGAGGCGGTTAATACCTGAGACCCCAAGTTGAAACTGTATCCCTTCCCTTTCCATCTGGCGCTGGAGTAAATTTGCCAGGTCCGGGTCAACACCCGGAAGGATGTTGGGACAGATTTCCAGCACCGTTACCTTAATTCCGAGCCGCTGGAAGATGGTAGCAAACTCCAGACCGATGGCACCGGCACCGATAATCGCCATTGTTCCGGGCAGCTGGACAAGGTCCAGGGCGCTGTTGGAGTCAAGGATTTGTTTGTGGTCGGGCTCCAGTCCGGGCAGGACAGCGGGTCGGGAGCCGGTGGCAATTATGACCCGCTCGGCGGTCAGGTCTGTGATGCTGTCCGGACCGGTTACCTCAACCCGGTTAGGTGCCAGGAGTTTTGCCTGCCCCCGAAAAAGGGCGACGCCATTGTTTTTGAACAGGATTTCAATCCCTCGGACCAGCCGATCAATGATGCGGTTTTTCCAGGAGCCAATACTGACCGGGTCCAGCTGGGGCGGGTTAAAGATGATTCCCATCGTCCTTGCCTCGTTAGCATGCCGGACAATACTGGCGGCATGGAGCAGCGCTTTAACCGGTATACAGCCACGATTAAGACATACACCGCCAACCCGTTCCGCCTCAACAACCGCTACCTTTTGACCGAGCTGGGCAAGCCGGATAGCTGCAACATAACCGGCTGGTCCGGCACCGATGACTATGCTATCAAACTGCTCTGCCATAATCTGTTACTTACCAGAGCGTGCCTTTAATCAGTTCTGAGGCGATGACCAGTCTTTGAATCTGATTTGTTCCTTCGTAGATCTGGGTGATCTTGGCGTCACGCATCATCTTTTCTACTGGAAAGTCCTTCATATACCCGTAGCCGCCAAAGATCTGCACCGCATCGGTGGTCACCCGCATGGCGGTGTCTGATGCCATTACCTTTGCCATCGCTGCCAGACCGGCGATGTTCTTTACACCAGCATCAGCTGCCCGTGCTGCCTGATAAACCAGCGCCCGCGATGCCTCAATCTGGATCGCCATATCCGCAAGCATTAATTGCACCGCCTGAAAACTGGCAATTGGCTGGTCAAACTGAATTCGGGTTTTGGCATACTCCAGGGCTTCATCTAAAGCACCCTGGGCGATGCCGAGCGCCTGGGCACCAACACCCGGACGGGTGCGGTCAAAGGTGCGCATGGTGTGGACAAAGCCCATTCCCTCCCGACCACCGATAAGGTTTTCCTTCGGTATCCTGCAGTCCTGGAACACCAGTTCTGCGGTCTTGGAACACCGGATACCCATTTTGTCCTCAATCTTGCCGTAGGAGAATCCTGGTGTGCCGTCCTCAACAATAAAAGCGGATAGACCACGGGCGCCACGGGCAGGGTCGGTGGAGGCGATTACGCTATAGACCTTTGCCACACTGCCATTGGTGATAAACTGCTTTGTGCCATTAAGGATATAGTAGTCACCTTCACGTCTCGCCCTGGTTTTCACATTACTCGCATCAGAACCGGCCTGGGATTCGGTAATGGCAAACGCTGCCAGTTCACCAGCGGCAAGCCGGGGAAGATACTTTTTCTTCTGTTCTTCGGTACCGGCTAACAGGATCGGGAATGTACCCAGACCGCAGGCAGCATAGCACAGTGCCACCGCACCATCAATGCGCGACAGTTCCTCCACCACCAGACACATCTCCATTATGCCGCCACCGAATCCACCATACTCCTCGGGAATGTAAACACCCATCAGCCCCAGTTCTGCCATCTCCTTCATCAGTGCGAACGGGAATTCTCCGGTTCGGTCCAGTTCTGCCCTTACCGGCTTTATCTTTTCAACCGCAAAACGTCGGGTCAGTTCTTTCAGTTCCTTCTGGCTCTCGGTTAAAAAATACTCCATAATCAACTCCTTTTTAAGTGAATCTCTTTTTAATTTCTTCTTCTACCCGCATAACCCCGGTTTTGATAAGCAGGGCGGTCTGGTGATAGAATTCTATTGACCGACCGATCGGGTCAGGAATTTCTCCGTTTCTGCCAAGGAGCCGGACCTTGACCCCGGCATCAGGAACCTGTTGTGTTATCCATTCCTTATGTCCGGGTTCCATCACCAGAATCAGGTCAGTGGTGTTAATCATAGTTCTGGTCAACTGCCTTGCCCGATGTCTGGTTATATCCAGTCCCATTTCCCGGGCAACCGCAATGGCAAAATCGGTTGCCGGTCTGCCCTCGGGAGCAGCAATGCCGGCGGAGCCAATAGTTACGGGCAGCCCTGATAAAGACCGGGCAATTAGCGCTGCTCCCAGGGGGCTGCGGCACGAATTGCCGGTGCAGACCACTAAAATTGAGAATATCACCCCGGGACCAAGCCGCAGGGTGGTGGCAAGAATGTTTTCCAGTTCCATAATGGGTGCGGTGCCTTTACGCAGGAGGAGCGGAGGTGCGGTAGACAGGTCAATTAATGTTGGTCCGCTGCCGGTATTGTTGTCCTCAACCACAAGTGCTATCGCATCGCCGGTCAGGGTGATTAAGTCGTCTATCTCAGTCTCTGGTTCCGGGATGCCCAGCCACAGACCATCAGGATACTTTGCCAGCACCTCCCGAATTAACCGGTCCTCTGGCACAACCCAGCCTGACCCGGCGACCAGAGCGGCACTGGAAGTGGACAGTATCTTGGTTAATTCGGCGCGCAGCTTTTCGTTAATTCCGGGTGTTTCTCCTGCTTTGCGGGCATCGTCTATCAGACGACAGCGCACCAGCCCGGGCACGTCAACCACCGGTTTCTGGCTGACAATTACCGGCAGACCCCAGAGTGGTAAAATTACCTGACCGTGCTTTAATGCGTTAGTAACCTCGTCGGGTTTTGTCCGGACAAGCGGGATGTGGCGGGTCAATTCATGCCCTCTGATTGAGATAATGGAGCCCTTTTTCGCCAATGTCATGGCGATAATGCATCCCAGCAAAGTGAATCAATCCCAGTCCGTAGTATGCCCGGTCCCGTGCCTCGGAAAGTGTTTTTCCGATACCGGTTACACCCAGCACCCGTCCGCCGCTGGTGACCACCTTCTCATCAACCATCTTTGTGCCAGCGTGAAACACAATCGTATTTTCACCACCGGTCAGATTGCCCGAGATGGGTAACCCTTTTTCATAGGTTCCGGGGTAGCCCCGGGCAGCGGCGACAACACACAGCGCCCAGTGTTTACCGGAAAGGTCAGGTTCCAGGTTAATGGTCAGGTCACCAAGGGCACACTGCCGGCAGGCTTCTGCCAGATCACCTGGGAAAAGCGGGACGAGCGCCTGCGTCTCCGGGTCCCCAAACCGGCAGTTAAACTCCAGCACCTTTGGTCCATCCCGGGTAAGCATCAAGCCGGCATAGATCGCCCCGCGATATTCAACCCCTTCTTTGTTCAGCGCCTGAAGAAGCGGAGAAAATACCTCCTCAATGATTTGATTAAAAACCGCTTTGTTTACGATCGGCACCGGTGCATAGGCGCCCATACCACCGGTGTTTGGTCCGGCATCACCATCAAGCAGGCGTTTATGGTCCTGGGATGGTGACAGAAAAAGCAACTTTTTGCCGTCGCACAGCCCGATAATTGACACCTCTTCGCCTTCAAGATGCTCTTCAATAACTACCCTTTTTCCCGCTTCACCCAGTTTGCCGATTTTCATCAGGTCGTGCAGGGTGTTCAGCGCCTCTTCAAAGGAGCGGGCAACAGTGACACCTTTGCCTGCTGCCAGACCGGTCGCCTTGATTACCACCGGTAGTTTATGATTGCGCACATAGTTTTCTGCCTTTTCCATGTCTTCAAAAACCGCAAAGTTTGCGGTCGGGATACCATATCTCTGCATCAGTTCTTTGGCAAATGCTTTATCACCTTCCAGCCGGGCAGCAGAGCGGCTGGGTCCGAATATCGCCAGACCCCGGCTTTCAAACGCATCGGTGATGCCGGCAACCAGTGGTGCTTCGGGTCCAACCACGGTCAGGTCAACCTTGCCCTTTCGGGCAAAGGATAAAAGCCCGGGGATATCCAGCGCTTCAATGTCCAGGCATTCGGCAACCTGACTTATTCCCGCATTTCCCGGTGCGCAATACACAGTGTGTCCGGCACGGGCAACACTCCAGACAAGGGCGTGTTCACGCCCACCGCTACCAACAACCAGTACCTTCATTTTAATTCTCAATGTAGCAGTTATCTGTTTAATGTCAAGAAGTTATACCGGGTGGCGCAGGATATCGTTATAGGGATCGACCGCTAAAACCAGGCCTGTCTTTTTCCTTAATTTCATAATCTCTTTTAATTTCCTGTTTAAAGGGGCACTAATATCTGTGGCCAGAGAGAGGATAACCCCGGGAATCACCCGGTGGTATACCCCGGACCGTGAGGTAAAATTGGGTTCTGATGTAATAACTATAATTAATTGTGTAAGTTAACCGCATTACTGTTCCGCTGTCTTCTCCGGTGGTGTTATTTTTTTCATTTTTCCGGCTCTAATTGATTAAGAGAGTTAGTTATCGGGTAAGAAGGCACAGTTTTTTACGTTTTTCTTTTCCGGCGGAAATTGTTAAGACTGCTAAGTTGATACCCTGGGGTGTTTTTCCCTGATAAATAAAAACCCCGGCGCCGGCAGATAAACCGGTTTTACTTGTTGACAAGGGGCAATATTTTCTGGTATAATGTTTAAGAAAAATGAGTGGTAATTTTCTGTCCACTGTTTATTAAGGAGGCTTAAGATGGCAGATGAACAGACACCAATTGAGGAAAGTGGTTCGGTATTAGAACAAAGATACGGTGTACCATTTATTGATTTAACATCATTTAAATTAGATTCCGAGGTATTACAACTTTTTCCGGAAGATTTTTTACGTAAAAATAAGTTAATTCCTCTTTTCCGTTCTGGTAACAGTCTGGCGGTGGCAATGGTTGATCCGGGTGACATTTTTACCATTGACGAGGTGCGCCGGATGACCGGTATGGAGGTGGAGCCGATGGTGTGCCGGGAGATAGACCTTTATCAGGCGTTGAACCAGTATTATACCGCACCAACCGAGGTTGATGTGCCGGAAGAACCGGAGGTTACCAGTCTGGATGACCTGCCCCAGGAAGAGGGTGTAGCGGCAGCAGAACAGGGTGTGGAACCGAGAAAACTGGAAGAACTGGCATCAGAGGCGCCGGTGGTGCGTTGGGTTAACCAGATGATTATCCGGGCGGTGCGGGAACGGGCAAGCGATATTCACATTGAGCCGACCCGGGAAGGTTTGCGGGTGCGGTTCCGCATTGACGGCATTCTCCACCCGATCGTTTCGCCGAAGAAGGCGTTACAGCTGGCGGTTGTTTCCCGTATCAAGATTATGTCCCGGATGAACATCGCTGAGAAGCGTGTGCCCCAGGACGGTCGTTACGGTGCGATTGTTGATGGTCGCGAGATTGACTTCCGTGTGTCCACCTTTCCGACCACCTACGGCGAAAAGGTGGTGATGCGTATCCTGGACCGGATGCGACTTCTGTCCCTGGACGAACTGGGGCTGGTAGAAGAGTCTTACGAAACACTGCGGGAGATGATCGCCAAACCGCATGGTGTTATCCTGATTACCGGTCCCACCGGTTCTGGTAAGTCAACCACCCTCTACGCCATCTTGAATGAGATTCGTTCTACTGATAAAAATATTATTACGATTGAAGACCCGGTAGAGTACGACATTGATGATATCTGCCAGTCGCAGGTTAACGAGCGTGCTGGTTATACCTATCTTGTTGGTCTCCGGCACATCCTGCGTCAGGACCCGGATGTGATTATGATCGGTGAGATTCGTGATGCCGAAACAGCGGGTGTGGCGATTCGTGCCGCACTGACCGGACAGCTGGTATTCTCCACCATCCATACCAACGATGCCCCGGGCACAGTTACCCGTTTGATTGACATGGGTATTGAGCCATTTCTGGTGGCGTCCGGTCTGGAGGGCGTTGTTGCCCAGCGGCTGGTGCGGCGGATATGTCCGAAGTGCAAGGCTCCTTACGACCCGCCGGCAAAGATGCTGGAGGAGTTTGAACTGCCCCCCGGGACCAAATTCTATAAAGGTAATGGTTGCGAACACTGCCGCAATACCGGCTACCGGGGCAGAATCGGTATATTTGAGGTTATGAAATTAAACGACCGGATCCGGGAACTGGTGGTCACCCGACCGCCAACATCAGCGATCCGGGCGCTGGCGCGTGAATTCGGGATGAAGACATTGTGGGAGGACGGGATACGTAAGGTACGCAATGGTGTCACCACCATTGAAGAGGTTATGGACGAGGCGGAAAAGGTTGAATAATCCTAAAAGGGAGGAAAGATGCCCATATTCAGATATAAAGTTCGGGATAAAGAAGGAAAGATAATCTCCGGCACTTTAGAGGGAACCGATGTGAACAGTATTACCGAAAGGCTGGAGAGTTATGGTTACATCCCGGTAAGTATTAAAGAGGAGAAGGGCGGTGTCCTGGGACCGCAAATAGACATTGGCAAACTTTTTGAGCAGGTTAAGCCGGCAGACCTGATTAACTTTACCCGGCAGTTTGTTACCCTGCATCGTGCCGGTCTGCCCATGCTTGCTGCAATCGGTGCGTTGCAGGCACAGACCAAGTCCAAAGCCCTGGCAAGGGCGCTGGATGCGATCCGGAAGGACCTGATGGGTGGTGCGGCGCTGTCCGTGGCGATGGCAAAGCATCCGAGAATTTTTAACGAGCTTTATGTCAACTCCATCTGGGCCGGTGAAACCGGCGGTGTGCTGGACGATATTCTTGACCGACTGGTAATGCTGTTAGACCACGAGCGGAAGCTGAAATCGGATGTGGGCAGTGCGATGCGTTATCCAATTATCCTGATGGCGACATTTGTCTTGGCGGTGGCGGTGCTGGCGACATTTGTTCTGCCCAAGTTTGTTTCCTTAATCGCCACAGTTGGTGGTAAGATGCCCTTGCCGACCCAGGTTCTGTTGATTGTTACCGACTTCCTCGGCAAATACTGGTATCTGATGGCGCTGCTGCTGGCAGCGGTGGTGGTATTGTTCTATATGTTCATCCGCACCAGTGTGGGCAGGATGTGGTGGGACCGGTTCAAACTGCAGATGCCGATCTTTGGACCGATCATTTACAAAATGGCGCTCTCGCGCTTTGCCCGTATGTTTGAGACCCTTGACCGCACCGGTCTGCCGATTCTTCGCAGTCTCAACCTGGTTTCCAAGACTGTGGGTAATGTCTATCTAGCCCAGGCGATTGATAAACTGGCTGAGAGCGTTCGCCGGGGACGAGGACTGGCAACACCGATGCGGGAACTGGGCGTGTTTCCGCCCATGGTGGTTCAGATGGTTGCCACCGGTGAGGAGTCCGGTGCTCTGGACGACATGTTAAAACAGGTGTCAGATTATTACGACAGCGAGGTGGAATATGCGGTCAAGAACCTCACCGGGATGATTGAGCCGATAATGATCTTATTTATGGGTGTGGCGGCGGTGTTTCTGATTGTCGCCATTCTCATGCCCTATATGGCCATTCTCTCCAGTTTTGGTTCTGGTGGCGGTTACGGTATGCATTGAGAGATAAAAGGGCGTTTTTTCTCAACATATCTTCATCCTTTGCGTTAAGCCATAAACCGGGGTAAACGCAGGGGATTGTCCATTAATTGACAATTGTCTTAATAAAGGTTAAGATTTTTAGATGGGTGTAACGAGCCCGCGCGCGACACCATCCGGAGAGCGGGTTTTTATCCGGGCTTTAGCGTCAGAGCCGGTATGGCAGACATTTCTGCCCCGGGCAACTGTTCCGGAAAGTGCGACGATAAAACAGGTGGAGATAACCCGGTTAATCCAGGAGAAACCGGGTTTTTTAAATTTTGCCGGTGAAAGTTCAGCTCCGTTCCGGGTGGCGCTACCTCTAAACAAACTGCTTAATGCCCGTTCACCGGTTATGGTGGCGGTTGCTGAGTCAGGAGGCATTTTTATTGTTGGTTGTCCGGATGAGTCGGGCGCTGACGCCTACACCACGCTGGTTGCCGATATGCTTGCTGCCAGCACCCGGCTCTGGCGGATGGATTACGAGAAGTTTTCTAACCTGTTTGTTGAGAGTGATGGGGTGTCTCTGGAAGAGTTGATGCTGGAGCGCAGTCGGGCAGACTGGGATTTTGACCAGTTTCAGTCGGTGGTGACAGAGAATCTGGAACGGGGACGGTTTCCGATGTTGATTGTTACCGTCCTACCCGAGGGCGAGGTAAAACAGGTGATTGACTACCTTAACGGGATGAACCTTCGGGCACAGCTTTTGAGTTACTCAATAATTGTTCGGGGTGGGATAATGGTGGTGCGACCGTTGTCCATCAAAGATGAGTTTGCCCGACAGCCAGGAGAGATAAAGGCGGAGTCGGTGTTTACCACCGGTTATGGCTCAGGTGCTGGAGCCGGCACAGGAACTGGCACCACAGTCGAGATAAAGCCCAGACAGGAGGAAGTTGCGCCCGAGGTCCCACCGCTAGAGGAAAAGACCGAGGAACCGCAACAACCGCCATCAAGGATACCATTAGGTGCGATGCCCACCGAACCGGCAAAAAAGGTTGCCCGACCGCCAGGACCGGGGACAAAACCCGGAGTAATGTCCGGTAAAAGACCGCCACCCGGATCAAAAAAGGAGAAATAGATGCGACCATTTTGTGCCCGGGCAAGTGCGCCCAGCACGGGCTGGCTGGAGCTTCCGGCGGTGTCTGAGCCAGGTGATGTTGACCTTCTGGAACTTCTAAAACTGGCGCCGGAGTTTCTTATGATGGGGTTTGCAGAACAGCCACTGCCCAGAGCGGTTGCGGTTCTTCCTCAATCGGTATCAGGCAGGGTGCTGATTGCGATAGATGAGGCGGGAAAGATTACCATTGTTGGCTGTCCGGACCAGAAGAAAAAAGAGGGCATTAATCTGATGGTCGGTGACCTTCTGGCAGCCAGCGGACGATTATGGCACCAGCCGTTTACGGTGCTGGCAGAGATGTTTGGCAACAAAGATGGGCGGGCGTTAATGGCGCAGCTGCGCAGCCGGGCAGGTGGAAGTTTGGACGAGGCACAACTCAAGACCGCAATTGAAAAAAGTCTGGATGAGGGCAGGTTTCCGGTAATGATAGTTGTCAGTACTGTTGACAGCGCGGTTGAGGAGATGATGAACTATCTCAAAGGTATGAATATTGCGGTGCGGTTACTTACCTATGACCGGTTTGTTACCGACGGACTGGAAATAGTGGTACCAAGAGTGGTGGGTGAGGAGCCCGAGGTGGCAAAACCGGTTGCGGTAGAGAAAGAGCCATCGCCATTTCTGGAATACACCCCGAAAGTTTCTACATTTGAAAAACCGGTGGAAAAGAAAACCTATAAACCGTTTCCGGTTGAGGGCACAACACCAAAACAGCAGGCGATTCTCGAGCGGCTGGTTTATATTGAAGACCTGGGTTTGATTCACCGGGGTTTTGAGTTTTTCTCACCCCGGGCAGCCCAGCGCCCGGAGTCCGAAGGAACAATTGTGGTGGCGGTGGACTCAACCCGCTGGCCATTTCCCAGACCGGATGAGGTGATTGTGGTTGTCCGCACCGGTCGTGAGCACCTGGCGGGTGTGCTGGGAATGAAACCGCAGGAGGTTGAGGATTTTCTTCGCAACCTGCCCCGGGAGGAAAAAAGAGAACAGAAGGGGGTTTTATTGCTCTGGGCACGCAATCCCTATGAGGCGAACCAGCTGATTAATGAACTGCGGGCATTAAAAGAGGTTTCTCAGACCCGACCACCTGGAATAAGGTGAACAAACCTCTGGTTTTACTCCATATCTGCTGCGCACCCTGTGCCAGCGCCGTGATTAAAAGAGTTCAAAACGAATATGAAATTAAAGGTTTCTTCTATAACCCCAACATATTTCCGGAATCAGAGTATCAATTGCGTCTGTCCGGGGTCCGAAGGCTGGCAGATATTCTCGGCATTGAGATTGATAGCGGTGATTACGAATACGACCGGTTTCGGGAACTGGTGCTGGGGCTGGAGCGGGAACCAGAAGGGGGTAAACGTTGTTTGCTTTGTTACCGGTTGCGGCTGGAACGGAGCGGGCAGGAGGCAAAGGCAAATGGTGCGGAGTTTCTTGCCACCACCCTGACCATCGGTTCCAACAAAAAGGCGGCGGTAATCAACCCGCTCGGTGCGGAAATATGTGCACGGTTGGGGATTAAGTTTATTGCCGGCGACTGGAAAAAACAGAACGGCTTCAAACACAGTGTGGAAATTTCCCGCAATTTAGGGCTGTATCGTCAGAACTATTGCGGTTGTGAATTTTCCCAAAATTTCAAATAAAAAGGGCGGTGGCAATGCACCGCCCTTGATTTGTTTTTTATCGTGGTTATCGGCTGAGCACCAGTTTTGTCTCTATCCGATTATTTTCGCAATTCAAACGGCAGAAGTAGACACCAGCCGGAACCGCTCGTCCATAATCGTCTTTCCCATCCCAGCACCAGTTGCCATTACCAGTTACCGTGCGCACCAGTCTACCACTCTGGTCGTAGATGAAAAGTAGCGCTGCACCGCTAACTGGCGCCGCGAACCGCACCATACCCCGGGCCGGGTTGGGCAGGACTCGCAGTCCTGTTCGGGGCTGATAACCCGCTTGTTCCTCCTTAACTGCGGTTGGTGCTACGGTGGTGTATTTTATCGCTCTGCCTGAGACAAGCGGCGCAGTTCCACGGTTATATGTTCCATCAAAAAGGCACTGAATCGCATAGGTGCAGGTGGGGTCCTGGATACCAACGGTATTGAAAACATAGTTATTGCCGGTTAGATACTGGACAACGATGAGGTTGTCGCCGGTGGGTGTTGGAATCGTGTTGTCATAGATAAGGATCTCAAACTTATCCCATTGTTGACTGCTAAGGTAGTAGACTGAATCCCACTCAATCACAAACCGGTGATTCGGTGCATCGTGATAATACCAGACACCATTGCCGGCCGGCGGGTAGAGGTCATCCCAGTTCAGGCAGACGACACCGGGCAGACTCGTGGTCGGCAAAGCGGTATTAATGTAAACCGTGGCGGTGGTATAACCCGGTGCCACCCAGCCATTAGAACATATTGATACTTGGTTGAACTGAGTGCCATAGAACTGCCAGGTAAAGGGCAGGTCCACCTGAACCGTCTGGTCATCACTCAGATTCAGCCGTGTGCCGATATCTCTGATTTCCACCCAGGAGAACACTGGGTGTTCCGGATAAAGCGTGTCCCCATCATCATAAGCCCAGTAAATCGGTGGCTGGGCGTTGTCCGGAATCGGGTCGGTTACCACCAGCTCACCAACAATAATGGAGAAGGTTAAGGTGTCGTTATAACCGTTGCCGGTGATAAACAACGAGAGCCGTACCGATGTCTCTTTGGGCATACCAGCATGAATCTGAATCTGGAACGGATGGGATTCATTGGTTCGGGTAGAACAGGCAGGAATTGTTCCATAATTTGCGACTGAATCGGTAATCACAAACCTTGGGTCGTCAGAGCGCAATCGGGTGTTGATATTTTCCCCATTCTCATTGCCGATATTCCGCAAGGCAAGAACCAGCCCACCGCGTTCACCCGGGTCAAACCTGCCGTTTCCATTACCACCCGGGGGTGGATCAAGAACCGTCTTTTGCCCCAAGAGGAGGTAAGGACCGCTGTTGTTATTTATTAAGGAGATGTTATCGGCGGAGACCTCCGCCACCGGAGTGCCTCAGCCGCTGTAGGTGTAACTCCAGAGAGCGACTTTAACCTTCGCCACATCTCCCGGGTTAACACCGGGCAGGTTCTGGGTTATTTCGTCGGCAATGTTGAGCTCGTAGTAATTCCAATCCGGATTGGTGATGCGATACAGGCTTAATGTGGGTGAAGGAACCCAGGTGGCATAGGTGGAATAAAAATAGCGGGTTTCACCCAGCAAATTATCGTTCGCATCATGATAGCAGACCTGAAAACAGGCGGCAGGCCAGCAGGTGGAAGTGCCGCCGCTTTGCGAAAACTTCGCCCAGAACGAGAGTGTCAGGGCGACACCAGGCACATTAACCGTTTGACTCAGCCGGGTCCAGCCCGGATTGTCATACTGATAAACCCAGGCTTCATAGTCCGGGTCAGGGTCATAACCGGTTCCCCGCAGCGCCTGATGGGTACCATAACCGCTATCGGCATAACTCCAGCCAACAGATAACTCCTGTTCAAAATCGCCATTGGTGAGAAGTTCCTGTCCGGCACTTATGCCGAGAACGATTGGCAGGAAGAGGATCAACAACTTTCGGCTCATATTGCCTCCTTTAACTGAAATATTATCCGGATAAAAGAGTACCAGGTCAAGTTTAAATTTCTGTTATGTTAACCGGAGAAAAACAACGGCTGTTAATAATTTGTATTTTAAAAAAATCCCCCGCTCGCCCTGAAGCGGAAGCAAAAGAGACGATTTCAGGTTTTTCTTTGGCGGCAAATTTTACAAATTTTTCAATCTATCTATTTCTTGTTTTATTTCTTCGATAACTTCTGTATTGTAAATTTTCTTTTTATCACCTTCTTTTATGGAAATTACATAGAAAACTTTTCCCCCATACTTTATAGTAAATTTTTTGTGGGTTGCTTCTTGGTTTTTTCTTTCATTTATTATCTGGGTTATAAAAGCATAGCCCGCCGGCAAATAATCTATCCCACTCATCCGGCGCAGGTTCTATTTTTACGCCTAAAATATCTTGAAGTTGCTCGTATATTGTTT
>OGCI01001330.1_pt1 | contig 21227 bp, 16 predicted proteins | sample 1570021 | NCBI WGS metagenome assembly OGCI01 (sample SAMN06264664, study PRJEB24512) | hot springs metagenome | isolation source: Hot spring water | place: South Africa: Tshipise | collected 2015-06-21 | reverse complement strand
AACCCGAGCCTGCCCTATTACCGTTCAACATTTGTCTCCAGTTTTATCAACCGCACCCCGAAATGGCCAATCATTGCGGTGGAGAGTATACCTGGTTCCGGGAATTTTGTGATGCTGCCACCCGATTCCGCACTTATCAACTGTCAGCGGGCACCAATCGCATTTACCAGTAACGGCTGGTTGCATCTCGTCTGTACCGACTCCACCCAGGACAGCCTGCTTTACTCCCGTTCCACCGACTACGGTTTCAACTGGTCCAGCCTGATTGCAATCTGCGGCAACCTTCTACCACAAACCCCTTCTTACAATATCGCCGGCTCAAAAAACTCCAACCGCCTGGCGGTGGTGTGGTCTCATCCGGAATCTACCGCACTCTGGATAAACATCTCGGAAGACGGTGGAAGCAACTGGTCTGGACCACAAAATATATTTCCTGTGCCCAGCACCATTACCGGTGCCCGACCAGGTAAATTTGGCGCCGGTGCCCTTTTTGATAGTAACGACCGGTTGAACATTGTCACCCAGGTGTGGAATGGTACCAATCAGTATCCTGCTGAAATATGGCACTGGCAGGAAAATAGAACACCGTCCTGGACACTTGTCTATCGTTTCGCACCCGGTTCGGTTCAGGTGCCGGCAGAACCGGGCGAACCCTTTGTCCTGCGTCCGAGCATAGGCGAAAACCAGCTTGACCACCAGCTATTTGTTGCCTGGCTCAACTACGACTCATTAAACTACGAGACCCGGACCCAGATTGCCCGTGCCGACATCTTTATCGCCCGCTCGGCTAACAACGGCATTAACTGGAGCCGCGCCCATAGACTTACCGGTCCGGACAGTTATTCCCGGCTCGCACCGGCGCTGGCCGCCACTGTCACCGACACCCTTTATATCATCACCGTCGTTGACCAGGTTGCTGGTATCTATGAACAGGGACGCGGACCCCAGACCGTCAACCCGGTTGTTGTCATCGCGGTGCCGGTCGCTGACCTGCCCGGTATTGAGGAGGAACAGAACACCGGTCAACGCCCGAAAATCCCGGCAACAATCTACTCCGCGCCGAACTTCTTACCCGATCCGCTCCGAGCGCACCGCAACCGCTCCCCGGTAACAATCTACTCCAGTACCGGACAACCGGTCCGCACCGATCAGTTACCTGCCGGGGTTTACTTTTTTACCACGGACACCGTCAGGATGGTAAGAAAAATTGTCCTTGTCCGGTAGATGTCTCGGCTCCTGTTTTTTCTTATTATCTGCCTCGACATCAGCGCTGCCGAAATCCGCATTGACACCATCGGCTGGACAACCCGCGACCGCCAGTCTGCCGGACCAGCGGTGCGCTACATTGTTAACGACACCCTGCGCGGGGTTCATGCCATCTACAAAGACGGCTACGGTGAAATCCGCTATAACTTCAAACCCCGAAACAGCACCTGGCGCTGGCAGAACGGCATTACTATCAACCCTTATCCCCGCAACCTTGGCTCTCTGGACTATAATGTTATCAACGGTCGGGCAATAATCTCCTGCGACTTCCTTTCCCGCAACACCCGGATTGTTTCCTATTTCATTGATTCAGCACCCGGCGCCGGAAGATTTAAAGAGATTTATGTCACCACCGGTGCCGAACGCCCGATGGTTGCTGCCGGACGCTACGGCTACCCTAAATTTGGTGCCATCCGTCGGGACACACTCTTTTACATCGGACCATTCTCATCTTTCCGGGTAGGAGAAATTGGACCCTTTCCGCAACACACCCTGATTACCGCCAAAAACTCCTCCCGGCTGGGTTTCCTCTGGACCAACTATAACAACCACAAACTATTCTTCCGTGAGACCCCGGACAACGGTGGCACCTGGTATCGCACCCGTCCGCTTTCTGACAGCACACCCGCACCATTCCGGTTCTCCCTTTTTGGTGCCGGTGGTGTCTACGACTCGGTGCACATCCATATCGTTACTGACCTTTATGACGGCAGCAATCGGGGAAATGTTCAGCTCTGGTACTACTGTCCAGCCGCCACGCCCGCCTGGCACTTCATCTGCACCAACACCGTCTCCGACACCACCCGCCTCGGTTATCACACCGCTGCCCTGGCCCGACCGAGCATCGGCATTGACCGACGAAAAATTAACTCTGACCGCAACCTGCTCTATGTTGTCTGGGAACAGTTTGATGAAAACAATATTGATGAAAACACCGGTCTCTACCGTGCCGACATCTGGGCATCCGCCTCATCGGACAACGGCAGAACCTGGTTGCCGCCCATCAGACTCACCACGCCTGACGCCACCAGCAAACGCTTCCCCTTCCTTGCTGAGGTGGTGGACGACACCTTGCACATTATCTACTTTGCCGACCTCATTGCTGGTTCCTGGGAACTGGGCGAAGGCGAGAAGACCTCCAATCCGGTAATCTACCTGCGTGTCCCGGCAGCCATTTTCTCTGCCTCCGGTACCGAACCCGTTACCTCGCACCGCCGCTCTGCCCACCCGGGCACATTATTAGCTAACGCTAACACCGGAAAACTGCAATCGCTTCTTCGTGCCGGTACCGGTAAAATCAAAATCTTTGACCCTGCTGGTCGTCTCCACTCCGGTGACCCGAACCTTTTACCAACTGGTGTCTATCTACTGCTCAGTAACGATTCCACCCGGCATATCAGCCCATTTATCAAAATTCGCTGAATCTGCCCGCCTTAACCCTTTAATTCTGATGTGCAGTGCGGACAGCGAATCGCCTTAAGCGGAATTTGTGAATAACAGAACTGGCACTCCTTACTGCTTGATGCTGGTGGTGGTGCCTCCTGCTTTCTTCTCAACATATTAATTGATTTTACAAGCATAAATACCGCCAACGCGACAATCAGAAAGTTAATAATCGTATTGACAAATATCCCGATGTTAAGTGTCACCGCACCCGCCGCCCTGGCTGCGGAGAGCGAGGGATAAGGCGCTGGCACCGTTCCCTCTTTCAGCACAATAAAAAGATTAGAAAAATCCACCCTGCCCAGTAGCAAGCCGATTGGCGGCATAACCACATCCGCCACCAGAGAAGCAACGATAGCGCTGAATCCGGCACCGATAATGATACCAACCGCCATATCAATCATGTTGCCGCGCATCGCGAACTCTTTGAACTCTTTGAGCATTCCTGCCTCCTTTTCGGTTGCTATTATATACAAGTTAGCTGGATAATGTCAAAACAACCATGTTGTCGATTATCACCGGCAGGCAATGGTTGACACTATTGTGATTATCGTTATTCTTATTAAATTGCAATCGGAAAACAGGAGGAATCGTGGCTAAACATTGTGAAGTCTGCGGTAAAGTGGCAATTGTTGGCTCTAATATCAGTCATGCCCATAATGTTACCAAAAGACGCTGGGAACCAAATCTGCAACGGGTGCGGGTAAAGGATGGTAACACCATCCGCCGGATGTGGGTCTGTACCCGGTGTCTGCGTTCTGGAAGGGTGCAGAAGGGATAAACCTCTGATACCCCGAATGCAGCTGCTGACAGAAAGAAACCACCCGATATAAGGAGGTAACCGTGAAATACCTGATTACCGGAATAAGTGGGTTTGCGGGCAGTCATCTTGCCGAATACCTTTTAAGCCTTGGCAATTGCGAGGTGCACGGCACCATCCGCTGGCGCTCGCGCACCGAAAATATTGAACACCTGAAAGGAAAGATTCATCTGCATGATTGCGACCTGCGCGACGCCACCGCCGTTTATAACCTGATTGCCGAATTAATGCCCGATCGGATTTATCACCTCGCTGCCCAGAGTTTTGTGCCGATGTCCTTCACCGCACCAGCCGAGACAATTGTTACCAATGTCATCGGACAGTTAAACATATTTGAAGCGGTGCGGGCAACCGGTTGTAAATGTTGGATTCAGATTGCCGGCTCCAGTGAGGAGTATGGACTGGTTATGCCGGACGAGGTGCCGATAAAAGAGACCAACCCCCTGCGGCCGCTCAGCCCTTATGCGGTGAGCAAAATTGCCCAGGATATGATGGGCTACCAGTACCATCAAAGCTATGGCCTGCACATCATCCGCACCCGTGGTTTCAACCACACCGGACCGAGAAGGGGCGAGGTGTTTGTTGCCTCCTCCTTTGCCAAGCAGATCGCCGAGATTGAGAAAAACAAACGAGAACCGGTGCTCTATGTTGGTAACCTGAATGCGGTGCGTGACTTCACCGATGTCCGTGATACGGTGCGTGCCTATTATCTTATCCTGGAAAAAGGGATACCGGGCGAGGTTTACAACGTTGCCACCGGTGAGGGACACAAAATAGAAAAGGTGCTGGAAATTCTTAAAGGAATGGCAAGGACTAAATTTGAGGTCCGGCAGGACCCCAAACGCCTGCGTCCCAGTGATGTTGAGCTCTTAATCGGTGATCCAACAAAACTGAAGCAGGCAACCGGCTGGGAACCACAGTATAAACTGGAACAGACCCTTGCCGAACTTCTGGACTACTGGCGCGCCCGGGTTTAAAGAAAAGCAACGATGCCGGACAAAGGCAAAAGGGTTCTCATCACCGGTATTGAAGGGTTTGTCGGAACCCATCTTGCCCGTTACCTTACCGAACTCGGACATCAGGTATCCGGCATCCATCTTAAACCGTGCGCCGAACAGCTGCCTGCCGAGCTCTTTTGCGCTGACATCCAGAACCTGTCCCGGGTAAAAGAGATGCTGGAACAAACCCGTCCGGAATGGCTGGTCCATCTTGCCGGTGTCTCCTCGGTCGCTGAGGCGGAAAAAAACCCGCTGTCCGCCTACAACATCAACACCCTGGGCACCCTGAAACTTCTGCTTGCGGTGCACCAGTTAATGCTTCCCTGCCGGATTCTTTTAATATCTTCGGCTGATGTCTACGGTCGCTCCGACCGGCAGCACATTGAAACCGACACCACCGCACCTTTAACCGTCTATGCCCGCAGTAAACTCCTGGCAGAAGAGATCGGTCGCCTCTATTACCAGAGCTGGGAAATGGATATCATTATCCTGCGTCCCTTCAGCCACACCGGACCGGGTCAGGCACCAAATTTTATCTTTCCCAAGGTGGCTCACCACATCGCCCGGGTGGAAAAGGGCAAGGCGTCCCCGGTTCTGGAGATGGGCGACCTTTCGGTTCAACGTGATTACACCGATGTTCGGGACATCGTCCGCGCCTATGTCCTGGCGCTGGAAAACTGCCTCAGCGGTGAGACCTATAATGTCACCTCGGGCAGGACAATACGCCTCAAAGACGGTGTTGATTACCTCTGCCAGCTTGCTAATAAAAAAATTGAGATTGTCACCGGCAACGCTGAAAAACGCCCCTATGACATTCCCTTCCTCAGCGGTGATGCCCGGAAATTTACCGCCATCACCGGCTGGCAACCAGAAATCCCGTTTGAGCAAACCCTTGCTGACCTTCTGGAATACTACCGGACGAGGGTTTATTAACCAGAGCGAGCAGCAACCTTTTACCGCTCTTCTGCCCATTATTGAAAATTATTTTACCCGCCCCGACCTGAGACCTTGAAACTATCAATTATCATCGTAACCTACAATAGCGCCGCTGATATCGTCCCCTGCCTGGAATCAATCGCCTTTGCCGGTGACTACGAGATAATTGTCATTGACAACGCCTCCCGGGACCAGACCCGTGCCCTCCTTGCCCGATTCCCGCAGATAAAACTCATCAGCAACGAACAGAACCTCGGCTATGCCCGTGCCAATAACCAGGGTATCGCCCTGGCCCGAGGTGAATATGCACTGCTGTTAAACCCTGATACGGTAATCCAGTCCGGCGCGATTGACCTTCTTGTTAAGTACCTTGACACACACCCGGAGATTGCCGCTGTCGCCCCCCGGCTCCTGTATCCGGATAACACCCCGCAACTGTCCATCCGTTCCTTCCCCACCTTTACCAGCGTTATATGGGAGATAACCACTCTGCCCCGCATCTTCCCACACTGCCGAACACTGGGCAGATGGCGACGGCGTTACTTTGACTACGAAACACCGGCAATTGTGGAACAACCAATGGCATCCTGTCTCCTCATCCGGCGCGCGGTGCTTAACGAACTGGGCGGATTTGACGAAAACTTCCCCATCTACTATAACGATGTTGACCTCTCCTACCGGATGCACAAAAAAGGGTATAAAACCGCTTACCTGCCTTCATCCCGCGTCTATCATAAACTCGGTGCCAGCACCGAGCCGTTAAAAAAGAAATTGATATTTGAAAACCACCGTGCCCTTTTTAAATATCTAAAAAAACATAACACCGGTGCCCCGTTCTGGCTCAAAGCGATAATCCTTTTACCCCTTCTCGAGATAGCCGCGCTGATCCGCGTGCTCATCCACAAGAGGTGGACAGCATAGAAAAATAAAACCCCGGTTTCGTTAGTAACCCATTCTAAAAGAGAAATCAGACCCAACCGAGCCGATTAAGATAACCCGCCAGCCTCTCGGCCTGAACCCGGCGGTTAAACCGACTGCGGTCTGAGATGGTCAAAGAACCCGGCTGCTGCTTAATCTCCTGAATAAAATTTCTTAAACTTGCGCCATCAGCACACACCGCACCAGCGCACAACTCCTTAATTATCTCTCCCGCCTCATCCTCGCCATTACCCCAGAGGATGATCGGTCTTTCTGCCCCGAGATACTCATAAAGTTTTAAGCCCACCGGTTGTTCGGACTTACCAATATAAAGCAGAAAATCAGCCCCCTTCATTAGGGCAATCGCCCGGGCGTGCGGCACCAGTCCTAACAGCACCACCTGCGGACTCTTCATCAACATCCGGGCGCTCTCCTCATCAACCCTGCCGGCAATATAAAACCGGGCTGATGGCACCTCCTGCAGTGCCGAAAGAAAAGATTTAATCTCTGCCCGATTCTCCCAGAGATTACCAGCATAAAGAATACCAACCTCCTCGTCACCGGTGTCAGCACTATCTGCGCTCCGTTTCTGCACCCGAGCGACCTTGCCGGGTTTTTCCGGCACAACCGCAAACTCCTCCGGGTCAAAGCCGTTTTCTAATATCACCATCTTCTTTCTCACACCACCCCACCACTCCCCGTCCTCAGAAAACCTGACCAGCCGCTCCGCTGTGCCCCTGTTCACCGTTAGAATCAGCTCGGCCTGATTAAGAATCTTATCCCGCAACCGTCGGATAAAACCACGCTGATAAAATGGGGGCGTTCTAAAACCCGCTGGCCAGGGATCACGAAAGTCCGCCACAAAAGGCAGTCCGCTCGCCCGGGCAAGTCTTAACCCGATCACAAGACAGGTCCAGGGTGGTGCGGTGGCAAAAATTACTCTGGGTTTAAGCCGGTTGACCAGCCTCCTGCCGGTACTTAAGGCAAACGGCAGCCAGCCAATTTTGCTATCCGGGAAAAAAATCAGATTACTCAGCCGGGAAATGCCCGGTCCGGATGAAAACTTTAACCTGGTCCTTCCCTTTATTCCCAATTGATAAAGAAGCCGATTCGGGTCCAGGCTTTCGGTGCGAAATACCACTGCCCGGTTCAAATCCCGGGAAAGTTCCGGGTCATAGGCGTAATAGGCAACCGGTCGCACTGTAAGGATCACCGGCTCCCAGCCAAAATCGGGTAAGTACTTTGCCAGTTTTGTTACCCGCATCACACCCGAGAGTCCGAGCGGTGGCGTGTAATAGGCAACAATCAAAACCCTATTCATTACCACCCCCTCCGGGTAGATGTTCAGCGATCTGTGCCCGCACCGCATCGGCACTCATCCGCACCAGCCGCAAACCATCCAGGAAACTAAAGAGACCGTCAATATCCAGAGTCAAAAAGTGGTCCTCAACCTGTAAATCATCGGGTAGATACCTGAAAAACGCTCCTGAACCCAGCCCATCTTCCAGCCGGAAAATGTTGTCGCTGATTGCCTCTCTTATCACACCGTAATCAGGTAGCGGAAACCTGCCTTCACCCACCCGCTCCTTCGGGCAAACCAGCACCTTCCCCTCCATATCAACCGCCTGGATACCATTTTTCTCTAACGCCTCAGCCACCAACCCGCCATAGGTTGCGCCCAGAAGATGAACAATATACGCCTCGCCCCCTTCAATAAAATAGGGGAACTCGCCTTGCTTCAATCCCGGAAAAATCCTTGACTTCAAAACCTCGGCCATCTGATAATAATAGCCGCCGGTGCCGGTGCCTTCAAAGACCCTGGTGCTCAACGACACCGCCTGTAACGGCTTAACCAGTAGCACCTTATCCTTTTCCCGCCGCTCCACCGTCTCCCAGGACCTGCCGGCAAGGACAAACCGGTTCAGGACGAAAAACACCGTGCCGATCTCCTGACCGCTCGTCACATCCAGCACCTGATACTGCCCGAAACTCTTCTCCTGGATATTGGAGTGAATTTTTCCTGACTCCACACCCCGTTCCAGCGTCGGAGCGAGAAAGTACACCCCGGCACGCCGTTCCACCAGTTGTCCCTGCTGCACCAGATGTAAAAAAAGCCGCTCCACCACCGCACTATTTCCCACCAGCGGTTGAAATATCTGCCGCACCTTGTCAACGGTTGTGCCGATCCGCCGGCGCTGAAAACAATAGGAAATAATCTGCTGGGGCAGAACCGAAAGACAAGGGGTATAGCGTCGGTCAAAAAGCCTGCCCTCCCGGGCGCAGTCAATAAATGTCTCAAACAGAAGCCGTTCCCAGCCGTCAAGATAAACCCCGATCATATAGAGCCCGTTCTGTAACCGGCGATTTCCCCGACCGATCCGCTGCAGAAGCGACGAGACGTTAAACGGCGGGCGAAAAAGCACCACCGCATCCACATCGCCAATATCAATCCCCAGTTCCAGGGTTGAGGTGCAGCAGAGAATCCCGGTGCGTTCCCGGTTCATCTTTGCCTCCACCTCCTCCCGCACCTGTCGGGTAAGGCTGGCGTGATGCACCCACACCTTGCCAGAAAATGGTGGAAGGTCAAATAGCCGCACCCCGGACTCGGCAAGGGAACGAGCATTAAAAAAGCAGAGCACCTTATGGCAACCCCGTTTCTTTAAAAGCTCCACCACCGGCACTGGCCAGTCCTTACCCCCTTTGAGTAACTCGGCATTAATCTCCCGGCGATTACCCACCTGAACCACACCGCTCTCTGGAAAGTAACGCCGCCCGATCTGGATATCATCAATCGTTGCGGAAAGGGCATAGCCCTTAATATCCGGATTGATCAATCTTAACCGCTCCAGCAGGATGCGTAACTGGTCACCCCGAGGTGTATTGTCCAGAAGATGAATCTCGTCCAGAATTACCGCTGCCAGGGTCCGGAATATACCGGTATGCCGGCAGAGCAGCGAGTCAAACGACTCCGGTGTGGTCAAAAGCATAAAGGGCAGGCGCCTTTCATCTATCTGCGGGTGGTCGCCGGTCTTGCGCTCCACCTTCAAACCCAGATATTCCATCGGCTCCACCAGACGGCGATAAAGGTCGTTTACCAGTGCCCGGGTCGGCGACACATAAAGCACCGCCATCCCGGTGCGTCCTTCGGCAAGCAACCGTTCTACCACCGGCGCCACCACCGCCTCGGTCTTACCCGAAGCCGCCGGCGAAATAATTACCAGATTCTCACCGGCGAGAATCCGGGGGATTGCCAGCAGTTGCACCTCGGTCAACCTGCCAAAACGGGCAAAAAATGCCGGATAGGTACGCACCAGCGCGGCACGCACCGCCCGCTGTTCTTTCACTGTTTCATCCATGGAGATAATAATTATCAGGAAGCAGCAGATTGGGGTATGAGCCCTGCCTGGCGTAACCGGGCAATGTCCAGTGCCTCAACACAGCATTTGATAAATCCCCGCACCCCGAAACTGCCCTCGCGTGCCGCCCGGGTTAAAATATTCTTCTGCTCCGGAACCGGCAGACTGAAACCGGGATAGGCGCGCTCATAGATCCGCACCATCGTGGCAAACGCATTCGCCAGTGCCTGGTCTTCCAGTGGTTTTAGTTCTATCCGGTGCCGCACCGCATGTGCCAGTCGGATATAGGCATATTCACCTGGCGTCGGTGTGGTGGCAAATACCACCAGTAGCGCCGGCTCCCGATAGATGTAGGGTACCGGTCGCACCTGATTATGAATCAACCGTTCATTGACCAGCTTCAGGTCCGGGTCGTTCTGGGCCACCCGCACCAGCCCGTCCATAAAGTTAACACTCTTGGCTAAATAAAATACATCCCACTCCCGGGTAACCGTCTCTGCCTCGTCAATTAAAAGCACCAGCCCTTTCAACCCCTTCTGCCGGGCGATAATGGCTAAACCCGAGATGATATAGCAAAAGTAGTCTGCTGCGGTGGAGTAGTCATAAAGCGCCGGAATCCCCTGCGCCCCGCGTACCCGATACGGTGTGCGCATCTCCACCGCATACTCTTTGGTGCTCTCAGCCTCCATAAACTGCCAGAACACCTCGCTCTCCGGTGCTGCCGGGTCAAGCCTTCTTAATTTACGCAGCACCGGACCAAAGAATATATGGTCGCTTAAATCCAGGTCCACCGCCGCCCGTAAAAGTTCCCGAAAACCCTGCTCCCTGCCGTCCTGAATAAAGCGCAGATTGCGCACCAGTTCCCGATAAACCCTTTTCGGTCGGTAGGGCGTCACCTCCTGCGGGTCAAACTGCACCATGCTCACCGCCATCCCCTTTGCCAGCGCCCGATGGTGCAGATACTCTAAAAGATGGGTCTTGCCGGTGCCGTATTCGCCTTCAATCATAAAAACATCACCCCGGTTGCCCGCCAGTGCCTCCAGCGCCCGTTCAATCAGTTTTACCTCGGCCTCCCGCCCAAAGGTAAACATCTCCACATCCTGATGCGGGACAATTCCAAATCGGAACGCCTCTATCATCCGGCAGGCGCTCACCCGGTCAACATTCTCCACCCCGGCGGTGGCAAAGTCCAGAAGTCCACCATCAAACTCAACCAGAAACCGCACCCGGCTCTTCGGTAACCACAGCCGTAACCCGGTCTGAAACCGCACCAGAAGTTCCGTCCCCTGCCACCGGCTATCAATTACCTCGCCCTCACCAAATACCGGATGGGAAACAAGTACCCGACGCCGTCCCGGCATCGCTTCAGAACTCTTCACTTTCCACCCGTTCCCTTTCACTGCGTTCCAACCGCTGGGTGGTCAGCCGCAGCAGTTTTTCTGCCTCCCGCTCGGAAAGAACCGAACCGGGTTTCGTCCTTAGCTGATGGAGAAACTCCACCGCTGCGACAACAAACAAACGCCGATAACTGACATCCAGGACAAAACCCTTCACCGCCGTCTCGGCCAGCACCCGCAGGCTCGGCACCGCATCCGGCAAATCCGCCCCATAGGCGCTCTGAAAGAGCGCCACCAGCCGCTTACCCAGCTCCATCAGAAATTGCACCGGCTCCATCCCTAGTTCCTCCAGGTTGATACGCACTCCGACCGGATTGGTCTCGGAAAAGGTGCTGCGCAGGCGCTGTTTCAAAGCCTCGTAAACCGGTCCGGAACCCTCCAGAAGCAGGTTCTCATCCGGCACCGCATAGAAGAACATCGCCCCGGGCAGGCGGGAATTACCGCATTCGTCCACCAGTTGCCTTAAATTGTCCAGTGCCCGACGCTTGTCCCGGGATGAAGATATTGACATCCCTCGCTCCGCCTCGTCAAACAGCAGCACCAGCCCGCGAAAACCAATCGCATGCACCCATTGAATCAGGGAACGCAGCATCCGGAATGCGGTGGACTTGTCTGTCCGCTCCGAGATCTTAAACCTTGCCCTCACCTCTTTGGTTATCTCCTCCCCCTTCAACCACTGCACCACCTCGGTGAACCCGTCAAGGTCTTCGGCAAGGAGTGCGGTAAATGCGCCCTTCACCGCATTAAAGAAACTGGTGGAGTCGGTCATCGGCAACTGCAGCAGGTATTCGGTTAATCGCTCGGGATTGTTATCCTTGCGCCGCCAGTCCGCTGCCCAGTAGCGCAGCACCGATTCAATCCCCTTATCCGCCAGCGTGGCGATCCTTGCCGTCTCCTGCGGCGCGGTGATATTTAACACCACCGCCCGATAGACCAGTTCCAGTTTATCAAATGGACACTCGGTCGGCGAAAGACTCACATAGGCAACACAGTAATTGTGCCGGAACGCCAGGTTGCGCACCGAGTAAAGAAAATGGGTCTTGCCACCGCCGTAATTACCGGTAATCAGTTTAAAACTGGATAGATTAAACTTTAAAATCCCGTTAAGATACTCCTCCTCCACCACCTTTAACAACCGGTCCAGCCCCACGGTAAACGCCTCAATGCCAAACTCCGGTGGTGTCCCGGTCGACCCCAACTTATTGATTATTGCCCTTGCCAGTTCCTTTTCCATAACACCTCGCCTCTTCCGGCAATCACTGATTTTATCCCCTCTTACTGGGAGGGGTTACCTGCACCGCCCGACTCTGCCCTGACAAATGCGATATAGGAGTAATGTGTCCCCTCGCCTCCTTCGTTATCCGGCACCCAGAGCGCCTTTGCCTTCTCGGCAGTGGCGGCAAAATTTGCCACCGCCAGCCTGATCTGCCGACCCTCAACCGTACGCACCCCGGAACGCTTCAGCAGATAAAGGTCGTAACTGAACCGAATCCGGGGATACTCAACAAACCTGTCTTTCACCGGATTAACCTTAAAACCCTCGGGCTGCATCAAAAACACCATCTCGCCCAGAAGATCAATAAGAAAAACCCGCTCCCCTTCGCTTATCCCCTGATTGCCACACAACCGCCGGTAGGCGGTAAAAAGCCGGCGGGCAAACTCCTCTGGTTCCCTGATCGCCCGTTTCTCCAGGCTTTCCTGATAACTGCGCAGTAACTTTGCCAGCCCGAAAGGCTCCAGCGGCACACCGGTCTTTAAACGCTCAATCTCCGGTCCCCAGAAGATTGTTGCCCTTCCAGTGGCAAAGTCGACCCGCACCGAGAAAAGACCGCACCGTAAAAAGGGCAACTGCCCCTTCACATCCATACCACTGCCCGCCAGCCCCTGGAAAAGTTGCTTGCCAAACTCAAACCGAAACTCATTCTTCGCCTCCTCCACCCCGGTCCGTTCACCCTGTAACCACTCCTCCAGACGCGCCTTAACCTCGCCACCACCCAGCTCGTTAACCAGCCGGGTGATATCAACCAGCATCTTTTCCCGCTCATAGGCGCGGCGCACCGGTTCGGCAAGCAACTTCTGATAGGCAACCAGCCGTTTGACCAGTAACTGGGAATTATGCACTGTCGTCTTTAAAATGGAAATCAGCCCTTCCATAACCTATCAGTATATTAACATTCAACCGGGTGTCAATCCACTAAATCAGTCACTGAATTTTAGAAAAAAAGAAATTAGGGCACACCGTTGCCGCCAGCACCTTTTTATAAATAAGAGCCCGATTTGCGTCCGAAATAACGCCCGGGTTATCCCCCGGACATTGCCCCCGGGGATAACCTTCACAATGGCAATGGATTAGAAAATTGAACCCACAATTCCCCGACCGGTAAGGGGTATGTCCCTGGACAATCCCGGGGACGACCCGGAAGAACAAACCCCTGCTTAACATTGGTATCCCGCTCGGGCTTCTTTTTCACCTCATCCCCCTCCCGCCCATCAATCCGCTCCACCTGACCCAACCATTGGTATAACCCGTTATCTAACCTTGATTCCGCCTCAGAAATATCCGGCGCATTTAACAGCCCGTCTCATCAGCAGCGATATTGTCCGTCTCCGGTTCAGGGATTAGAGCACCCCTCCGGATTGAGAAACCCGGGTTTTCCGATGGTAATAAAAAATTGTTGCTTGACATGAGACCGATTTTCAGTATAATGACTGACTGGTCAGTATAGATAAATTTTATGCGGCAAAAGTCAACGGAACGCAGGAACGCCATTCTGCAGGCAGCGTTTAACACCGTCTGTGCCCGTGGTTACTACGAGACCCGGATTGATGATGTTGCCCGGGCCGCGGGTGTTGCCAAAGGCACCGTTTACCTCTACTTTAAGGACAAACCCGACCTTTATGTAGGCGTCACCGTCTGGCTCATTAATCAGGCACGGACAATAATCAAAGATATCGCCCGGCAGCAATGCTCGCCCAGCGCAAAACTCCAGCAGGTGTTCTCCTCCTGGGTTGAGCACCTGCTCTCACGACCAACCGCAATCAGCCTGATTTTTCCGGAAATGAACTATCACCACTGCGCCATCACCCCGCGTTTCCGGCAGAGGGTCATGCCCGAATTAAAAAAACTGATTGATGACCTGTCCGCCCTGGTTCGGGATGGTATCCAAAAAGGTGAGTTCCGGAAGATTGACCCCCATCTTGCCGCAATATCTTTTCTCGGTGCGTTTCACGCCGCACTTTTAGGTGTGTCCCGGTATCTGGGTGGAAAAAACACACCGGAACGGGCGCTGGATATATTCTTTTACGGGATAAGGAGGTCTGTATGAGAGCGGAAAATCCCCATCACCAGAAAAAAAATAAAAGCACACGGGTAACTGGCACCGGCCTCGGGCTCGGGAAAGCCCTCACCTTTTTCTATGCCCTTACCCTGCTAATACCGGCACGGATGATAGCGGATACGCTCTTCCTGGATGCGGAAAAGGCGATAGAACTGGCGCTGAAAAACAACCCGCAGTTAAAGCAGTATCAGGAAAAGGTGCTGGAGGCAAGGGATGGGAAGGCGGTCGCCTTCAGTAACTTTCTTCCCCAGCTCTCTGCCTCGGCAACCTATACCCGGCTCGGCAGTGTTAATGAGATGGAACTGGTCACCCCGACCTATCGCCAGCTGTCCCTGCGGGTGTACGACCCGCGCACCGGCGAAATCATTGGCTTTACTGACTCGGTGCCCTTGCCGGTGGGTGCTGATACAATGAGTATCGCACTGGGCTCGCTTAATAACTATAACCTCCGCCTCAATCTCCAGCAAACCCTGTTCACCTGGGGAAAACTGCTCAACGCCTACCGGATTGCCGGTTTGGGTCTGGAGGCGCAGAAGGCTGCCCGGGAACAGACAGAGCAGGAGATAAAACTCCAGGCACTGCAGGCGTTCTATCAGACGCTGCTGGCAGAAAAAACCGTTGCGCTTTTACAGGAGTCCTATGAGCAACTCCAGCGCCATGTAAATCAGGTGGAAAAACTCTATGATAACGGACTTGCCAGCCGGCTGGATTTTATGCGCGCCCGGGTCAGCCTGACCAATATGGCGAATCAATTAACCCAGGTTCAGAATGGTGCGGAAATTGCCCGGGCGGTTCTTTGTAACATCACCGGCATCCCTTTCACCACCACCATTATCCTGGACGAGGAACTGAAACCCGAGCCACTACCTTTTGACTCGGTTCACGCCATTGACACCGCCCGGCGCTACCGCCCGGAACTGGTGCAACTGCGCCGGCTCGTCCAGATCGCAGACCTCAATGTGCGCATCGCCCGCACCGCCAACCTGCCGACCCTGTTTGCCAGCACCAACCTGGACTACAAAAAACCGCTCGGCTTTGAAGATAAATGGGGACAGGACTGGAACGCCACCATCGGTCTGTCCTGGCCATTATTTACCGGACTGGGTAACCTGCACAAACTCCGTCAGGCAGAGTCCCGCTATCGCCAGACCCGCTGGAACGAGAAAATGGTTGAAGACGCTATCGCCCTTGATGTCCGGTCAGCGATTAAGAACTTAATGCAGGAGGAGAAAAACATCGCCTATCAGGGCGAGAATGTCCTCCTCGCGGAAGAGGCGTTCCGGCTGGCCGAGGAAAAGTATAGAAACGGGCTGATCAGCAACCTGGAGTTCCTTGACACCCAGCTTGCCCTGACCCAGAGCCGATTGTCCTATTTTACCGCCCTGGCCAACTACCAGATTGCCCGGACAAAGTATCTGCGGGCGATTGGCAAATTTTAAGGAGGAGAAATGAACCCATATTTAATGAGAAAACTATCCCCGCCGATGAAATCTATCACCCGAGCCGGAAAACTGACCCCGGTTATTACCCTTATTTTACTCATACTCATCACCGACTGTACCGGTCGCCGGGGGGAAAAGACCCAGGCACCGCCTCCCGCAGTCGTGGTCGCCCGGGTAGAATCGGGAACGGTAAGCCGCTCCATTCAACTCCTTGGCATCCTGCAGGGTGAAGAACAGGTAACTGTATACCCCAAAATCACCGGTCGGGTAACCGCCATCACCCGTCCGGAAGGTTCAACCGTGGCTGTTGATGAACCGATTGGCTATGTGGTCAATGACATACCGGGCATGGACTACAAACCCGGACCGGTGCGCTCACCCATCGCCGGAACTGTTGGCAAGGTGTATGTTGAGGTAGGACAGACCGTTGCTCCAGGCGTACCATTTGCCGCTGTCGCCCGCTTTTCCAGCCGGATAAAAATGAAGGCGCTGGTCAGTGAGGTTGACCTGCCCTATATTAAACCGAATGCCCGGGCACAGATTTCATTCTCCGCTGTCCCGGACACCATATTCACCGGCACAGTAACAAAGGTGGCGCCAATGCTTGACCCGCTTTCCCGCTCCGCAACGGTGGAGATCACCATCGTTAACCCCCGGGGTCGGCTCGTCCCGGGAATGGCAGGAATGGCACGCCTGACCGTGGAGGAGAAAAAGGATGTTATCCGGATTCCGGTCGCAGCGCTCTTTGTGGCAAGAAACGACCAGGTGGTGGTGATTGAGGACCGCACCGCCCGGTTCCGACCGGTGCGACTCGGACTGCAGGGTGACGAATGGATAGAGGTGATTGAAGGATTACAACCCGGAGAGATGGTTGCGACCACTGGTAAAGAGGGGTTAAAAGAAGGTCAGCAGGTCAACCCGGTCCTGACCACACCGGCTGAACAGTAAACGGAGGTAAAATGAAACTGACCGACACCGCCATCCGTCGCCCGATAACAACAATTCTTGTCTCACTGGTGCTCATCCTGCTCGGTGGAATCAGCCTTACCCGCATGCCGGTAGATGTGTTTCCGCAGGTGACGCTACCTTCAATGTTTATCGTCACCACCTATCCTGGTGCCGGACCCCAGGAGGTAGAGGCGGAGGTAACAAAGGTTGTAGAAGAACGGGTCGGCACCATCTCCAACCTTAAAGAAATCTCCTCCCGCTCTCTGGAAAACATATCAATTGTCCAGCTGCAGTTTGAATGGGGGACAAACCTGGATGCGGTTGCTGCTGATGTCCGTGACCGTCTGGATATGGCGGTTGCCCAGTTTCCGGATGCCGCTTCCCGTCCCTTTGTTGTTAAAATGGACGCCTCAATGATGCCGGTTGTCCAGCTCGCCCTTTCCGGTGATGCTGACCCGCTCACCCTGCGCGATGCGGCTGAAGACCTGGCCGAAGGGCTCCAGCGGGTTCCCGGCGTTGCCACCGCAATGGTTGCCGGTGGCACAAAACGCCAGTTACAGATTAAAATTGACCAGCAAAAACTTGTCGCTGCCGGCATTACCATTGACGCCATCAACCTTGCCATCCAGGCACAGAACCTCAACTACCCTGTCGGAAGCGTCACCACCCAGGACAAGGATTACATCATCCGGCTCGTAGGCGAATACACTGAACTGGATGCGGTGCGTAATACTGTTATCGGGACAAAAGGCAACAGCCCGATTCTGCTGAAGGACATCGCCGATGTGTCCTGGGGACCGGAGGAAAGACTGACGCTCGCCCGCTACAACGGCAAGGGTTGCGTATTCGTGGTTATCCAGCGCCGTCCTGATGCCAATACCGTCCGGGTTGCCGCCGCGATCCGGAAAGAACTCGCCCGCCTCACCCCGCTCCTGCCTGCCGGTATCAACACCACCGTTCTCTTTGACAGTTCTAAGGAAATCACCCGCTCAATCAGCAATGTCCTCTATAACATCCTTATCGGCGGACTCCTGGCGATATTTATCCTCTTCCTGTTTCTCCGGCGCCTGCGTGCCACCACCTTTGTCGCCTTTGCCATACCGCTTTCGGTATTCTTTGCCCTCTTCTTTATGTTCCTTTTAGGATTCTCGGTAAACATCCTCTCCATGGCTGGTCTGGCGATTGCGGTTGGTATGGTGGTCGACAACGCCATCGTCGTATTTGAGGCGATCTTCCGCCATCGGGAAAGAGACGAGGAACGGCATCAGGCAGCAAGTATCGGTGCCAGTGAAGTGGCAATGGCAATCACCGCCTCCACCCTCACCACCCTGGTTGTCTTCTTGCCGCTGCTCCTCGTGCGTGGACTGATGCAGATATTCTTCAAGGAGTTCGTCTGGGCGGTTGTTGGTGCCCTCAGCGCCTCGCTGGTCATCGCTGTCACCCTTATCCCCACCCTGACCAGTCGCTACCTCCCGGATCCGAAAACCGGTGGCGAAACCGGTATCCGTGCCTGGAGCGAAAGACTTTATCGCCGGCTGGAGGAAACATACAGCCGGCTGATCGGCTGGGCGCTTAACCACCGCCGGCTGGTGGTGTTTGGCGCCAGCGTCCTGCTCCTGATCAGCCTTGCCGTTGTTCCCTTTACCGGTCGGGAGTTCTTCCCGAGTCAGGAAAGCCAGTTTCACCGCTTAAGCGTGGAGATGCCGGTGGGCACCAGCCTGAAAACAACCGACAGCGCGGTGGCAAAGCTGGAAGATTACATCCTCAAGGAGTGGAAAGACGATATTGAAGGTGTTACCGCCCAGATAGGTACCGGCACCGGCTTCAGTGCAATTTTTGGCGGTAGCACCGGCAGCCATTCAGGTCAGGTCAGTATCGTACTTAAACCCCGGCGCCAGCGTCGGCACTCACTGGAGGTAATTGACAACGCCATCCGCCAGTTCACCCGACAGATTCCTGGTTTGCGTGTCCGGGTGGAGGAAACGGGATTTACCGCCATGGCCGGAATGAGCAGTGGCGTGGAACTGGACATAACCGGCTATGATTTTGCGACCGCCGAACAGCTGACAAACCAGGTGATAGGAGCAATTGAAACCATTCCCGGTCTGGTGGACATCAAATGCAGTCGGGAGCCGGGTAAACCAGAATTACAGCTGATTGTTGACCGGCAGAAGGCGGCACTTTACGGTCTCACACCCTATCAGATTGGTTCGGCCCTGCGCACCCAGATCGCCGGCTATCCTGTCAGCACCTATCGCCTTGCCGGCAAGGAATACGACATCCTCGTTCGTCTGCCCGAAGAACAGCGGGACGAACTCATTGAAATCCTCGGCACAGTGATCAACAGTCCGGTTGGTCCGGTGCCAATAAGAAATCTGGTCAATGTGCGCACCACCACCGGTCCGGTAGCAATAGAGCGAAAAAACAACGAGCGGATTGTAAAAATCACCGCCCGCACCAGTGGTATCTCTCCTGGTGAAGCGGCACAGCGCATCGCCCGGGCGGTTCATACCATCCCGGTACCTCCGGGATTCACATTAAAACTGTCTGGCTCTTACGAGGAGATGGTTAACACCTTCAAAGACTTTGCCCTGGTAATAGCCATCGCCATCATCCTGGTATTCGTGGTAATGGCGTCCCAGTTTGAGTCCCTGCGCGACCCGTTCATAATTATGTTCACAATGCCCTTTGCCGTTATCGGTGTCATCTGGGGACTGTTTTTAACCCGTACCACCATCTCGGTCATCTCCCTGCTCGGACTGCTCATCCTCGTTGGCGTGGTGGTCAACAACGGGATTGTGTATATTGACTACACCAACCGTCTGCGCCGGGAAAAGGGGATGGCACTCCTGGATGCGGTAAAGGAAGCGGGACGGGTGCGGCTGCGTCCAATACTTATGACCTCGCTCACCACCATCTTCGGGATGCTACCGCTGGCTTTTCAGATTGGTGAGGGTTCGGAACTCTGGTCGCCACTGGGACGGGCGATCGTCAGTGGTATGGTCATATCAACATTTCTGCCTTTGATCCTCATACCGGTGCTTTACACAATATTTGAAATGCGCTCGGAACGGAGAAAGGCGTACCGCTAACTCTCTTTACTCTCGCGCAGTGCCCGATTGGCAAGATTAGCCGCAGTGGCGGGGTTGGAACAGACTGCGCCCTCGTTCAGGTAAGAAGTAAAATAGCGCAGCGCCCGGTCTAAAAGTTCTATCCCTTCATTATCCATCATCCGCAAAATCGCCTGCAATATTGCAACCACCGAAAATACCAGCCCCTCTTCTGCCACCTTTATCGGCTCTTCCAGAACCAGCGTTGGCTCATCGCTCCCGGGCGGTAGAATCAGCGCTGCCGCCACCCTTTCACCGGTCAGATCCTCACCCGGCTCTAACAGCACCATCTGTTCCTGGACACCGGCATAGCGCATCAGGTCCGAACCAGGCCAGATGCCCTCATTGACAATCAGGGTAAGCATATTGCGCAGATCGGTGCCCAGTTCATACCCCTTCGGGTCAAGCGGCGAATACCGGGCAAGGGTATGGGCAAGGTAGTGTAATCCCAGTAACACATAATTATTCGCACTGCGCTCGCCCGCCAGTTCCACCTGGAACCGCCACCGCCGCTCTTCACTCCTTAACGCCTTTACCTCCACTCCGGCAAGCAAACGCACATCACCGCCCTTTTTTAACGCCTCCAGCAGACTCATTTAGACCCTCCTTTTTCTCCACTGCGTAACTTCTGTTCAATTTTTGCCCAGGTGTCCTTTAAGGTTACCGTCCGGTTAAAAACCAGATGTCCGGGCTGGCAATCCTTCAGGTCGGCACAGAAGTATCCCAGCCTCTCAAACTGAAAGGCCTGACCGGGTCTTGCCGCTGCCAGACCAGGCTCCAGTTTACAACCCCGCAACACCACCAGGGAATTGGGGTTGAGATTTGCCTTCCAGTCCTTTCCTTCGGGCACATCATCCGGGTCAGGCTTTAAGAATAACCGGTCATAGAGTCGCACCTCCGCATCCACCGCATGCCGGGCAGAAACCCAGTGGATTGTTGCCCTGACCTTTCTACCATCCGGTGCATCGCCCCCACGTGTTGTCGGGTCATAGACACAGCGCAGCAGTTGGATTTTACCAGCTGGATCCTTTTCCACCCCAACACATTTGATAAAATAGGCGTAACGCAACCGTACCTCCCGTCCCGGTGCTAAACGATAGTATTTGGGTGGTGGCTCCTCGCGAAAGTCATCCTCCTCAATGTAAATCTCACGGGAAAACGGCACCAGCCTTGTCCCGGCACCCGGGTCTTCGGGGTTGTTAATCGCCTCCAGTTCCTCAATCTGCCCCTCCGGATAGTTTTCAATAATCACCTT
>OGCI01001329.1_pt1 | contig 21233 bp, 18 predicted proteins | sample 1570021 | NCBI WGS metagenome assembly OGCI01 (sample SAMN06264664, study PRJEB24512) | hot springs metagenome | isolation source: Hot spring water | place: South Africa: Tshipise | collected 2015-06-21 | reverse complement strand
GCCTGTTCCATCCGCTGACGGAGCTGAACATAGGGCAGGAACGGTTCGCCGTCGGGGCGGTAGACCACCAGAGCGTCGTTGTCGATGCGGAACTGTGTTCCGAGGCGCGGACTCACCCAGCCGTCCATGCTGTCAATCGGCTCCAGCGTGCCGTTGCGCCGCAGCCAACCGTCCAGAATGCCAAGGTCGGGGTCGTACTGGTAGTATTCCTCCACTCCGTAGCGCTCGTAAAACCGAAACTTTTCCATCAATGGGCGGTAGCGGTTACCTGGAGAGAGGATTTCAAACACGACGTGCGGAGGAATATTGTCTTCCTCCCACTGCCGGTAGCTACCGCGGTGACCCTTGGGTCTACCGAAGACAACAAACACATCGGGGGCGGTGCGAATCTCCGGATGCCCCTCCACCGGATACCACAGCAGGTCCGCCGCGACGAAGACATCTTCGCGGTCGGCAAAAAGCGCGCAAAGGTTGTCGTACAGGTAGACGATATACTCCAGCTGCCTGGTGTTATCTGCCATCGGCTGACCGTCCGAATCCGGATATACGATTTTCGTCGCGACTTGCTGGATTGCCATTGTTCATCACCGCCCCCCATTATACCACGCTACGGCTCGATCTTCGTGCCCAGCACCTGCAGGAACTTCGCCAGCCAGTCGGGATGGGCGGGCCATGCCGGCGCTGTCACCAGATTGCCGTCCACCACTGCTTTGTCCATCGGCACGTCCACATACTCGCCGCCCGCCGCCCTTACCTCTGGACCGACTGCCGGGTAAGCGGAAGCCTTCTTGCCATGCAGTGCGCCCGCCGCAGCCAGCAGCTGTGCCCCGTGACATATCGCAGCGATGGGTTTGCCGGACTCTGCGAAGTGCTTGACGATGTTGACAACACGCGGATTCAGGCGGATGTACTCCGGCGCGCGCCCTCCCGGTATCACCAGCGCGTCGTAATCCTCTGCCTTTACGTCGTCGAAGCTGTAGTTCAAGGCGAAGTTGTGCCCGGGTTTCTCGCTGTAGGTCTGGTCGCCCTCAAAGTCGTGCACCGCGGTGCGCACTTTGTCGCCCGCCTTTTTGCCCGGGCAGACTGCGTGCACCTGATGTCCCACCATCAAAAGCGCCTGAAATGGCACCATCACCTCATAATCTTCCACGAAGTCGCCAACGAGCATGAGGATACGCTTTGCCGCCATTGTCAGCACCCTCCTTCCCGAGTCTTGCTATCTTATTATAGCGCAATTCTACATGTAGGGGGCGCATAGCGGGTCTCCCACCACCATGTCTTTCCAGAACAGGTAGGGGGTTGCCATCCAGAAACTTTCGGCGAGGGTATAGCCATCGGTATACCGGTCGAAGAGGATGTCGGCACGGCACAGGGCGTCGGCATACGGCTCGGACACGTAGCCTTTCACGCCGGTCACGCCCGACTTAATCAGGTCGGCAATGAGCGACTGCCCTCTGTCGGTGGGCGTGAAGGTGCGCGCGCTGGTGGACACAGCGGTCTCGGCGATAGCGCCCGGCAAAAAGGTGTTGCTGAGAGACAGCTCCTTCTTGTATTGAGGGTCGTTACTTCCCCATGAGTAGTAGCCCATCAGCCCTTTCTGGTTACCGATGAACTCTCTGGAGTCGTCCAGCAGAACGCGCAGTTTCTTACGCTGGAGCAGCTGGGCGGCTCGTCGCATCGATTCGTTCACCTCAGCGTAGACACTGCGCTGGTGCGACGGGCTGACATCCAGCACGAACAGCCCATCGGTGCGACGTGCTTTTAGAGCACGTTCCAGTAAGGCACCCGCATCGGCGAAGGTGTAGCCTTCCAGCCGATTAACCAGATACAGCCCCCCGAACCGCACGGAAGAGAAGGGCTCCTTCCTGCTGAAATAGGGGTTGCGGCTGCGCGGCGATACGGTGACGTTCATGCACATCAGCAGGCTGTCCACCGAGTAGCCCTGCTGTGCGGTTTTGATGGGTAGCCCTTTCACAATCAGCAGGAAGTCCACCCTGTCGGTGAGTTTGCGGTCGCGCAGTGCCTTGCGCACCTGCGCCTGAATATCTGTCAGATAGTCGCCTTCAGGGATGCTTTCCGAGGTGGTGCATTGCACCAGGATGAGATGCTCCTCCGGCACCGCCCGGTCGCGACAGTACTGCCTCGCCAGCTTTTCCGAATCGGGCTGAGCGCGGTTGGCGATGACAGCCACTCGCCGACCGGGCGGGTTCGCCAGAGGTTGGTACCGCATGATGCCCCCTCAGCTTCCTACTGCGCGCGAACCTACCATGCTGGGTGCGCCCGCAGGTTGTCGCCTGAGTGGCTCGTCCATGCCGAGCAGGGCGTTGAACTCTTTGACATCTTTTGCCTTCGCCAGCGCCTCTTCGTAGGTGACCGCGCCGCTTTTCACCAGCGAAGCCAGCGACTGATCGAGCGTCATCATGCCCTGCTTGGTGCCGGTCTGGATGAGCGAGGTGAGCTGGAACGTCTTTGCTTCGCGGATGAGGTTGCGCACGGCAGAGGTGCCGACCAGTACCTCGAAAGCCGCCACACGCCCTTTGCCGTCGGCGCGTTTGCAAAGGGTCTGCGAGATGACGCCCACCAGGTTCACCGACAGCTGCATTCGGATTTGCTGTTGCTGGTAGAGCGGGAACACGTCGATGACGCGGTCCACCGTCTGCACGGCGTCGGGTGTGTGCAGGGTGCCAAACACCAGGTGCCCCGTTTCCGCCGCCGTGATGGCGAGATGTATCGTCTCGAGGTCACGCATCTCACCCACAAGGATAACGTCCGGGTCCTGACGCAGAACGAACTTCAGCGCGTTCGCGAAAGAATGGGTATCGGTGTCCAGCTCACGCTGGTTGACCAGCGCCACCTTTGGCTCATGCACGAACTCTATCGGGTCTTCGACGGTGACGATGTGCACCGGGAAGTTCTGGTTGATGTAGTGAAGCATCGCCGCCTGCGTGGTGGACTTGCCCGAACCGGCAGGACCGGTCACCAGCACCAGCCCTCGCGGGCGCTCGGCAAAGTAGCGACACACAGGAGGCAGATGCAGTTCCTCCATTGTTTGAATGCGATAGGGGATAACGCGGAACGCCCCCTGCACGTTACCGCGTTGCTGGTAGATGTTTCCGCGGAAGCGCGAAACGCCCTTCACTTCGTAGGCGAAGTCCAGCTCCAGGTCCTTTTCGAAGCGGGCGCGCTGTTCCGCCGAGACCACACTGAAGCACAACTCGCGCACCTGTTCGGGCGTCAGCTTCCCGTACTCCTGCATCGGGTACAGGTCGCCGTAGATGCGCGCCATGGGATATTGATTCGCCTTCAAATGCAGGTCGGAACCGTCCTTTTGCACCACTTTCGTAAGAAGCTCGTCTACGGTAACCGTCATCGTTCATCTCCCTCAGGTTGCTCTATGTTTGGGATACCCAAAAGTTGTCGTGAAACCGCCCGTGCCGGCGAGAACTGCGGGTTCACATGCTGGCGGTAGAACGTGGCGATGGCGTTCACGCAGATGCCGGTGGCAACCGCTACGTTCAGCGAGGTGGTGACGCCATACAGCGGGATTGCCACGCGCTGTTCGCACTCTGCCAGCACCTCAGGCGGCACCCCGTGCAGCTCCTCGCCGATGACCAGCGCGGCTGGGAACCGCCACTGCATGCTCTCCAGCGGGATTGCTCTCGCATCCAGGTGCAGCGCCACGACGCTGAAGCCTTTCGCTTTCAGCGAACGCACCTCTTCCACCGGGTAGCTCCAGCGGTGAGGCTGCCATTTCTCCGCGCCGACCGCGCCCGAGTAGTTCTTCTCGCGACCGTCGCACCGGCTGAACACCACTTCCTGCACGCGGAACGCCTCCGCAATGCGCAGGATGTTGCCGTGGTTGATCTCCTTATCCAGATAACTGCACACAATCACCAATGGCAGCCTCGGCAGGCTTGGCAACCTCTGGCGCAATCCGGGGTCGGTTTCCGGGCGCCCGCTGGCTTCCCATTCGCGCCGTATGTGCTCGGGCACAGCAACGCTCATGCTATACTGAGACACCTGCCATCATACGCTGAGCACGCTGCTCGAAGTCGCGCGGGTTGGAGGATTTGGCGATGGCGTCTTCGAAGTCCACCAGTCCCCTGCGCACCAGTCCCAGCAGGCAACTGTCCAGCGTTTGCATCCCGTACTCGGCGCCGGTCTGAATGTCCATATACAGCTGGTGCGTCTTGCCCTCACGGATGAGATTTCGCACGGAAGGCGTCGCCACCATCAGCTCGAAGGCAGCAACACGCCCTGTTCCCTGTGCGTTGGGCAGGAGGGTCTGTGAGATTACTCCCACCAGCACCACTGATAACTGCATTCGGATCTGCTGTTGTTGTTCCGGCGGGAACACGTCCACGATTCGGTCGATGGTTTGCGGAGCGTCCTGCGTGTGAACGGTGGACATCACCAGGTGCCCCGTTTCCGCTGCCGTGATGGCGAGATGTATTGTTTCCAGGTCGCGCATCTCGCCTACGAGGATGACGTCGGGGTTCTGGCGCATCACGTGGCGCAGGGCGTCGGCGAATGAGTGGGTGTCCACGCCCAGCTCGCGCTGGTTGATCACCGAAAGCTTGTCGTGATGCATATACTCGATGGGGTCCTCGATGGTCATGATGTGGCAGCGCTTGTGGGTATTGATGTAGTCGATCATCGCTGCCAGCGAGGTGGACTTGCCCGACCCGGTGGGGCCCGTGACGAGCAGAAGCCCTCGAGGTCTCATACACAGGTCCTTCACTGCGGGCGGCATTAGCAGTTCGTCGATGGTGCGGATACGAAAGGGTATCAGGCGCAGAGCCGCGCCTACACAGCGCTGCTGCCAGAACATATTCACGCGGAATCGTGCCAGCCCTGGCACCTCGTAGGAGAGGTCGAGTTCTTTGTTCTGTTCAAAGCGCTGTCTGCGCTCCTCGTTGAGGATGGCGTACAACAGGTTCTTCACATCCTCTGCGGTGAGGCGCGGCAGGTCGGTGCGCTTCAGGTCGCCGTGGATGCGCAGGATGGGCGGCTCGCCCGCACGCAGGTGCAGGTCGGATGCATCACGCTGAACCACCATGCGCAACAGGTCGTCTATGTGCATTGTGCCCGTTTTCCTCCCAGAATCGGCAGTATATGCGTGCAATTTCGGGTCATCGCCTCAGCATCTGGCGCATTTCGGTAAGGTTGCCTGCGTACGCCAGCGCATCCTCCTCAGTGATCAGCCCCTGTTTGTAGTATTTGTGGAGGCACTGGTTCATGGTCTGCATTCCCCAGAACCCGCCTTCTTCGATAGCGCTATAGATCTGCCCCACGCGCCCTTCCTCGATCAGTTTGGCGATGGTTGGCGTGGAGATCATCACCTCCACCGCAGCGATACGCCCGCTGCCGTCCTTCAGCGGCACCAGCTTCTGCGACACAATACCTCGCAGAGAGTTAGCCAGACGCATACAGATTTGTGCCTTGTCGTGGGGCGGGAACATGTTGATGATGCGATCCATCGTCTCCGCTGCACTGGGTGTGTGAACGGTGGAGAAGACCAGGTGCCCGGTTTCCGCCGCCTGCAGGGCAACGTGCATGGTCTCGATGTCGCGCATCTCACCGATGAGGATGACATCCGGGCTCTCACGCACCACGTACTTCAGCGCGTCACTGAAGCTATCGGTGTCGATGCCTACCTCGCGCTGGCTGACGATCGCCTGCCGGTCGGGGTGCACGAACTCGATCGGGTCCTCGATGGTGACGATGTGACAGCGGCGCGTGCTGTTGATCAGGTCGATCATCGCTGCCAGTGTGGTGGACTTACCACAGCCCGTGGGACCCGTCACCAGCACCAGACCCTGCCGCTGTTTGGCGAGTTCAGCAACGGACGGAGGCATCTTGAGCTCCTCGAGGGAGTAGATGCTGAGCGGGATAAGGCGGCATACCATCGCGATGCTTCCGCGCTGCTGATAGATGTTGGCGCGCACGCGGGTGATGCCCTCGATGGTGAAGGCGAGGTCGAGCTCATGTCGGTGCTCGAAGCGCCCAATCTGCTCGTGGGTCATCACGCTGTAAGCGAGGTTTCGCGTGTCGTCTGCCGTGAGCGGCGGCAGATCCATGGGCTGCACCTTACCGTGCACTCGCAACGTGGGCGGGGTGTTCTCTTTAATGAACAGGTCGGACGCCTTGACCGATGCGCCGTAGCGCAGTAACTCGCTGAGTTCCAACATGGGCGTTATCCCTCTCTTGTGGATTCACGACGTTTTACGGATGCCGGCAACCGGGAAGGATGGCGCGTTGCCCAGCGCATGACCAGATATGCCATGCCTCCCAGCGCCAGGGAGATCAATGCCCAACCGGCGATTCGCCACCCCTTTGCGACTTCCTTGCGCTGTGGGGGGGCGGTTTGTACCTGCACAGGTTGCAGAAAGGGCACGCGCAGGTCGGCTTCAGGCGTGTGTCGCAGGATACGCACCTGATAGCGGTAAACGCCTGGTGTCTGGATGAGCTTTATCTGAAGGTCGGGCGTAGACCACTCGCGCAGACCCTGGAAGGGCATCTCTCCTTGCACGAAAAAATAGAGCTCGAAGTAAGCCAGGTCGGAGAAGGCACGCAAGAAAGGCTCGACGGGCAGGCCGCCACTGCTGCGGTCGATGACCCGTTCGGCGCGCCCGATGACATCGGTAATCGGCGAAAGGGTGGTGCCTGCTTCGGTACGGGGACGTTCGGTGCGCACGCGCAAGAGTTTACCCTGCCATCCTCCGTACTCCATGAGGCGCTGGAACCTCTCGGCAGCTTCTTTTTCCGGTACGGTGGTGTTGAAAGCGAATGTCACCCGGTCTTCGCCCATGCCGGTGGAGATAACCACTATGGTGGCTTGTAGAGGAATGTTCTGCGATTCCTGCGCCGTTGTCGCTCCGGTGAGTAGACAGGCGACCAGAACCAGCCACATCAGATGCATCGGTGGTTGAAAGCGACCCCGTGGTTCAGATTCGTCTTTTCCAACGGCGCAACTGCTCATTACGTTCCTGCACGGCTTTTGTGATGATACCTGCTCAGGACACACACAGATTGTATCAAACCAGCAGGCGAAAGGTCAAGGTTTCACGAGGTCAACGCGGATGCGGATACCACTCGAACAGAATATCCCGCCGGAAGCCCGGCGGGATGTTCGCTACAGGCTTAGCCCACCCCCGCAGGTTCGGGTGGGTTCTCTGCCTCGGATATCTCCTTCTTCAGGAACACCAGCGTGCCGTCCTCGTCCAGCGCAGCCACCACCGTGTCGCCTTCGCTGAAGCGTCCCAGCAGGATCTCCTCTGCCAGCGGGTCTTCAATTAGCCTCTGCACGGCACGCCTCAACGGGCGGGCGCCGAACTGCGGGTCGAAGCCTTCGCGCGCCAGCATCTCGCGCACTTCCTGTGTGACCTCCAGTTCGATACCCTGCGCGCGCGCCTGCTGAGCCACCCGACCCACCATCAGCTCCACAATCTGCAGGATCTCGTTGAAGGTGAGCGCGTGGAACACCACGATCTCGTCGATGCGGTTAAGGAACTCGGGGCGGAAGGTGCGCTTCAGCTCTTCCATGATGCGCCCCTTCATACTTTCATACTCGCGCTCGGTCTCTTCCTTCGGCTTGGCGCTGCTGAGGAAGCCCATGCTCGGCTCGCCCTGAATGGAGCGGGCTCCAAGGTTGGAGGTCATGATGATGACCGTATTCTTGAAGTCCACCACTCTGCCCTGCGAGTCGGTCAGGCGTCCATCCTCGAAAATCTGCAGGAGGATGTTGAACACCTCCGGATGCGCCTTTTCGATCTCGTCCAGCAGAACCACAGAGTAGGGCTGGCGTCGCACCGCCTCGGTGAGCTGTCCTCCCTCCTCGTAACCCACGTAGCCGGGAGGCGCGCCCACCAGCCGGGATACCGCAAACCGCTCCATATACTCGGACATATCGAGGCGGATGAGGTTGTTCTCGTTGTCGAACAGAAACGCTGCCAGTGCTCGCGCCAGCTCGGTCTTGCCGACGCCGGTGGGCCCCAGAAAGATAAAGGTGCCTATCGGTCGCTTCGGGTCTTTCAGGCCGGAACGCGCACGCCGAATCGCCTTGCTGACCGCCACCACCGCCTCGTGCTGACCGATGAGGCGCTTGTGCAACTCTTCCTCCATTTTCAGCAACTTCACCGTCTCAGCCTCCATCAGGCGGGAGACGGGAATGCCCGTCCACGACTGCACGATGTGCGCTACCTCATCCTCGGTGACGACGGTTCGCATCTCCTGGCGTTTCAGGTTCCAGTCCTGTTCGAGGTCGGCGGCGTGGTTCTGCAGGGTGCTGCGATGCGAACGCAGCTCCTGAACGCGCGAGTAGTCGCCCGACTTGTGCGCCTGCTCGAGCTCCTTCTCAATGCGCCCCAGCTGCTGTTTCACCTGTCGCAGTTCGCGTGGGGGCAGGGAGTACTGCAGGCGCACCCGCGATGCCGCCTCGTCGATCAGGTCTATCGCCTTGTCGGGCAGGTAACGGTCGGTGATATAGCGGTCAGCCAGTCGCACCGCAGCAACGATCGCGCTGTCCTCAATCTGCACGCGGTGGTGCTGTTCGTAGCGATCTCGCAGTCCGCGCAGGATTTCGATGGCTTCATCGACGCTGGGTTCGCGCACCTGCACCGGCTGGAAGCGTCGCTCCAGAGCGGCGTCCCGCTCGATGTATTTGCGGTATTCGTCCAGCGTGGTGGCGCCGATACATTGCAGTTCACCGCGTGCCAGCGCCGGCTTCATGATGTTGGAGGCGTCGATGGCGCCCTCCGCTGCGCCGGCACCAACCAGCGTGTGCAGTTCATCGATGAACAGGATGACCTCGCCCTGCGCTTTTCGCACCTCCTCCAGCACACGCTTCATGCGCTCTTCGAACTCGCCCCGGTATTTGGTGCCTGCCACCAGCCCGGCGAGGTCGAGCGCCACGATACGTCGGTCCTTCAGCACTTCGGGGATGTCGCCCGAGACGATACGCTGAGCCAGCCCTTCCGCTATTGCCGTCTTGCCCACGCCCGGCTCGCCGATGAGCACCGGGTTGTTCTTGGTACGGCGGGAAAGAATCTGGATGACGCGTTCGATCTCGGTGTGTCTGCCAATAACGGGGTCGAGCTTCTCCTGCCGAGCCAGCTCGGTGAGGTCTCTGCCGAACTCGTCGAGGGTGGGGGTGCGTGAACGCTGTCGGGGCGCCGGGGCACCGGTGTCGCTGGATTGCAGAGCCATCACCTCCCGGCGAGCGCGTTCGAGGTCCACGCCGAGTTTGGCAAGCACTCTGCCTGCCAAGCCTTCTCCCTCGCGGATCAAGCCCAGCAGGAGGTGCTCCGTGCCAATATAGTTGTTGTTAAGCTGTCGCGCCTCGTCGTATGCCAGGTCGATCACACGCTTGGCACGGGGAGTGAGCTGCGTCTCCTGACCCAGCCGTCCCTCGCCCCGGGATACCTGACGCTCGATCTCACTGCGCACGCGACTGAGGCTAACTCCCATTCGCTCCAGAATGCGGGCGGCAACGCTGTCGGGTTCACGTACCAGACCTAGCAGGAGATGCTCGGTGCTGACATAGTTTTCACCCAAACGTCCCGCCTCTTCCTGGGCATAGAAGATGACGCGGCGAGCACGCTCAGTGAATCGCTGCCACATTGCTGACATGGGACCTCCTTGATCGGCAGCGGCGGTGCTGGCGGATGGTGCTCCTCTTCAGTGACGCCTACAAGCCGACCATTCTCTGCGAAAAGGTTCTTTCTGTCTATAAGGTTACCCGTTTTGACCTCGCAGATGCAAGCACGCCGCTGAAGAGGGTTATCCGTTGCGCACTTGCCGCACCAGCGTTCGCATCCTGATGGCTCGCCATTCGGCATCGTCGTGCTGTGCCTCCCAGCGAACTGCCATCAGCATCTCTTTCCAGACCTCAGTGCTCAGTCTGCCCCAGCCAGCCGCCGCGGCAAGACTGACAGTTGACAGCATCTGCAAGGCATCTGCGGCTCTCAAGGTGCGTTCCCTTCCAAGAGTATAATACACCTGTTCTGCTTCTTCGTGCAACTGCCCAGCGTGGTGCTGAAGCAGATACTCCAGCGCGCGTCCTTCTGCCTGCGCGATGAACTGCGCGGTACCTGCCACCTGCGCCGCGAGGGTGGCTTCGTCTTCCCCGATGCTGTGCAGGTTGGATACCTGAAACAGCGCGCTGACCGGAGTGCCCTCGCCATACAGACCGCGTATGGTGCCACCGAGTTCAGTGGCTGCCTCCCACACGCTGTGCAGCTGTCCGCTGCGTTCCAGCGCCGGGGTATGCATCATCACCGAGATACGCAACCCCCACCCGATGTTCAGTGCCGAGGCAGTTAACCATCCGTAATTGTTGGAGAAAGCCAGTTCGTCCTGCAGTGCCATCGCTTCCAGGGCGGCTCGTACCAGCGCGATGCTCTCGCGCACCTGCAAACCGGGCAGTACCGCCTGCACACGCAGGTGGTCTTCTTCGTTCACCAGCACGCTGATCGTCCGGCTCTCGTCCACAATTAAGGAGCCGTATGGGTAGCTGTCGCGCAGCGGCGGGCTGGCGAGGCGCAGGTCGACCCAGCGCTGCCTTTCCGAGGGCTTCATTCGGTGAGTCTGCAGCACCTCAAAGCGCCAGTGGCTGGCACCCACCGCCTGCTCCACGTGCCGGCGCACCTGCTGAAGTTCCTCACCATCCGCGCGCCATGGAAAGGGCGCCCAGATGAAGTTTCGGGCGTATCGCGCACGACTGCTGATGATGGGTTGCGGTTGCGTCAGGGCGTTCAGCCACGCGGCATCGGGATGTGGGGAGGAGAGCGGCGGCAGGGAGGCTGGCGCAGCGTCGGGCAGGGGATCGCCCACATGTTCGGTAGGCATGGCGCATCGCCTCAGCCACCCGTCGACGGCGTCTGGAAACAGTCGGTAGCATTTCGCACAGCCTGCTACTCCCTGCTGGGAGATGGCTACCGTTTCGGTTGCACAGCGAGGACAGATGGAGACCTCCTGCCGAGGCGGCGTGCCCGGAAGCTCGCGAAAGAGGGCGGCGGCAACGGCTACCTCATCAGGGGCGAAACGCATCAGAGCGCGGCGGGTGCATTCTGCACACAGATACCGGCTTTGTGCGATGGTGTGCACCCGCCATTGAACCGCGATGCTTCCGCAAACCTCACAGCGTTGCTCAGACAGGCGTGCCACTGCTCTGGGTGTGTTCCCGGAAAGCGGCGATAATGCGGTGGGTCATCTCGCCCGGCTTGCCCGTGCCGATGGGACGGTCATCAAGGGTGACCATCGGTATGACCTCGGCGGCGGTGCCGGTGAGGAACGCCTCGTCGGCGGTGTACACATCGTACAGGGTCAGCATGGTCTCGCGTACCGGAATGTCCATCTCCTCCGCCAGCATCATCACCGTGGCGCGGGTGATGCCCGCCAGGATGCCGGCGGATGGCGGTGGGGTGTGCAGGACGCCGTGCTTGATGACAAAGATGTTATCTCCGGTTGCCTCGGCAACGTAGCCTTCGATGTTGAGCATCAGCCCCTCGCCCGCGCCGACGCGGTTCGCTTCCATCTTCGCCAGAATGTTGTTGATGTAGCGTCCCAGCGATTTGATGCGCGGGTCGAGCGATTGCGCGGGCGGCACCCGCGTGGAAACGGTCACTACATGCAGTCCGTTTTCATACATGTCTGGCGGGTACAGCGCCAGATCCGCTGTGGAGATGGCAATGGTTGGTTCATGGCGGATGTGTCTGGGGTCGAGCCCCAGCCCAACACCTCGCGAGACGGTCACTCGGATGTAACAATTGGTTTCACCGTTTTCACGCACCACCGCTTTAATTCGCTCGGTCATCTCTTCCTTGCTGATGGGGATGTGGATCATCAGCGCGCGTGCGCTGTGGTAGAGGCGGTCGACATGCTCCTGCAGCTTGAAGATACGCCCGTTGTAAGCGCGAATGCCTTCAAAAACACCGTCGCCGTACAGGAAGCCGTGGTCGTAGAGGTCGATCTTCGCCTCCGCGGATGACACCATCTGTCCGTTCAGGTTCACGAAACGTCGCATCGTATTCCCTCCTGTAGCGGTTTCAGTATAGCGTGCAGGATAGCAGACGTCAACCTTCGCCCGAAAGGGGATGGATTCTCCGCAAAGAGACGGGTTTTTCCGCCGGGCAGTGCGAACCCCGCAGATGGGCGGGCACCTTTTTGCCGTCATCATCGTATATACTGTATGCGCCCTGCTGCATCCAACGGTGCCGTTTGACACCGGGCAGGGCTTTCGGTATACTATCCGACGGTGGTTTTTGCCACAAAACCGATATCACTGGCGCCAACCCAAAGGAGGCATCGCACGTACGATGGAGTCAGCCATCAAGATTGTAGGTCTAACCAAAGAGTACCTGAATAAAACGACCGGCAAGATGGTCCGCGCTGTAGACGATTTGCATCTGGAAGTTCATCAGGGAGAAATCTTCGGGTTCTTGGGACCAAACGGCGCGGGCAAAACCACAACCATCAAAATGCTGCTCGGGCTTATTTTCCCAACAAAGGGCGATGCTTGGATCTTCGGCAAGCCGATTGGTGATGTCAGCATCAAGAAGCAGTTAGCCTACCTTCCCGAAAGCCCTTACTTCTACGAATATCTGTCCGGTCGTCAGGTGCTGGATTTCTATGCCCGCCTGTTCGGCATCCCCGCTTCTGAGCGAAAGAAGAAGGTGGATACGTTGCTGGACATGGTGGGGCTGTCGCGTGACGGCGACAAGACGCTGCGCAACTATTCGAAGGGAATGCTGCAGCGTATCGGCATTGCTCAGGCGCTCATCAATGACCCGATATTGCTCTTCCTCGACGAACCCACGTCAGGTCTGGACCCGATGGCGCGCATCGAGATACGCGACCTCATCATCCGCCTGAAACAGCAGGGCAAGACGGTCTTTCTCAGCTCGCACCAGCTGTTGGAGGTGGAGCTCATCTGCGACCGCGTGTCCATCCTGAACCGCGGCAAACTGCTGAAGGCAGGCAAGCTGGAGGACCTGTTGCCCAGCGGACGGGTGGAGATCGTCGCCGAGAACGTCGACGACGGCGTGGTGGAGAAGATCCGCGCGCTGGGCGGTCAGGTTCAGCGCACGAACGGTCGCGTTGTCGTTCAGCAGCCGGATGATGCGTCCGTCAGCAAGGTGGTGGACATCATCCGCGGCGCCAACGGCGTCATCCGCCTGCTCACTCCGCAGCGACGCACTCTGGAAGAACTCTTCGTTGCCACCATTGAGGAGGTCGAAAAGCAATGACGGCAGTTTTCGCAATCGCCTACAACACCGTGCGTGAGGCGCTGAGCCGGCGTGTGGTGTTGCTGTTTCTGTTCGGGGCACTGGTGCTGATTATTCTGTCGCCCCTGTTCAGCTTCCTCTCGCCTCGTGAGGAGCTGACCCTGCTCAAGAGCCTGGGACTGGGCGTGATCCAGCTCGCGTCGATGTTCATCTGCATCGTGCTGGGCATCTCGCTGATCCCCAACGAGATCGAGCGACGCACCATCTACACCGTGCTCTCCAAGCCGGTTCAGCGATACGAATTCGTTCTGGGCAAGTTCCTCGGTGGAATCCTCACCATGCTGTTCAATATCCTGTTCATGGGCATCTTCTTCTTTGCGGTGGTGGCGTTCCGAGGAACCCCGAAACAGGCGCTGGACCTGTGGAAGGGCTTCGTGATGATATTCTTCCAGATGAGCATTCTGGTGTCTCTGGCGATCTTTTTCTCGGTGTTCCTCACGCCCTTCGTGAACTTCTTCATGTCGCTGGGCGTGTACATCGTGGGCACGCTATCCAGCGTCACGGAGTCGTTGATGAAGGGCGAGAACCGCACCATCATCCAGAAGGGCATCGGCGCTGTGTTGCACTACCTGTTGCCCAACTTCGGCAACTTCAATGTGCAGAACAAGATCATCCATCCGGAGACGCGCATCATCAACGAGGGACTGTATTACGTCCAGAACATCGGCTACGCCATCCTGTATATTGCGGTGTTGCTCATCATCGCGGTAATCATCTTCGACCGGCGTGAGGTGTAGCCATGCGGCGAACGCAGTTAATCCTTGTCGTGCTGGTGCTATGGGCACTGAGCGCCGCTTTGCAGACCGCGATCGACCCCAGCCGCAAGCAGTTCGAACCGAAAGTGGAGGGGCTGTTCGGCAAGATGACCGGACTGCCCACGGAGTACATCTTCGGCACCATGCTGGGCTTCCGCGAAGTGGTGGCAGGTGCGCTGTGGGTACGAGCGGACTCGTTCTTCCACGAGGGCAACTACGATGCCATTCTGCCCATCATCCGCCTGGTGACCTGGCTGGACCCGCACAACCTGGACGTGTACAGTACAGGCGCGTGGCACATCGGCTACAACTTCACCGACACCGAGCAGCGCTCGGACCGGCGCTACCTCTCCGCCGCGTTGAAACTGCTGGAAGAGGGCGTGGAAAATAACCCCGACGTGTACGACATCTACTTCGAGATGGGGTGGATGTGGTACGACAAAATCAAGCAGGGACACCATGCCGTGCGCTGGTTCCAGCACGCGTACGAGTTCCCCGACCGCCCCGACGAGTACTCGCCGGGCATCCCTCCAGCCAGACGGCACATGCTGGCGCACGCCTGGGAGAAGGCGGGGCTGATCGATCAGGCACTTGTCACCTGGCAGGACATCATCCAGCGTCACGAGCGCTACCTGAAACAGCATCCCAAAGAATATATGGCGAAGGTGCAGGTGGATGTTGCCAAGCACAACTACGCCCTCACCGACGTTCGCCAGTACCGGCGCTACTTGAAGCAGCCGCCGGATACACAGCCGCCGCTGGATGTGAAGTTCGACGTGCAGGTGCGGGTGGTGGAGCCCAAGGTCATCGAGGTCTCTGGCACGGTGGCGCTCGGCGAATACTTCGACGAGCAGATGCAGAAGATGGACTTCCGACCCGGTCGCGTGGACGTGGTGCTGCGTGATGAGGGCTACAAGTCGTCCATCCTGCCCACCGATGAGAAGGAGGCGGGGGAAGTGTGGCGCCAGCAGGTGTTCACCTTCGAGGTGCCCGACGTGACCATTATGCAGGAGCAGATTGCCATCATTAAGGGCAAGTTCAAGCGCAAGATCGACATGAGCAAAGACCCGATGATGTACAGCTTCAAGGCTCCGCGCTATGTGGTGACGGTGCGCTTCAACCCCCCTTATGCGCCACCGCAGACTCAGGACCGGATTGGCTGGCGCGGTGAGGGCATCACCGACAAACGCTACCTGCGCCAGGACGAGATAACATTGGTCGACAAAGACAATAAGGAGTACACCGTACCTGTCCGGCGCGTGCGCAAGCACCTGCTGTTGACGCGCGAACAGCTGCTCAGCGGTAAGGGCGAAGCCACCGAGTACACGGCGCTGGAATAACGCAGTGCCTTGTGCTACAATAGTGATAGAGTAGCCGTGCTAGCCGGGGAGCTAGCGGTGCCCTGTACCCGCAATCCGCTACAGCGGGGGTGAATCCCTGCCCGCGGTGTCGTCTTGTGGGCAGTGCCTGCGTAAGTGGCGTCGATGGCTGGGCCCTGCGCAACGGCTGGCGTGTCAACCCCGCCAGGTCCGGAAGGAAGCAACGGTCCGCACGTTCTCCGTGTGCCGCAGTGTTACCCAGCCGGAGTCAACTGCGCTGGTCGACACCCGGAAGGCGACCATCAACGGCAGGTGCACGGCTACTCTATCACTCTGGCACTTGCGAGTTTCCCCCGATGATGGTTGTAACGGGCATGATGAGGCGATATGTGACCCTGCTGGTGTGTTTGTGGCTGGCGGTTTCATCGTCCGGGGCTGCAGACACGCTCGAGCGCGAAGTGCGCTTCGTCAGCGACGGCACAACGCTGGTGGGCACACTGACCCTGCCTGCCTCCACATCTCCTGCGCCTGCTCTGCTGATGATACCCGGTAGCGGCGCGGTAGACCGCAACGGCAACGGCGACGGTCTCAGAACCGACCTGTACCGCCAGCTCGCTCATCGGCTGGCGCAACTGGGCTACATTACCCTGCGTTACGATAAGCGCGGTATCGGCGCCAGCAAAGTGCCGGAGAAGGAACAGGGAAAAACCTCGCTGACTCAGGTGGCGCGCGATGCCATGTCCGCATATCAGTTTCTGCGACGGCAACCGGAGGTGGACGCACGGCGGGTGGGGTTGCTCGGATACGAGGATGGCGCCCTGATCGGCATGGCGCTGGCGAGCGAACTGCCCGAGCCACCGAGGGCGCTGGTGTGTCTGGCTCCGCCCGGGCGCACGCCTGCCATCATTCTGCGCGATAACCTGCAACAGCGCTGGCGGAGTGAAGGGGTAGCCGCTAGCCGTATTCAGCGAATGCTGGGCGACTTCGATTCGGCAATTGCGGCACTGTACTACCGACTGCCTCTGCCTCCCCTGCACGAAGAGGTGGCGCCCTACTTCATGCTGCCCGATCGCCCTTACCTTCAGGAGTTCTACTTCGAGAACCCTGTGGCGCGAATCAAGGCGGTCAGAATCCCGGTGCTTCTGCTGTACGGCGAACTGGACCGGCGGGTATCGCCGAAGCTGGACGGTGAACTGCTGTACCAGCAGGCGCGCAGCGCAGGAAACACCAAAGTGGTGTTGAAAGTACTCTCGGGCACAGCCCATGCTTTCAAAGCGGCCCCGGCGGGTGACACTCAGGAGGTTCTGACCAATCCGCAAGTTCCCCTTGCGCCCGGGCTGATGGACGCATTGAAGGAGTGGCTATCCGCCAACCTGTAAAGATGGCACACATCGCGCTCTACCGTAAATACCGTTCGCAGACCTTCGAGGATGTTGTCGGGCAGCAGCACGTCACCCAGACGTTGCAGAACGCTATCCGCACGGGCAAGGTGGCTCACGCCTACCTGTTCTGCGGTCCGCGCGGCACCGGAAAGACCACCACCGCCCGCCTGCTGGCAAAGGCGCTGAACTGCGAGCAGGGACCCACCCCAGAACCCTGCGATCGATGTGCGATGTGTGAGGCAATCCGTGAGGGCAGAGCGGTGGACGTGATCGAGATGGACGCCGCCTCGGAAACGGGCATCGACGACGTGCGCGAAACCATTATCGAAAACGCGCAATACATGCCCCAGCAAGCCCGCTATAAGGTGTACATCATCGACGAGGTGCACGACCTGTCCACCAAAGCGTTCGACGCCCTGCTGAAGACGCTGGAAGAGCCTCCGCCACATGTGGTCTTCGTGCTGGCGACCACAGAGGTGCAGAGGGTGCCGATCACCGTTCGTTCGAGGTGTATCCGCTTCGACTTTCGCCGCGCCACGCTGGAAGACCTCATCCTGCGCATCAACACGGTTCTGCAGCGGGAGGGACTGACCGCCGAGCCGGAATCAGTGCAAGCGATTGCGCGGGTGGCAGACGGTTCCTTTCGCGACGCCCTCAGCCTGCTGGAACAGGTGTTAGCCTACGCAGGTGGACATGTGGATTACGAGACCGTACGCTCGGTGCTGGGCATCGTGGATGAGGAGGCGGTTGGCGCAGTCATCAACGCGGCGGCGCGCGGCGACGTGGCGAAGGCGCTGAATGCGGCGGATGAGATGCTGACGCGCGGTAGCAGTGTGCGCACCATTCTGGAGGCGATTGCCCAGCGCGTGCGCGACCTGCTGTTTGCCGCAGTGGGGGCGCTGGACGAGAGCCTGCCGGTGGGGCAGATCGCCGCTCTGAAGGCTCAGGCGCAGACCTTCACCCCCGCCATGCTGAGTGCGATGCTGGATATTCTGGTGCGCGCACAGGCACAACTGCGGAATGTTCCCCAGCAGCGGCTGATCCTGGATATGGCGATGGTGCAGATTGCCAGCCTGAAAGCCGAATCTGCTCCCGCTCCGCACAAACCGGCGCTTCACGCCCCGGCAGAGAGCCAAGATGCTGCTCCGCAGTCGGCAGCGGTTCCTCCTCGCGCACCGGCACAGCGCACCGCGCCGGTGGCAAAAGCGGTAACGACTGCGCCCGACCCCAAAGCAGAGCCATCCGATGTTGATCCCGATGTTACGGTGTCTGCAAAGGCAAAGGAACGTGCCGCGGCGCCCGTGCCGAACCAGGCGCCCGGTTCTTCGTCCAGCGCAGAGCCATCTGCTCTGCTAAAGCAGGTTCAGGGATGGTGGGAGCAGATTATCGCGCGGGTGGGAGAGCGCAGTCGCGGTGGAGCGGAGGTGCTGCGGGCTTGCCAACCGGTGCGCGTGGAGGGAGACAATGTGGTGGTGTTGCAGTTTTACAGCGAGTTTCCCTTCTCGCAGATGAAGTCAGAGAAGCGCCGGCAGTTTGTCGAGAATACCATATCGGCTATTCTCGGCAGGCAGGTTGTGGTGCGCTGTGAGATGCCGCGCGCAAACGCCGCCGCTCCGGGTCAGGGCTCCAGCGCAGGCACGCAGGATGTCGACGATGTCAACGGTGAAGAATACGCCCGAGAGGTGGCGCGCGAGCTGAACGGATACGTCGAACGGGAGGTAGGATAAGAATGCGGAACCCCTTTGGTGCGAATCCGCGAGAACTTCAGCGGATGCTGGAACAGACCATGGAGCAGATGCAGAAGACTCAGCAGGAGCTGAAGGACCTGCGGGTGGAGTCTTCGGTAGGTGGTGGGGTAGTAAAAGCGGTCATGGACGGCACGGGCGAGCTGATCTCCATCGAGATTAACCCCATCGTGGTAGACCCCAACGACGTGGAGATGCTTCAGGACCTGATTGTCTCCGCAGTCAACGAAGCGCGTGAACAGGTGACCGCCGAAGCCGCCAGACGGATGGCGTCGATTCCGGGCATGCCCAACATCGATCTGGGAAACCTTTTCTGACCTATGGAGTACGCCAAGCCTCTGGCAAAACTGATTCGTGAGCTGGAGAAGATGCCCGGCGTGGGACCGAAGTCCGCCCAGCGGATGGCGTTTCACATCCTGCGGATGCCCGAGGAGGAGGTGCGTCTGCTGGCGGAGGCGATACTGGAGGTCAAAGAGCGCATCATCACCTGTACGCAATGCTTCAACTACTCGGACGAGAAGCTGTGCCCCATCTGTCGTAACCCCTCGCGCGATAGCTCCCTGCTGTGCGTGGTGGCAGATACACGCGACCTGATGGCGATCGAGCGCACACAGGAGTATCGTGGGCTGTACCATGTGCTGCAGGGTGTCATCTCACCGATGGATGGCGTCGGCGCCGAGCAACTGCGTATCCGCGAGCTGCTTGGGCGGCTGGAAGCGGGCAGGGTGCAAGAGGTCATCATCGCCATGAACCCCACCATCGAAGGCGATGCCACCGCGCTGTATCTCTCGCGCCTCATCAAGCCGCTGGGCATCCGGGTCACTCAGCTGGCGCACGGTATGCCCGTCGGCGGCGACCTCGACTACGCCGACCAGGCAACCCTCATCTCTGCCCTCGAGTGGCGACGTGAGCTGTAGTTCGCTGAAAGGGCTATGATGTCGCTGTAGTCCTGCCGACAATATTACCAGCGTGCCACGTTCTCTCGACCGCGAATGGGCACCATCCACCACAAGGACAGGCAACAATGTACGGTCGGCGTAAGATCGGCGAGATACTGGTTGATCTGGGATATATCGATCTCACCCAGCTGGACGAAGCGCTGCAGGAGCAGCAACGAGATGGCGGAATGCTGAGGCAGGTGCTGATTCGTCTCGGCTGCATCACTGCGGATCAGCTGGCTGAAGCGCAGGCAGAACAGTACGATGTGGACTACGAGAAGATCGACCCCGAATCCGCACAGCCAGAGGTAGTAGTCAGGCTCTCTGCCTCCATGGCAAGGAGCCTCAATGTGCTACCCCTGCGTGTCGAGGACGGCAAGCTGGTGGTGGCGATGCTGAACCCGCTGGATGTGGACGCTCTTGACGCCCTCCAGCGCCATACCGGGATGTATGTGAAGGCGGTATACACGAATCCAGCAGACCTTCTCAAAGCAATCGATTTCCATTACGGTGTCGCCGCTCCCAGCGCAGAGACGCTGGATGAGGTCATCTCCGATAGCGCGACGACACATGAGGGCGAGGAAGAGAGCGTTGACGACCTGCGCCGTGCCGTAGAGGACGCTCCGGTGGTGCGTATCGTGAACATGCTGCTGCTGGAGGCGGTGAATGGGCGTGCCAGCGACATCCACCTTGAGCCTCGCCGTACTCATCTGCAGGTAAGGTATCGCATCGACGGCGAACTTCAGCACATTCGCAATATCCCCCGCAGTCTGATGGCTGCCTGCATCTCGCGCATCAAGGTCATGGCGGACATGGACATTGCCGAAAGGCGCATACCACAGGACGGACGCATCACCATCAAGGTGGAAGGCAGACAGGTGGACCTGCGCGTTTCCACCCTGCCCATTCAGCACGGCGAGCGGGTGGTGATGCGCGTGCTCGACCGCGACCGGAGCATCCGTCGTCTGGATGAGCTGGGATTCTCTCCCCACAACCTCACCACCTTCCGCTGGCTTCTGCAACAGCCAAACGGTATCATTCTGGTGACAGGCCCCACCGGCTCCGGCAAAACAACCACCCTCTATGCTGCTCTGCGCGAGATTCAGTCGGTTACGCGCAACATCATTACCTGCGAAGACCCCATTGAATACGAGCTGGAAGGTATCAACCAGTCCAACGTGAACGAGAAGGCGGGGCTGACGTTTGCCGCCCAGTTGCGTGCCATCCTGCGCCAGGACCCCGACGTGGTGCTGGTCGGCGAGATACGCGATCAGGAGACGGCAGAGATTGCCTGCCGCGCAGCGATGACCGGGCACCTGGTGCTTTCCACGCTGCATACTAACGATGCCGTCAGCGCCATCCCAAGGCTCATTGATATGGGTGTGGAGCCTTTCCTCATCAGCTCCTCACTGGTGGGGGTGGTGGCGCAAAGGCTGGTGCGGGTCATCTGTCCGCACTGCAAACAGCCGTACGAGCCGAACCAGGCAGAACTGCGCATCATTGGGCGTGAGGTGAGCGAACTGTATCGTGGCGTCGGCTGCGCCGCCTGCGCTGGGCGCGGTTATCTGGGAAGGGTGAGTGTGCACGAGATCCTTCTGGTTGACGACGAGATACGCGCGTTGACCGTGCGGCAGGCTCCCAGCAGCGAGATACTGGAGGCTGCCGTGCGACAGGGAATGGTGCCGATGGCGCTGGATGGCATCGAGAAGGCGGTTCAGGGCATCACCACGCTGGAGGAAGTCACCGCCAAGGCGTTCATCTCTTCGGGCGCGCCGCCCATTGACGTGCTGGAAGCCGCCTGAGCGCAC
>OGCI01001326.1_pt1 | contig 21269 bp, 19 predicted proteins | sample 1570021 | NCBI WGS metagenome assembly OGCI01 (sample SAMN06264664, study PRJEB24512) | hot springs metagenome | isolation source: Hot spring water | place: South Africa: Tshipise | collected 2015-06-21 | reverse complement strand
TTACCTGCTTGTCCTTCAGGTTATACTTGCGTAGAAACCTTTGGCGACTCTCCTCAGGCTTGCGTTGAACACTACTGGCAATTAACTCATACCTATATTTGCGCCGGTTCTGGCAGTCCAGGTTGGAACGCCCATGGCTGTAGCAATGCCTGCTGTTTTAAACCTCGCGTCTATCTCAAAGACAATTGGGGCTGGTGCGCTGGTGCGACTTCTAAAGATGACGGTTGGGCGGGTGATGACTCTTGTTTTCCTGATAAAAAATACATTCCCTACGCCGGCCTCATCATCATCAAACCATAAAATATAAACCTAAGCCACTTTAATAATAAACACAAAAATAAAAATAGATAAAGAAAGGAGGTGACAAATGAAAAAACTCGGTTTCGTTTTTGATGGTTTTGAAAACTCGAGAACTTGGGGCCGTTGGAGTCTAAAAGGAGATTCTGGCACGGCGATTACATTGGGTGAATCTCGTACTGGGAATTATGCCGCAGTAATGTTTGATGCTGAAGCAAGTATAAGTCCTATGGACCCTGCCTATGTTGGTGTTGGTATTATTCTTGATTCTCTTGTTGATGTTAGAAATTGTTCAACCCTGGTCATTTCTTTTTGGTATCGAGTGATTGACTACTATGGTTATCGTTTTCCATCTCGTGCCGTAAGGATTAATGCTTCATGTTCATATCTCAATCCAGAGGGAAGTTGGCGAGGGGTATTCCTTTTATCATCTTACGATAGTAGTAAGATCTGGCAGCAGTTCGAAGCGGATCTCATAGGTACTCGTTATACTATCTTTTTCAATAAAAAATATAATTTGGTTGGGCATCTCTTTCAAGATAGATTTAAAAGTATTATGATTGATTTTGAAGAATATTTTTGGCAAGTTTCTCGTTATATTCCACTCAATCCAGTTAAAGATGGTTTGGTAGAAAAACCCGAGGGTTATAAATGGTCAAGTTATCCGATTTTGATTGAAGAGGTCAGTCCAATCAAGTCACGATTTTACTCTTATTTTGAAAAAAGATTGATTGAGATTTTGATTGATAAAAAAGAATTTTTTAAAAGATTTTTCCCTGAGTATGAAAGAAAGCCAAAGCAGGCAATAAAAAATTATAAAAAATTTGTTGAGGAAGGCGTCCAAACGAAAATTTGGCAGGAGAAAAAATGGCGAGAGCACGATTTAGTCTAACCACGTCGCTGGTGAGCAACTTTGAAATATAACCCACATCAATAAACACTTTTAAACCCGGGGACTGTCCCTGGAAATATGGGAAAGAGGAAAAAAATTTTACTGAGTTTGTTGGGGGTGATTTTGGTATTGGCGGGGGTCTTTTTGGTGGTAAAACCAGCTCAGGCGATTTTTGGTCTCGCCACCACAGCCTTAAATGCTATTTTATATGCCATTGCTGGAATCTTAGCTGTCCTGGCAACTTTAGTCATTAAGTTAATCGTAGATTTTGCCCAATACAATAAATTCGTAAATACTGACGTTGTCAGTATTGGTTGGGGTCTCCTTCGTGATTTAGCCAATATGTTTTTTATTTTGATGCTTTTAGTGATTGCCTTTGCCACGGTTTTAAAACAAGAAAAATATTCTTATAAAACACTTTTGGCACCACTTTTGATTATGGCGGTCTTAGTTAATTTTTCTAAAATGATTTGTGGCTTAGTCATTGATTTCGCTCAGGTAATTATGCTTTCTTTTGTCAATGCTTTTAAAGATATAGGAGCAGGTAATTTGATTGCCATGCTCAATATGGATAAAACATTCTCTATCACCCCAAAAGGACAGGCCTGGATCATTGGTGACTGGGGCCAAGTCGCTTCTTCCTTTATTGCTCTTCTTCTTTCTTTTGTGGTTTTAATCGTGACCGGAATTGTTCTTGTTATTTTAGTTCTAAGAATTGTCATGCTTTGGATTTTAGTTGTTATTTCTCCATTGGCTTTTATTTTTTATGTTTTGCCAGGCGGACAAAAATATGCCAAAATGTGGCAAGATAAATTTGTCCATCAGGTGATTATTGGACCACTTTTGGCCTTCTTCCTTTGGTTGGCTTTTTATGCTTTTCAGATTGGTGATTTAAAGGCGCCGGGCGAAAATCTTCAGGCAGCCTCAATTCCTACAGAAACAGGTAGTTCTAATGTCATTGCTCAGTTTGTTTTTGCCACAGCCATGTTGGTGGCTGGCCTTTTTGCTGCTCAGCAATTAGGCGTAGCCGGAGCAGATTTGGCAGGGAAGGGGGTTGGATTTTTACAGAGGGCTGGGACGGCACCTCTAAGAGCTCTTGGTAAAGGAGTTAAGTATGGCGCTGGCATTGCCAAAGACTGGGTGGTAACAAAGTTAGGGGAAAAAGCTCCTATTCTTACCCCATCTTACTGGAAAGGAATTCAAGAAAGATTTAGAGAGAGAAGAGCAGAGGCAGAACTTCGAGCAACGGGTAAAGGTTATGCTTTGGCCGAAAGTATTAAGCGTATGGGTGGAAAGGAAGCAGCGAGGTTAGCAAGCAAAAGATATGAGCAAAGAATCATTGAAACCCAAATGAGGAAAGAACGAGAATCCTGGGGGGCAGTTGGTTATGGGAGGGAACATTTGGCAGAGATGTATAAATCTGCTCTACTTACAAGGGGCAGAGAAGGTGAAATACGACGAGCGGCTATTCTTCAGATGGCTTCTGTAACAGGAAATTTGGATGATATTTATCAATACGCCGTTAAACACAAATGGCATAAAGATCCAAATCTTATGAAAGGATTGACAGATGAAGATAGAGAAATGATAGAAAAAATGGACGATGAAGGTTTTAACACGTTTTATAGAGGAACTCTTGGTCTAAAAGGTGAATATTTTCCAGCATGGCTAAGAAGAGAAAAAGAGGATGAGGTTAAAAAATTAGCTTCAACATCAGAAATCCGTGATAAAGCGACTAAAGAAGCTGAAAAACAGATAGAAACAGAAAGAGAAACTGTTGAGGGTAATCTTAAGAAAATAAATCAGGAGATAGAACTAAAGGTAAAAGCAGAAATAGAAGCAGAAGTGAAGAGAATGGAGGAGAAAAAAGAAAAGGTGAGAGTGCGACCTGGTGAGACAGAGGATGAAGCAAGAAAACGAGTAGCTGAACAAAGAGTAAAACCAAGAGTAAAACCAAAGATCGAGAAGGAATATGAAGAAACAAGAAGAGGTTTAGAAGAAAGATTAGAGAGATTAGAAACTGAAGAAGAGAAGGTAGAAAGGATTGATAAATTGGCAATAGAGATGGCTAGTGATAGGATAGCAATTGAAAATGCTAATAAGGCTCCGGAGGTCGATCAGGAAAGAATGAGAACGCTTTACGCAATAACTCAAAATGTTATCCGTAGTGGTCATTATATGCAGGCTTCAGCTAATCTTATCCCTGAGACTGGAAAATATTATATTATGGGTACCGATGAAAGATATCGGTATGCTTTTGGAGGAATGGCAAAATTGAAAAGTAGAGAGGTTTTGGAAGCAACCACTCCTTTTAATTTCTGTCCCCAAATATATGATCCTGCAACAGGAACCTGGCAGTGGTATGCCGGTCTTGATAAAAAGTCTGATATCCATATAAAATATATTTTAAATTATCCTCGCGATCTTTTTAGAGATCTTCATCTCTGGCAACCAAGAAACGCTTCAATTCTTTTAGGTGTGGAAGGGTGGGTAGCTGATCCATTTTTTGATAAAATGGGTAAATTATACGAGCATCGACGAGCAGAATTTGAAAAGTTGTGGAAATTACGACCAGATTTTTTTGCTCATGCTTGGCGGACTGTATTTAGGGGTGGGGCCTTAAGTGGTGAGCGAGCAGAAGTAATCAGTGATAAGCCATGGGATGTTGAGAGGTAAAGGATTAAAAAACATAAATAAAAATATAATCTATGGCTTTAGATTTAACCAAAATAAATCTTTATCTTGAAAAAGAAAAACCAATTACTCTCGAAGAGATTTCTTTTTTAAAAGTAGAAGATTTAAGAAAACCTGAGGTCTACTATAGATTTCTTGTTGCTCTGGCTAATCCTCAATATAAAGTAGAGGCAAAAATCGCTCTACCATTTATTGATTCTTTAGAGAAAAATCTTGGAAAGATAGCTAAAGATTTTCCTGAAATAGAGTTTTTAGAAAAATATCAAGAGATTATTAGATATCTTCAGTTTTTCCACCTTTATTTTCAAAAAACATCAGTGATTAGAGATTTATTTGAAAATCATCTTTTATTTGCTTTAAAATCAGGGGTTGATATAAAAGGACAACTTAAAAAATCTTTTATCTTTTATAATTATGACTTGATTGGTTGGACAGAAATGCGTGATTTGATCATTAAAGCCATAAGAGAAAATAAAGAAAAAATCGGGGCCGAAAAGATAAAAATAAAAGAAATTGAATTAATACCAATCATTAAAAACTGGCTCCTTGATTACGAACCATTTAGGAAAGAAGGGAGAGCGATTGATAGAGCCAATTATATGGCGAAAAGTGAAAATTTTAGAAGACTTCCAGAAGAAGAGAAAAAACTTTTGATGCAAGTTTTAGAAATTTATGATTATATTCAGTTTGATTTAAATTGGTTCATTGCCGCGGCAGAAAATAAATTTATTTTTCTTCCCCCAAGAATAACTCCTAAAATTCCTAGACCTAGAATGGTACCTTCAAGAGAAAGATTAAAAGTGAGGTCACTGACAAAACCACCAAAAGAACCGTTAGTAAAACCTCCACCACCTAGTCCTTTTGAGAAAAAATATTTAGAAGAAGAGGGGGAGAAAAAATAGAATTTTTTCTCTAAATTATTCTAATTGATCTAATATTAAAGTTAAGCGTTTAATGGTCACGAAGCTCATATCGTCAAAAGTTTAATGGTTAAGTAAAAAATGCCAGAGGAAACTAAAAAACCCATTAGAAGTTTTCGCGATTTGGAAGTTTATCAGAATAGTTATCGGGCAGGCATTTTAGTGATGACAAAAATTATCCCTAAATTACCATAATCAGAGAAGTTTGATCTCAAAGATCAGTTAAGCCGATCATCTAAAGCCATTCCCAGACTAATTGCTGAAGGTTATACCAAAAGACATCAAAGAGCTGGCTTTCAAAAATATTTAGATGACGCGATGGCCGAGTGTAATGAGACAATTATTGGTTTAGAACAAGTTAAGGATATTTATAAAATTGAAACTAAATTATGCCAAGAATTAATTGATCTCTATGATAAATGCGGTCGTCAATTATTTAATCTCGCTTCTGCTTGGTATAAATTTAAAGACTCTCGACGCAACCCTTACACGAAACGGGATTCCTAACCGCTTAACCTTAAACCTAAAATCTAAAATAAATGGATATCTATCTTGAGCAATTTAAAAAGTTACCAAAAGAACTTCAGGAGGCAGTTTCTTCTGAAGAAAAAGTAAAGAACTTAGATGAGATTGAGAAAAAGTATAACTTGAAATTAGCAAAATTGGTGGTACACCTAATGATCAAAGATATTTTATGGCTTGATTTAGAAAATTTTTTAATTAGCGAATTTAAATTGACTCCAGAAAAAGCAAAAGAGTTGAAAAAAGATTTGGCAGAAAAAATTTTTAGTGAAGTAATAGGATATTTAGAAAAGCCGAGAATAGAAATTGAAAAGGAGAAAATAGAGGAAAAACTTATAGAAACTGCTAAAGACGAACTTGAATTGGAAAAAGCAGCCGAGGAAGCAAAAGTGGCTTTCGTTACTCCTCCAGTTATTCAATTACCAGTAAAAAGTTTGGAGGAGATTGTTTCAGAAATTAAAGTTAAAAAAGGTTTAACTTTTACTGATAAAATTTTAGAGAAGCGTTTTGAAAATATTGTTTTAAATTTTTTAAGAGAGGTAAGAAAAGATTTTGAAACTGAAGAGATTTTAACTCGTTCAGAAAAAATAGGCGGAATGGGAATGACTTTAGAAAAAGCAAGAGAGATAATTGATTTTTTAAAAGACGAGAAAAAGAAATTAATAGAGATAGAAAAATTAGAGATTAAGAGACCAGAAATTAAAAAACCTGAATTGGCAGAGGGAATTTTAAGACCAGAAGAAATTGTAAAAGGAATAGTGGAAGAGATGCCAATTAAAGAACCGAAATTAGAAATCGAAAAAGAGAAAATAGAAACTTTAGAAAAGAAACCAGAAGTAAAAATTGATGAAGAGTTAAAAAAGAGATTTGATGGAGGAACAATTACTCCAATTTTTAAGAAATTAGAAAAACCAATTAAAGTAAAAGAAATGCCGATTGAGTCACCTACTGAAACTGAGAGAAAAGAAGTCAAAGAAAAGAAGTTAGAAGTAGGGGAGATTCCAATTCAAATTAGACGACCGATAACTGAAGAGAAATTAGTTGAGGATGTGAGTATCAAACCGCGAGTTTTTGGGCCAATTGATGAACTCAAAGAAATCACTTTAAGAGATCTAAAAAGATGGGGCGGAAAGCAGACTTGTCAGATTATCTTTAATAAAATTAATCTTTTGGCTGAAGAATCTTTAATTAAAAAAGCTAAGGGTATTAAAGCCTGGCAAAAAAGTGCTCTTTACAATTTATATTTGGAAATTGGTCATCAAGCCTTAGAAAAGAAGAAAACAGTGGCCGAAATTATTTCTGAAAGAATCTCCCAAGGTAAAGAGACTATTAGTTTAGAAGATTTTGAAGAAATAACAGATTTGAATAAAAAGCTCCATTTCTAACCTACGAAGAATAATTTTCAATTTTCAATTTACAATAAATTTTCAATGTTTAAATTTTCAAATTTATGGTCGAGAATACTAACAGATATAATTTTGAGGAAAGACTTGCCTGTTTTGCTGAAAAAATTATTGATTTAATAAAAAAATTACCTCAGGATGCTATCAATTCTCGGATGATCAGTGTTAAGGCTATTGGCTAGAGCCAATCCTAAATTCAAAGATGAATTTAGAGAATTATGGTTGGTTATTGATTGAAAATTAGTAAATTGAAAATTTTATAAAATGCTATAAATATGCTTTTTCAAATAAAATCTATTAGTCTCGCTCCGGCTGGAAGTAGACTTATTGATTGGGCTTGGCAAAGAATGCCGGTTTTGAGATTTTTAGAAAAAGATTTTTTAAAAAGAAAGCCATTGAAAAATTATAAAATTGGTGCTTGTCTTCATGTGACTTCAGAAACCGCTAATTTAACCAGGGTTTTAAAAGCAGCTGGCGCTCAGATTTTTCTTTGTGCTTCCAATCCTTTATCAACCAAAAATGAAATTGCTGCTGCTTTAGTTAAATATTTCAAAATTCCGGTTTTTGCTTTTTTTAATGAAGATAAAAAAAACTATTTTAATTTTATTCATCAAGTTTTATCTTTTCAGCCAAATTTGTTGATAGATGATGGTGGAGATTTAATTATCAGCGCGATTAAGAAAAAAATGAAAAATATTCTTGCTGCTTCTGAAGAAACAACCACCGGAGTGACAAGAATCAAAAATTTAGAAAAAGAAAAAAAGTTAATTTTTCCGGTAATTGCGGTTAATGAAGCAAAAACAAAATATCTTTTTGATAATCGCTATGGCACTGGTCAGTCAACAGTTGATGGCCTCCTTCGGGCAACTAATATTTTACTGGCTGGCAAAAGAATAACTATCTGCGGCTATGGAATGTGTGGCAAAGGTCTAGCTCAAAGATTTAAAGGGATGGGTGCTGAAGTAATTATCTCTGAAGTTAATCCGATTAAAGCCCTGGAAGCAAAAATGGATGGCTTTGAAGTTTTAAATCTCAATCAGGCAGCAAAAATCAGTGATATTTTTTTAACCGTGACTGGTAACATTAGCGTGATTAGAAAAGAACATTTTCTAAAAATGAAAGATGGAGTGATTTTAGCTAATGCCGGGCACTTTAATGTCGAAATTGACCTTGATAATTTAGAGAGAATAAGCAAAATAAAAAGGAAAATTAGAGATTTTGTTGAAGAGTATACTTTAAGAAATAATAAGAAAATTTATCTTTTAGCTGAAGGAAGACTTTTGAATTTAGTTGCCGCTGAAGGTCATCCAGCTGAGGTGATGGACATGAGTTTTACTGGTCAAGCCTTAGCCCAAGAATATTTAGTCAAAAATTATAAAAATTTAGAAAAGAAAGTTTATCATTTACCAGAAGAACTTGATAATAGAATCGCCGAAATGAAATTAAAAAGTTTAGGGATAAAGATAGATAGATTGACTAAAAAACAGAAAGAATACCTTTTATCCTACTAATTACGAATTTCATTCAAATTACGAATAAAAATAAGAGAAATATTATTATCAAGCAATTATTACAACGTTTAAAGAAATAGGTTTACCATTTCAATTTTATAGCTATTTGAAAGTTACAGGTTTAAAATTAGGAATTTTAGCAAATTTTACTAAAAGAGGGGTTCAATTTAAAAGAATTGTTAATATTCGTAATTAGTGTTTGATTCGTAATTCGTAGGTTTTATGCAGTTTGTTGTCCCACAATTTATTGAGATTGAACCAAAAATTATTGGGCCAATTACACCACGCCAATTTATTCTTTTGATTTTCGCCGGCGGAACAACTTTTGTCTGCTATAAAATATTTGATTTTTATGTTTTTGTTTTAGTTTTTGTTTTTCTCATTGTACCATTTTTTGGCTCTTTTACCTTTGTCAAAATCAATGGCCGACCATTTCATTATTTTGTTTTAAATTTTGTTCAGACAATTAAAAAACCAAAAATAAGAGTTTGGAAAAAAGAAATTATTCCAGAAAAAGAATTTGTTTTGAAAGAAAAAGAGAAAAAAGCACCACCAACTGAAATAAGAAAACCATTGCCAAGAGGCCGACTTTCTGACCTCTCAATTTTAGTTGATACTGGTGGAATGGCGAGAGAAGAGTAACTCCTACAAATTACAAATTTTCGTACAAATATACAAATGAATAAAGATAAAAAGAAAATTATTTATTCAGAACTAAGCTATAAAATAGTTGGAATCTTATTTGATGTCTATAATTCACTAAGTAGGTATTTTTTAGACTTTTTAATCGAAGACAAAATTGTTTTAGAAATTAAAAAAGGGAATTATTTTTCAAAATCTAAATTGATTTGTATATTTGTAATTGATTTGTAATTTGTGGTGATTATGAAAAGTAAAATTGCTGGGAAAAAACCAACTGTTTCGACCCAAAAATATTTGGATATTTCTGGTATTCGTAATGACTGTGTTATTTTAAGAGATGGAACCTTGCGAGTAGTCTTACTTTGTTCTTCAGTTAATTTTGCTCTCAAATCTGAGGAGGAACAAAAAGCAGTTATCTCTACTTATGTTAATTTTTTGAATTCTTTGGATTGGCCAATCCAGATTGTTGTTCAATCAAGAAAATTAAATATCGAACCATATTTAGAAGAATTATCGAAAAAAGAAAGAGAACAAACCAATGAACTTTTAAAGATGCAGATGAGAGATTATATTAATTATATTCGAGAATTGGTCCAACTTGGTGAGATTATGACCAGAAAATTTTTCTTAGTTATCTCCTATAATCCAGCTGGTGATAAATCAAGAAAATTTACGGATCGTCTGGTGGATGTTTTTAAAGCACCATCTCTAATCATAATGAAAAGAGAAAAATTTGAGAGATATCGAGCAGAGCTTTTCAAAAAAGTTGATTTTGTTATCTCTGGACTTTCAAGTATGGGTATCAATGCTCTACCTTTAGATACCCAAAGTTTAATTGAATTATTTTATAATATCTACAATCCAGTTGAATCAGTTGGTCAAAAAATGAGTAAAGTTGAGGAATTAAAAGTCGAGCAATAATATGGTCTTTAAACCATTAAAATTTAAAGAAAAGCCAAAAAAAGAGGTTCTTAGCCCTGAAGAAAAAAAACGGAGAGAAATTGAAGAAGAAATTAGAGGAAAAGAATTGATTGAAATGGAAAGAGCACTTCAGGAAGGCTTGATTTCTGTCCGTGATTTAATTGCTCCGGCTTCAATGCAGATTTCTCCTCATTATTTGATTTTAGGCAATAAATACCTGAGAACTCTTTTTGTTACTACCTATCCAAGATATATTGCCGTTGGTTGGTTCGCCCCAATTATCAATTACAATGCGCCGATGGATATCTCAATGTTTTTCTATCCGGTTCATGCCGCGATTATTCTTAAACAATTACAAAAAAGAGTTGGTTATCTTTATGCCGAAATTGAGATGGAAAGAGAAAAAGGAATGCCCCGCGACCCTTTAAAAGAAACAGCTTTAAGAGATATTGAAAAACTCCGTGATGATTTAACTCAAGGTGTTGAGCATTTCTTCCAATTTGCTTTATACGTAACGCTTTATGCTGACTCTGAGAAAGAGTTAGATTTATTAACAGAAAGAGTTGAAGGAATTTTTGGCTCAAAATTAGTTTATACAAAAAGAGTTTTTTATCAGGCTGAACAGGGCTTTAATTCAACTTTACCTTTAGGCAATGATGAACTAATGATTGCTTTTAATATGCAAACCTCTCCTTGTGCTTCTTCTTTTCCTTTTATTTCGGCTGATGTGACTAGTGATCGGGGCATTCTTTATGGTATTAATCGTCATAATAATACTTTAATTTTATTTGATAGATTTTCTTTAGAGAACTATAACTCAGTTTTATTTGCAACCTCAGGAGCAGGAAAATCCTATTGTGTCAAATTAGAAGTCCTTCGTTCATTAATGATGGGAACAGATATTATCATCATTGATCCGGAGCGTGAATATAAACACCTTTGTGATGCAGTTGGCGGCACTTATATTGATGTCTCTTTGGCCTCAGAAAGTAAAATTAACCCCTTTGATTTACCGAGACCAAGAAGAGGGATTGAATTAAAAGTTGCTGATGTCATTCGTTCAGCCGTGGTTTTTCTCAAAGGTCTATTAAAAATTATGATTGGTCTGCCAGCTGAAAAAGGACAAAAAATATTTACACCAGAAGAAGATTCTTTACTGGATCGGGCTTTACTTGAGACCTATGCTAAAAAAGATATTGTTCCTGGTTGTGATTTGACCAAAGTAGAAATGCCAACTTTATCTGATCTTCAAGAAATTTTAGAAGGTATGGTTGGTGGAGAAAAATTAGCCGAAAGATTAAAAAAATATACGGTTGGTACCTTCGCTGGTCTTTTAAATCATTTGACTAATGTTGAATTAGATAATCAATTAGTTGTTTTTTCAGTCCGCGATTTAGAAGATGAACTTCGACCAATGGCTATTTATACAATCGTTAATTATATTTGGAATGTTGTTCGTTCAGAATTAAAAAAGAGAATCTTGGTCATTGATGAGGCTTGGTGGTTGATGCAACATGAAGATTCAGCTCGATTTATCTTTTCTTTAGTTAAGAGATGCCGAAAATATTATTTAGGAGTGACAACCATTACTCAAGATGTCAATGACTTCTTAACTTCTGATTATGGCCGGTCGATTGTCACTAATTCGGCTTTAAGAATACTTTTTAAGCAGACGCCAGCCGCTATTGACATCGTCTCTAAAACTTTTATGCTAACAGAAGGAGAGAGATATTTGCTCTTGGAATGTGGTGTTGGCGAAGGAATTTTCTTTGCCGGGGCAAAACATGCGGCTGTTCAGGTTGTTGCTTCCTATACTGAGGATCAACTCATTACTTCTGATCCGCGCCAACTTTTAGAAATTGAAGCAGCAAAAAGAGAATATGCGGAAAGCCTTGAGGCAGAAGGAGAGTCAATAGAAGAAGAAAAAACACAAGAAACTGGAAATTTATAGAAATTATTTGTTATTTGTATATTTGTAATTGATTAGTAATTTGTAGTAGTTTATGAAAAAAATTTTAATCATTGTTATTATTTTAGTTGTGATGGGCGGGGTTTTATTGTTTCTTTCTTCTCAGAAAACACCACCCAAAGAACTAATAACTAATAACCTACCAATTACCAATCAACCAACACTGACTAATCAGCCCATTTCTAACCAAGAAATTATTCTGCCAAGAGAATTGAGACCTGAAGAAAAATTGGCTTTACTCAAAAATGAACTAAAAATTAAAGCCAGAAATTTTGCTGAAAGATACGGCTCATTTTCAACTGATGCTAGATTTGAAAATTTAAGAGATTTAAAAAAAGAGATGACGAGTCGGCTTTGGCAAGAAATAGAAAATTATATTTCCATTAAAGAAAAATCCCTCGACGAAGCTCGGGATAAAGAATTGATTGAGGAATTTTATGGTGTAACAACTCGGGCTTTAAATGTCGAGGAAATTAGTTTTTCTGAAGACAAAGCCGAGTATTTAATTTCTTGTCAGCGAGAAGAAATCAAAGGCACTCAAGTACCAAGAGTTTTTTACCAAGACTTGGAATTAACAATGGTTAGAGAAAAGGAGGAATGGAAGATTGATTATGTAGCATGGAGCATGTAGTATGTAACATATATAAAATTACAAAAATTTTCCCATCTTTAGTTTTCTCTAAATGAAAAATATCTTATTTAAAATAATTATCAAAAAGCATTTGGCTTAGCAGAGGAAATTGGTGCAATGTTATGGAAAACTATGGAAGCAATTAGGAAAAAATATCAAAAATAATCTCTGCTGGATGCTACATGCTATATGTTGTATGGATAATGAAGAAGAAGCCAGAGAATTAGAAGAGGAGCGCCGACCCGAGGCTCTAAGAATGGCTGAGGAAAAGGCTAAAGAGGCACTGAAAAAAGCCGCCAAAGCAGCCGCAAAAAAATTAGCAAAAAAATTAGCTCTGGCCGCGGTTAAAGCGATTGGCAAAGTCCTTATAGCTTTAGGTGCTCTTTTAGTCAAAACTGCTCCTATTTGGATTCCGGTTGTTTTGTGTATTATTATCATTATTGCTATTTTTGTCAGTGAAAAACCAGAAGATATTTGTGATGAATTTATTAAACTTAAAGAAACAGATAAGACTGCTTATGAAGAAATCAAAAAAGTCTATAAAGCGGAAAGAAAAATAGATTTAGAAATCTGGTGTGCTACAGAACCAGGAATGAGAAAAGGAGCGGGGGGCGAGATAATAATAGAAGCACCAGTCAGTGGAGCAGCTCCAGGAACAGCAGAGAAAATTATGGAGAGAGGATACGGTATACCAGGAGGAATTTTAATGGAGTAAAAAATTCATTCTATGAAAAAAATTTTCAAAAACAAAAAAATATTAGAAACTTTCGACTTCCAGCTCACGACTTTCAACTTGTTTTTATTGTTGTTTGTTATTATTTGTTTGTTGTTAGTTGTTAGTTGTCTGTTGTTAGTCGCTACGCCTGTTCTTGCCCAAATTCCTTTTGTTCCGCAAATTCCAATTCCTGGAATGCCGTCAGTGACCAAGGTTGGTGAACGGACTTTAGCTGATTACATTTCTTCTTTTTATCAATGGTCTATCACGGCCATTGCTATTATTACTGTGGTTGTGATTATGATTTCTGGTCTTCAGTGGATAATGGCTGGCGGTAATCCACCGACCATTCAAAAAGCCAGAGAGCAGATGATGTCAGCCCTAATTGGTCTAGTTTTAGCCCTCTTAGCCATTCCGATCTTAAGAATGATTAATCCGGCTTTGGTGAGATTGGAGACCTTTAACATACCGATGATTATTCGGAAAGTAGAACCAATAATGCTTTTAGACACATTGGAAAGAAAAGTAGAAGGCGATAGGGTTATTGAGACAAGTATTGAGAAAATTGGAAAAGATAAAGATTTTCATTTAAGAATAATCATCATTAAACCTCTCCTTAATTCGGAAACACCTCAAGTTACCAGAATAGTTTATGAGACCCGTGATGGAGAATTTGACTGTGGTGAAGTCGGTAGACAAAAGAAGAAGAAATTTGGTTGGGGAAAAGCTCTTTTTTATTTTTCCCAAATTGATGAACCGCAAAAAAATTTTAGTATATTCACAATAATGGAGACGAGGGTGGGGGGAGAGGGCAGTAAGATACTAGATAGGTTTAAATCTAAAGATGGAGATAAAATTTCTCCTTGTTACCCATCTTGGTATCGTGACAAGAAAGAAGAGAACGTCCTTTGTTTTATCTCTACTACACCTCCTCTAAAACTTAAAGATCTTGAACTTACATCTAATAAGAAATATAAAATAGAAACTTCTGCTTGTCCCCAAGTGGATGCCAAAGATCAATTTTTTCAAGCTACTCGAACTATAGAAATAACGGATTAGACAACCTTACCTTCGGTGTGACAGTCACCTCAAAAGAGGAGTTTTAAAGAATAGATAAATAAAGAGTTTTAAGAGATGGGAAAAAAATATATGAGAAAAATAGAGAAAAAAGAAAAGCGAAAATATACAACCAATGAAGTAAAAAGATATTTAGGAATCTTGGCTGAAGATTTTGAGAGTAAAGTAAAGGCAATTGCCGAACAGTATTTGGATATTAAAAATGACATTAAAAAGATGAAAAAAACCCTTGATTTGCATTCTCGTCTTTTAGATTCTCATTCTCGTCTTTTGGAATCACATTCTCGTATTCTTGATTCACATTCTCGCATTCTTAACTCACACACAGAGATGATTGCCTCAATTCAAGAGACTTTAGAAATAATGAAGGTTGATATTCAGTTTATTAAAAGTGGTCTTAAAAAGAAAGTTGATTTAGAAGAATTTCAGACTTTAGAAAAAAGAGTTGCTCTTCTTGAGGCAAAAATAAGAATAAAACCATAAAAATATGAAGAAAATTTTAATTATTTCTGGTTTTGTTTTAGTGACTTTTGGTATCGCCACGGCTTTGTATTTAACTTTTTTTAGACCAGTGCCAGAACCACCAATTGTTGAAATACCGCTAGTAGAATTGCCGCCGCACCTACCAGTCACTCGTGAGGCCTGGGAAAGAATGACTATTGAAGAAAGGGAAATACTAGGTCTACCTCGCTATGAATGGCCAGAGGAATTACCAGAAATTGTTCCACCAGTGCCAGTACCAGAGGTTCCACCAGTACCAGAGGTTCCACCGGAAGTTGAAGAAATTTCTGAAGTAGCAGTTGGCGGCTTAACCTGGTTTTTTCCAGTTTCTGATGAGGCAGTTCAGAATGCGGAACTGGCTGGTGATGGTCAATCAGGAGTTTATTATCAAAAAGAAACTGGTAAGTTTTACGAGATTGGCCTTGATGGGACGAAAAGACTTTTAACTGATCAAACCTTTCCCTATGCCGATAAAATTACCTGGTCTCCGGTTAAAGATAAAGCGATTATTGAATTTCCGGATGGTTTTAAGGTGATGTATGATTTTCAAAAGAAAAAACAAGTCAGTTTGCCCAAAGAATGGTATGAATTTTCTTTTAATACCTCGGGCCGAGAAATTGCTTTTAAAACCGATTCAAAATATTCAGAAGACCGCTGGTTGGCTGTGGCTAATCCTGACGGCACCAGCGGCAAGGCCATTGAACACATGGGTGATAATCAAGATAAAGTTATTGTTTCTTATTCACCCAATAATCAAGTCATTGCTTTTTCGGCGACCGGCAATCCGCGCGGCGCTTTTGAACAGGAAATTTTGTTAATTGGTAAGTATGGCGAAAACTTTCCACCTTTAATTATTGATGGTCGTGGCTTTGAACCAATTTGGTCACCACAAGGAGATAAAATTTTATATTCTGTTTATTCTGATGAGACAAATTATAATCCGGTTTTATATGTGGTCGATGGTTCTGGTGAAAGGATGGGCCGGGGAAAAATCAATTTAGGTTTACAGACTTGGGCTCATAAATGTACGGTTAATTGGTCTGGTGAGAGTGCTTATTGTGCGGTACCAAGAAATTTACCTCGAGGAGCTGGTTTAGTTCCTGAATTAGCTGCTAATATCAAAGATGATTTTTATAAAGTTGATTTGCGGACTGGTCAAGCGAGTTTTTTAGCTCAAGGCGCTTTTGGTGCTTATAATGTTTCTAAGGTTTTTCTTTCTTCTGATGAAAGATATCTTTATTTTGTTGATAAAGATTTAGGAAGATTGAGATACCTTAGGTTGAAGTAAAAAACATTTTAATTCCTAATTCACCCAATTATTTTAATTTCTAATCAAATCCCAATGTCTAATGACCAAATGCAAAAATGCGCGTCATTATTTAAAATTGTAAATTTAGACATTGATTAGGTTAATTAGAGTAATTAGAAATTAGACATTTGTTGCCCTGAGTTATTTCATTTTAATTTTTTTATGGGACAGAAGTTAGAAATTAAAAAAATATTTTTTTTAGGTATTGTTATGCTGGTGGTTTTTTTTGTTTTGGGAATAAAATATGAGGTTCGAGCCCAACAATTTGGTATCCCTTCACCTCTTCAATGTGAACAAACTTTTGGTTGTCCCCAACATGTTCTTACACTAAAACCAGAGAAAAAAGAAAAACCATTTGTACCACCAGAACTCCAAATTCCTATTCCTGGCTTTCCTGGTTTTACAGTTGAGGAAAGAAAAATAAAAATTTGTCTTGTATGTAAGGACCCTGATCTTGACCCTTCTATTTGTCCACCTGAGCAATGTGCTCGCTGGGTCTATCAGATTCCTTGGATTGGTGAATATATTTTAGCCATTTATAAATGGGGAGTTGGTGCAGTAGCTCTTTTAGCGGTAATAATGATTATGATTAATGGCCTACGTTGGATTATTGCCCGGGGCGAAGCACCAAAAATCTCTGAGGCAAAAAAGGGCATTACTTATGCGGTGACTGGTCTTATTTTTATTTTACTTACTCACCAAATTCTTTCTTTAATTGATCCGCGCTTAACTGTTTTTAAACCAATTGTCATTGGAATTATCGAAAAGGGTGAACTAGAAATAGGTGAAGAGGATGATCCTCGCGTTAAAGGAACGATTTATTGTGTTCCCAAAGAAGATATAGTAGGAATTGAAGTTGATGTTTGGGATATTCAAGGTCAGCCGAAAAAGAGATATTTACAAGTCCATAAAGATATTGTTGATGAGGTAAAGGGAATTTTTGAAACGATTTATAGAGATGGAAGTAGGCCACGTATTGTCGAAATTGGCGGATTCCGTGGTTTGAGTGGTAAATTTGATTGTAGAAATAGTAAACATGCCAAAGGTTTGGCCATAGATATAAATCCTGACCAAAATTTCATGTTTAGATTTGAAGGAGGGGGGCATAACATTGTAGATGGTGAGGGTAAAATTGTTCACAGAGACGCTAAAATTGTTTATGATGGTTTTTGGAAGCCAAATAATTTGGAAAGATCGAAATGGCGGATACCTGAAAAAAAGCTCAACAGAGAAGCATCAGATCTTTCTCTTTCACCAGAAGGAATTATCGTAAGAACTTTTTTGGCTAAAGGTTGGTGTTGGGGAGGGAACTGGAAAAAGAGTAAAGACTACATGCATTTCAGTAAAGTACTTCCTCAACCTGGCTTAGACCACAACGAATGTAGATGAACAGGAAGTAAATTCCAAAATCGGACACCTTGATAAGGGGCTTAAATAAATGGTTTTAGAGACTATTTTTTAAAAAATGATTAATAAAATAAAAAAAATTTTTGTTTGTTCAAAATGTGACTCCCAATTTCCAAAATGGTTTGGCCAGTGTCCTGAATGCGGGAGATGGGGAACCTTAACTGAACAGGAATTTAAAATTAAAAAGGAAAAAGGAAAAACCGAGATTGAAATTGCCGAAACAATAGATTTCACTAAGGTAAAGGTGGAAGAATGGCCGAGAGTTAAAATCGGTATTGAAGAATTGGATCGAGTTTTGGGCGGCGGAATAGTACCAGGGAGTGTGATTTTGTTAGGTGGAGAACCAGGAATTGGCAAGAGTACCCTTGTCCTCCAAATAGCAAATCAACTATTAACTAATAAGCAAAAACTAGTCTTATATATCTCTGGAGAAGAATCAGCCGAGCAGATAAAAATGAGAATTGACCGATTAAATATCAAAGCAAAAAATTTGAAATTTTTAGGTGAAACAAATATTGAAACAATTTGCGCCACGATTGAAAAAGGAAAACCAAGTTTAGCCATTGTTGATTCAATTCAGACAATGTATTTTCCTGGTGTTTCTTCTGAGGCTGGCAGCGTGGCTCAAGTTCGGATTTCAACAGCAAAACTTTTAGAAGTGGCGAAGAAAAATAAAATTCCAATTTTAATTACTGCCCACGTGACTAAAGAAGGAATTATTGCTGGACCAAAAACCTTAGAGCATTTAGTTGATTGCGTTTGCTACTTAGAAGGTGATCCTTATCATCAATTTAGATTGTTACGGGCAGCAAAAAATCGCTTTGGTTCAACCAATGAAGTCGGTGTTTTTGAAATGAGAGAAAAAGGATTAATTGAGGTCAAAAATCCATCAGAAGCATTTTTGTCAGAGAGAGAAGAAAAAATTCCTGGTTCAGTTGTTTCAGCAATTTTAGCTGGTGGCCGGTCTTTTTTAGTTGAGGCTCAGGCCTTGGTGGCAAAAACTTCTTTTGGCTATCCTCAGAGAAGAACAATTGGTTTAGATTTTAATCGGACCCAGCTTTTAGTTGCTGTTCTCTCACGGCGCTTAGGTTTACCTTTAGGTAATTATGATATTCATTTAAACATTGTTGGTGGTATTAAAGTTGAAGAGCCAGCTATTGATTTAGCTGTTTGTTTGGCTATTATTTCTGCTTATAAAAACAAAGCCCTTGATCCGGGCTTAGTTGTTTTTGGTGAAGTTGGTTTAGGTGGTGAAATAAGAAAGGTTTCTCAAGAAGAAAAAAGAATCAAAGAAACAGAAAAGCTCGGTTTTAAAAAAATCATTAAACCAGTCTCGAAATTGAAAATAAAAAGTCAAAAATTAAAAATAATTGAGGTGAGAAATTTAAAAGAAGTAATAAAGAATTATTAAAAATTTGTCAAATTTTTATGTGATCGCATTTTTCTTGACAAATTTTTATTTTATTTATGAGAATTTTTTATTCCAGATGAGTTACTTCTGTTATTTCTTTTATTTTTTCCCGAAGTAAAGGAAATTTTTTTAATTCTGGGTCAAAAGATAAAATTTTAATCGCTGCCTCTTGGGCTTCTTTGATAATTTGGCTATCAGAAAAACGAGCAATTTTTAAAGTTTCTAAATAACCTGATTGTTCTTTGCCGAAAATTTCACCTGGTCCGCGCATTTCTAAATCTTTTCCCGCTAATTCAAAACCATTTTTGGCTCTCAAAAGTGCTCTTAATCTTTTTTTAGATTTCTCAGAATAAGTTTCAGAAAATAAAAAACAATAAGACTGATATTCGGCTCGACCAACCCGACCCTTAAGTTGCCAAAGCTGAGCCAGGCCAAATCTTTCTGCTCCTTCGATAAGCATAATTGAAGCATTTGGCACATCAATACCGACTTCAACGACGGTGGTTGAAATTAAAATTTTGATTTTGTTTTTTAAAAAATCTTTCATAATTTTTTCCTTTTCTTTAGCTGAGAGTTTGCCATGAAGCATTCCTAATTTTAAATCAGGGAAAATTTTTTTATCCAGTCTTTCGTATTCTTGTTTTACTGATTTTACTCCTAATTTATCAGAAGGGTCAATTAATGGGCAGATAACAAAGGCTTGACGGCCATTTTTTATTTCTTTTCGAATAAAATCATAAATATTATTTTCTTCTTCTGGTTTGACAATTTTTATTTTTACTTCTTTTCTACCAGCTGGCATTTCATCAATAATAGAAAGATCTAAATCGCCATATAAAGTCAAAGCTAAAGAACGAGGAATAGGTGTAGCAGTCATAGAGAGAAAATGTGGCACTTCCAAGGTTGTTTGTCCACGAGCAAGATGGGCTCGCTGTTCAACGCCAAAGCGATGCTGTTCATCAACGATAATAAAGCCGAGTTGCTTAAATTTTACCCCTTCTTGTAAAATGGCATGAGTACCAATAACTAAATCTATTTTACCAACTGAAATCATCTCTAAGATTTTTGCTTTTGAGATTTTCTTTTGTTTTCTCTGAGATTCTGTGTTTATAAGTTTTTTTTCTTCCCTGGTTAAAAGCCCAATTTTAATTGGCCAACCTTCTAAAAGTTTTGAGATATTTTCAAAGTGCTGATTAGCTAAAATTTCGGTTGGCGCTAAATAAGCGACCTGAAAATTATTTAAAATCACGTTTAAAATAGCAATGGCAGCAACAACTGTTTTTCCTGAACCAACATCACCCTCTAAAAGTCGGTTCATTGGCCTTGATTTATTTAAGTCTTTTAGAATTTCCCAAGCTGATTTTTTTTGACTTTGGGTCAATTCAAAAGATAATTTTTTAATGAATTTTTTTATTTCCTCTAATTTAATTTCAATTTTTACTGCCTTTTGTTTTTTTAATTTTTCTCTGATTAACTGAGTTTGGATTTGAATTAAAAATAGTTCATCAAATTTTAAACGATGTTCAGCTCTGAGAAGTAAATTTTTACTGGCTGGAAAATGAATCTGTTCTAAAGATAAAGATAAAGACATCAATTGATATTTTCTTTTTATTTCCTCTGGTAAAAAATCTCTTATCTTTTGAGCCAGAGGCAGAACCTGTTTAATCAAAAAACGAATTTGTTTCTGGGAAAGTTTTTCTGTTGAAGGATAAATTGGCACCAGTCTACCTAAATGAATCAACCCTCCCTTTTTAGGAAATTCATAAGAAGGAGAAAGAAGTTGGAGGCCAAAAATTTCATCATAATCAATTTTTCCTGCTAGAAAAACTTCCTGTTCTGGCTTTAAAACATTAACTAAAAATGGCTGACCAAACCAGATAACTTTAATTGAATCCGTCTGATCAGAAACAATCGCTTCGGTTAAAATCATCCTCTTGCGAGGTGTCTTACGATTAGCAATTTGCTTAATTCTTGCCTTAATTGTACCAGTGCCTCTTTTTTTTAACTCAGCAATAGTTAAAATTTCTGAAAAATCATCATAGCGAAAAGGAAAGTGATAAAGCAAATCAATTGCTTTTTTTAAATCAAGTTTTTCTAATCTTTTAGCGGTCACTAAGCCAATTTTTGGAATTTGGAAAATTTGGGTCTTGAGTTCCATAAAATTGGTTAATATTTTAGCAAAAATTTGACAAAAAATCAAGTCTTTATTATATTTTATAAAAGGGAGGAGTCGGATAATGGTTATTCCAGCGGCTTGCTAAGCCGTGACCGCCTTCAAAAGCGGTTTGTGGGTTCGAATCCCACCTCCTCCGCCAATCGGAAAAAGAGGTTGCTGGCTCGCCCTCTGCGCGGGCTCGCCAGCCGATTTTGAAGCAGAAATTTAATTTTTTATCTTTCAAAATAAAGTTCGAGCCGACATTTTTTAGAAATGTTAGGATTTGCTGATT
>OGCI01001323.1_pt1 | contig 21333 bp, 19 predicted proteins | sample 1570021 | NCBI WGS metagenome assembly OGCI01 (sample SAMN06264664, study PRJEB24512) | hot springs metagenome | isolation source: Hot spring water | place: South Africa: Tshipise | collected 2015-06-21 | reverse complement strand
CTTGCGGGGGATGGGTGCGGCGAAGGCCCGTCCAGAGGGCCGAGATGCCCTCCATCCCCAGGAACGATCCCTCTCAGACATGAACGCGGTTTGACCCCAAAGTATGTCTGGGGAGGACCCCAAAGTGCCGCTATTTCATCTCGGGATGAGGGGGGCCCGGATGCAACTCCCTGACGGGAGGGGGTGAATTTGCGTCGGTCCCTTTCGCGCGGAAGCGCTTTTCCTTGAGGTCCTTGAGGAACTGCCGGTTGAGAGCGCGCCAGCGGCCGATGGCGTGGTGGGCGTAGGCATAGATGGCAAAGTCCCACCAGCGGAAGAGCAGGCCGAGCTTCCAACACTGCCACAGGGAGTAGAAACGCCGCATGGAGCGTATGGAACCCTCCTTCTGCAGCTGGTAAGGGGTCATTTTGCTCGGGTTGAAGACGACGTGATGGCCGCTGTATTTCGACCAGTCCTCCACCAGGATCCTTCCCTGGCGCCAGAGCTCGTCGAAGGTCTCGGTCCCCGGGAGGGGGGTGAGGACCAGGAACTGCACCGTGTCGATCTTCAGTTTGCGCGCGAAGCGGACGGTCTGGCGGATGGTGCTGAGGTCGTCCTCGTCGGAACCGAGGACGAACATGCCGTGGACCTTTATCCCGTATTCGTGGAGTATCTTCACCGCCTCCCCTACCTCCTGCACGGTCTGCTCCTTGCGGTAGATCTCCAGGGTGCGGGGATTGATGGATTCCAGGCCCAGGTAGAGGAAGAGGCAGCCGCTCTTTCGCATGAGCTCGAGGAGCTCCCGGTCGCGTACCACGCGTACCGTGGCCTGGGCAGTCCATTTCACCTTGATATCGCGCTCGAGCATCCCCTGCAGCAGCCCCTTGGTGCGCCGGATGTTGGCGGTGAAGTTGTCGTCGTAGAAGAATATGCTGGCGCGGGGGTTGCGCCGGTGCAACACTTCCAGCTCGCGCAGCACGTCCTCGGTGTTGCGGAAACGGTAGCGGCGCCCGAACATCTTGGTGACGGAACAGAACTTGCAATTGTGCGGGCACCCCCTGCTGGTCATGATGGGCATGATGGGGATCTTCTCGAAGTTATGGATCAAGGTCAGGTCAGGCCAGGGGAGCTCATCGAGGTCGTCCACCCTGGGGGCCTCCGGGTTGTGGACTATCTCGTCCCCCCCGCGCTCATCTCGGTAGGACAAGCCCGGGACGCTCCGGAAGTCGCCATCGCCGGCCTGCAGCTTCCTCACCAGCTCCACGAAAGCGTACTCCCCTTCGCCGCGGATCACGAAATCCGCCCCCTTCAGTATGGCTTCCTCGGGGAGGAAGGTGACGTGGGGCCCTCCCATCACCACCGGGGCGCCGCATTCCCTCTTTACGCGTTCCAGGATGGCGTATGCCTCGGGGGCGGTGGTGGTGATGGTGGACAGGCCTACCAGGTCGGCCGACAGGACTTCCTCCCAGGGAAGCCCCCCAAGTTCCTGGAAATAGATGACAGGCCTTATGCCCAGATCGCGCTCGAGCATGGCCCCGAGCAGCGGCAGCCCCAGTCTGGGCAGCTTGAATTTCGTGTAGATGTGCACGCCAGGTGCACGCGGCTCGATCAAGACGACTTTCATTTTCTCACCTTTCTCCCCGCCTCGGTGAAATTGGCCCGGCGGGACAATATCACGATTAATAACTTATACCCACTTGGCGCGAGAGCTAACCTCCCCGGGGTACGCTTTCCCGCCAGCAGCCGGGAAGGCGACCCTTTGTATTAACCCCGTTGCCCGTCGTGGGTTACTTTAAAGGCGTCCTCTTTTCTTCTGGTCTATAATAGGGGCAAAGAACGGGAAAAGGAAGTCGGCGCGCTGAAGCGGGGGTATCATGCCCAGGAAGGTGCTTTTGGTCGACGATAATCCGGTGATCCTCGAGATGCTGCAGCGCAGGTTGCAGCGGGAGGGTTACCAGGCTGTTACCTGCACGGAAAGCTTGCGCGCCGTCGAGGTGTGCAGGGAAGAGAAGCCGGATCTTGTCGTCCTGGACATCCTCATGCCGGGAAAGAACGGCTGGGAGATTATGGAAGAAATGGCGGGCGATCCCGAGATCGCCTCCACCCCCGTCATCATCTCCACGGTGAAGAACCGCCCCGAGGACGTGGAGCGGGGAAAGGAGCTCCACGCCGCGGACTATATCGCCAAACCCTACGTGTTCAGCGATCTCCTCGAAAAGATAGGGAGGGTGTTGGGAGAGGAGCGAGGTCAGCGGGGGTAGCCGGAGAACCTCTCGTGGCACCACCAACGGGGGAAGACCTCGGTGCGGCGGTCTCCGTCCGGGGAAGAAACGATGTGCACCGTGATCTCCTCTCCCTCGATCTCCACGAGGTTATAGGAGGGCGGCGTGTGTCCTCGCGTCCTCCAGGTGGAGACGGTGCCGGAGGTTATCAGGTACATCCTGTCCAGGGGCCAAACATAGGGGACGTGCTTGTGTCCGCTCAGCACGATGTCCACGCGCACGTCCCGCAGCACCTGCAGCACGTCGCCGGCGTCCCAGACGATGTTACGTTCCCTTCCCGTGCCCGGTATGTGTACCAGGTGGTGGTGTAGCACGAAGATCTTGAAGGTGACCTCTGCGGAGAACTCATCCTCTATGAAGCGGTAATTGTGGCGCCCCACCTCGCCGTCGTCGAGGTCGGCCTTGTTGGAGTCCACGGCCACCACCTCCACCCTCTCGCTCAGGTATTTCCCACAGGTTCCGCTGTGGGTGAACTCGAGGGTCGATGAGCGTGGGCCCAGGAGATCCTCGAAATGGAGGTAGCCGACATTGCGGCAGTCGTGATTGCCGGCGATGATTATCTTGCGCGGGCACTCCATGGCCTGGATGTATTCCCGCGCTTCCTCGAATTCCTCGCGGTAGCCGTTGGCGGTGAGGTCTCCCGCCACCACCAGCAGGTCGGGCTGGAGCGCGCTGACCGTTTCCACGCAGTTGGCGATGAGGCGGCCGTCGAAGCGCAGGTCCCCGCAATGCAGGTCCGACACCTGTGCGATGAGGAACTTCCTGTCATTCCGCTCCATCCTCGCCTTCCCCCTTTGCCCCGCCTTTCCCGCGCCTCAAGAGTCTCCGGCGGGGTTCGCGTTCCTCTCTTCTTTCCCGCTTGCCCCTCACGTCCCGCTCGGGTTGCTGGAAAGCCGCGATGCCTCGTGGTTTTTCCCCGCACAGCTCGCGAGCCACCATGGCGCCGCTGAGCACCGCCCCTTCCACGCCGCCTCCATAACGGCTCCACGCACCCGCCAGGTATAGGTTACGGAGGGGGAGGCGGGGACCGGGGCGGTGGTAATACCACTGGGAGGTGAGGGGGGCGAAACCGAAGGCCGAACCGTGCCCGTTGTTGGTGAGGCGGGCGAAGTGCGTGGGAAGGGTGACGAACTCCTTCGCGGCCTTCTTGATCGCGGGCAGTATGGAGACAACCTCTTCCTTGACCAGGGTGGCCAGTTCGGCCCCCAGCTCGTTCGCCTGCGCTTCTCCCTCAAAAGCCTGGAAGCACTGGTGGGGCACGTTTATGCGCATCATGAGGACGCAACCCTCGCGAGCGGGATCCGTGGGCTTCTCCTTGGAGAGGATTATGGAAGAGACTTCGAGGTAGGTGTTCCCGGTGCGCACCCGCCGCGGCCTGGAGGGCATGACGATCACCCGGTCGGGAATGCGTAGATCCTCGTCGAAGATGAGGTGGAGGGCGAAGGCCGAGGCGGAAGGCTGCATCTTTTCCACCTCGCGCTGGAAATCGTGCCCCAGGTGGGAAGGGGGGGCGAGGCCGGCAATCGCCTTACGGGGGTCCATGTCCAGGACCACCACGTTGCCGCGTACCTGGTTCCCGTCGGCGAGGCGTAAACCTATGGGAATGGCTCCGGACCCCTCGCCCCGCACGAGTATCTCCTCCGCCCTGCAGGCGGTCATCACCTCGCCGCCTGCCTCGCGCACCAGTGCGGCCATCCTCTGGTTGAGCTGGGAGAGGTGCCCTTCGGGATAGTGAATGCCGTCGATGAAGAGGGAGACGAGCAGGCGCGCTCCCTCGTAGGCGGGGAAGGACTCCGGCTCCCCGCCCAGGATGGAGGAGAGCCTTTCCAGCATGAGCGCGAGCTCCTCGTCGGGGAGGTAACGTCGCAGCATATCCCGGAAGGAGAGATGCTGCCACGCTGCGGAGAGGGGGTGGCGGATAAACTGCTCATGGTAATCTTCCAGGTCGGCGGGGAGGGGTGAGGAGAGGAAATCCGCGCGGTCCCTCCACTCGCCGCGGAAGCGGCGGAGGTCCGCGAACAGGCGTCCGATGCCTTCCCGGCTGGCCGGAAACTTGCTTACCAATTTTCCCATATCGGTTTCGTACCCCTGCCCCAACCGCAGGGCCATCTTCCCGCTGACCAGCCCCCACCCCATGCGCCGCATGGCCACCGTATCCTCCAGGCCCAAGCGGCGGAGGAGGGCGTTCAGCACCCCGCCTTCCCCTCCTCCTGTGAGTATGGTGGGCCCGGAATTGAGGGGAAAGCCCTGCCAGTCATAGGTCTGGCAATAGCCGCCTATCTGCCGTGCCTGCTCCACCACCAGCGTCTTCATGCCCGCCTGGGAGAGGAGGGAGGCGCACGCGAGGCCGCCTATGCCCGCGCCCACCACTATCGCGTCGAACTCGTTCTTGGCGAGGGTTCCTCCTGGCGAGAGGAGGGGAGGCTCCCAGCGCGCGGAAAGCCCTTCCCTTGCCAGCAGGGAAGCCTCCATGCGCCGCGGCAGGAACAAGACGATGCAGGGGGTGGCGAGCATGCCCAACGCGAACAGGGCGAGGGAGGCCAGGGTGGCCGTTTCTTGGGAGGTGTCGCCGCGCAGCGCGAGCATGCTCACTATGCAGACGGCGAGGCCGGATACGAAGAGCAGGTCCCAGAATAGGGTGAGGGCCCGGAAGGTCCGTTTGAGGACGGGGCTCTCCTGCATGCTCTCCGGGTAATCGCGGGCGAGGTACTGGTGGGGGAACAGGATGCCCTCCAGGGCGCCGTATCCCGCCATGATGCTCAAGGACGCGAAGCCGCCCGCGAGGAGGTTGGGGATGCGCGTTTCCAGGTCCTCTCCCATGGCAAGCACCGCGGCGCAGGCCACCACGAAGAAGAGCAGTGAGAAGATCTGCAGCAGTGGCCACCTCCCGCCCTTGGGAAGGAGCGGGAACATGGCCAGCACGAGAGCCAGTCCGGCGACGGTCCCCCAGAGGATGAACCCGAGACGGCAGAGGACGGCAACGGCTATCCAGGGAAGGAACGCCAACAGCAACGTGCAGAGCCCTTTTCTGCGCATCCAGCACCTCCCGCAAGGATCAACGGACGTTCAGGAGAAAGGCCACAATAAAATATACCGCAAAACCACGGCCCATACCTTTGCGTGGCCCGGCCTTCGCGTCCCTTGCCAGGCTCGCACGCAAGGGGCTCTGCTCAGTCGCGGGGAGGGTTTTCCGCGGCCTCCTGCAGGTCGGCGAGGATGAGAGAGGCCAGATCGCGCAGGAGAAGGAGGGAGAGGAGGAGGGAGAGCAGGAGGAGGCAGGCCCCGCACAAGGCAAGGGAGATCCCGGGCAGCGAGGAGAAAAGGGTCAGCAGCACGCAGCAGGCGAAGAGAAGCAGGAAAAGCGCGGAGGATACCGCGATGCAGCGCCTAAAGCGCGATGCCAGCGCCATGGCTCCCTCGCGCAGATCCTCCTCGGTGACTTCCTCCGCCTCCTCCGTGGCCAACACCCTGGCCAGGGCGGAGCGCAGGCCCTGCGCTCCCAGGCGCAGGGCGCGGCTGCGGAAATGCAACGCGTAGAGGAAGAGCAACGCTCCCAGGACCGCGCAGAAGAGAAAGGCCGCCAGATAGACATCCATACGAGAATTCTCCGCCAAACGGGCTTTCTTGACCAGCCCAAACCGGAGGAGGCGGGCGTCCACCCCGGCGCCGGAGGGCGGTGGCGCCAGGCTGCTCCCGCCGATGCGGAATCCACGTGGAATCGTCTCGCAGGCGGCGGACATGATCCGTTTCCGGGAGACATGGCGTGGGAAAACGGCGCCCGGCAGCCATGGAGGGCGAGGTGCGCGGCGCCAGCCGGCTGGCAATGAACCCCCGGGGTTTGTGCTCCGCGGCGTAAGCGCAGGGAAGAGGCCTGGACGGCAAGTCCCGGTGAGCTTTCCCCTACCGCGTTCGCCGTTCATATATAATTTATGGGATGATCGTCGGCTAATCCTTGTGGCCGCAAGGAGGCTCGCCGCGCGTCGGGCGGAAGGCGACGAGGTGAGCGGCGCGGCTTTCCTGGTGGCCGGGGACGCTCCGGCAGGGATAGAGCGAGAGGAGGAGATCATGCCCGACGGCTTCCTGCCCAGGACGCCGGCCGAGGTCGCCCTGGACCTGGTCGGAAGGTACCTGGACTTCACCGACGAGGACGAACGCGCCAAGTACCGCGACGCCGATTCCTACCTGACGCTGTACGAACGCGCCTACCGCCTCATCCTCGAGATAAGCGAGGAAGGCAAGTCCCCCACGGGCTTCAAGGCCTGACCGCGCAGCACCCGCCCGTCAACACCTCAGGGTCGGCCTCATTCATTGCCCTTTGCGGTTCTGGCCTCGGGGCAAGGAGCGGAGCAGGCAGGGGTTCAAGCCGCGCAAGTCGCGCGGGAAGCAAAGGAGGGAGTAACGGGAATCGCTTCACCGGCAGGACGTGTCCGCGCGTACGAGGCTCAGGCCTCTTCCGCCGCCCCGGCCAGCTTCTTGCCCACCTTGCTCTTTGACAGGTCGACCTCCATCTGCTTGATCTGCTCGGAGATCACCTTCTTCATGAACTGGAAGATGGCGAAACGCAACAGCTGCTCGATTATGGAGCGCTCCTTGCCCTTTTTCTTGCCCCGCTTCCCCCGGCCCTTGCCTTCCTCGGCCGGCTTCGCCTTGCCCCGCATCTTTTCCGCCTGCGCGCTCACCTTCGCCTTGGCCTTGAGGATCTTCTTGACCTTGCGATTCTGCCGCCAGCGGTTCAAGAGGAAGAGGGCGACCAGGATTCCCGCGATTAATCCCCATTTCTGCGCCTGTTTCTCCGCTGAGGTTTCTCCCATTTTCCCGTTACCTCCTCGACTACGCGCGACTCGCCTGCAGATATTATAACCGCAAGGAGGGGATGACCGCTTACGGGGCCTCGTCTCGGCGCCGGGACGGTCCGCATTTGACGCCATGGAATAAAATGGCAGGCATTAACAGCCCGGCCCGGCTCCGGGCGATGTGATGGGACGGGAGATTGACGGGAGCATGCGGGCTGTTTATCTTAAGTAACGTTTAACATGTTTTTTCCAGGCGGCAGAGGAGCGCTCATGCACGCGAGATCCGCAAGCCCGGCACGTGCCATCGCCCGTGAGGCGTGGGGCGACATAAGGTCCTTCCCCCTATTATGGGTCCTCCTGGCGGCCTCCTCGCTCCCCCAGGTCTTCCTCTTCTACTTCCTGGTGCCCGCCGCGCCCGCGAGCCTCTTCCTCCTCCTGCTGCTGGCGGGATACGCGACATGCTTCGCCCTGCATTTCCTCTTCTGGAGCATCGCGGTGCTGCGCTACGTCGGGCGCGTTTCGGGCAAGGAGGTCGCCACCCTTGGTGAAGCCTATCGAGGCATGCTCGCCAGGTCGAAGACCACGCTCTTCACCGGGTTCGCATGGGGTGCCGTCTCGGTGATGGCGTACATGGCAGCCCAGATGGTGGTGAGCTTCGCCTTGAGCATGCTGGTGGCAGGGGGAGCCAGCCAGGGAAGCCTCATCGCCCTGACCTTCATCCACTTTTACCTGAGCTACCTGGTCGCCGACCTGGCCATGGCGCTACTCGCCCTGGCCCCCCAGTTCATCTGCCTGGGCGGGACGGAGAGGGTGGAGGAGTCGTTGCGCCTCAGTTACCGCCTGGCCAGGGCGAGGTACGGGGACGCCCTCACCCTCTTTATCATCCCCGAGATCATAGCGCGCACCCTCTTCCTCGGCGCCTCCTTCCTTTTCTACTACCTTCCGGGGCCGGGATTGGTCTTCGCCGTACTGCTGGTGTCCATGTCCCTGCTGGAGGGCGGCAGGACTGCCTTCATCGCCGCCGCATTCAACCGCTTCTATTACCGTGCCATGGAGGAGGAGAAGCGGAAGCGGCGTGAGAAGGGGAAGAAACAGACGGGAAAGCAGGCCAGGAAAAAGTGAGCGTGCGCCTCCTCGAGCGGCTCAGTTCAGCAAGGGTTCCACGTGGTTCTTTATCTTCACCTTGATGCGGCAGAGCGCGTTGTCCACCACCTTGGTGTCCCGCTTGATCTCGCCGGCGATCTCCTTGTAGCTCTTGCCCTCGAGATACGAGACGAGCACCTTCCATTCCAGCCCGCTGAGTTTCTCGCGCAGGATATGGATGATGCGGGAAACCTCGTCCTCGAAGATGAAGAGCTCGAGGGGGTCCTCGACCTTTGAGCCCGCACCGTTGCCGGCGAAGTAGATGACGTCCCCTCCCTCCTCGAAGGTGTTGGCCTCCAGGGGGCGGTAGCAGCTTAGGGGGTTGTGCTTCTTGCGGGTGTGCGTCTTCACCGCGGTGATGATCTGCCGCGTGATGCAGAGGACGGCGAAGGAGCGGAAGGAGCAGATGTCGTTGAACTTGTAGTCGCGTATGGCCTTGTAGAGCCCGATCATCCCCTCCTGTATGGTATCGTCGTGTTCCGCTCCATCCAGGAAGTACGATTTGGCCTTCACGTGTACGAGATACTGGTATTTCTGTAGGAGATATGCCTCCGCCTGGGAATCACCCCCCCTGATGCAGGCTATAAGGTCCTCGTCGCTCATCTCGTCATAGGTGGCCTCCAGAAAGACGGGCCTCGTTTTGACCTTGACAGGCAAAGCATCCCTCCTTGCTCCACAGCCCACATCTTGTATATTTTCAGAAATAATAAACCATACATGTTGTTATTGTCAATATTTTGTGGAAGGATTTTCTTAAAAGATACAATATAGTGTATAAGAAAGGTCTTTAGAACGGGAGCTCCGCGTGCTTTTGGCGCTGGGCGCCAGGGCGCGGCGCGCTCGCCGTCGCTTGCCGCGCGGGAGGACCGACCTGCGCGAAAAGGGGTCCGTTGCGCTGCAGCGGCGCGCCCGCGGATGGCCACTGCGCGGGAGAGGGGAGGCGGGTCGTGGAACCGGACAGGGAAAGGGCGGAGGAGGGGCCCCTTAAGCCCGTAGAGGATAAGCTCCTCGCGGACCTCGCTGGCCTCCGCGAGGACATCGCTTCCTGCTCCCTCTGCCCGGGAGGCGGGAGGGGTTTTCCGGGTGCCGGCCGCGCGGGCGCGGGGCTCTATCTCCTGGCCGGCAGGCCGGGTCCCGGGGCAAAGCAGGGCAACCCGTGGGGGGAGTGGTGGGATGCGCTGGGCGGGAAGATGCGGAGTAGATGGGGCTGGGCTGCGGAAGAGATCTATCTCGCCACGGCGCTGCGTTGTCACCTTGGCAGGATCACCAGGACGGACATACGGCGCTGCGCGCCGTACCTGGCGGAGGAGATACTGCTGGTCGGTCCCAGGGTGGTGCTGGTATGCGGCAGGGCGGCCGCGGTGGCCCTGCGCGAGGCCCTGGGCCAAGCGATACCCGAGGAACCGCGTGCCGGGGATGTGATCACGCTCTTCTCCGCCCGCTTCCTCTTCCAGTTCGACGTCTCCAGGGTGGCGAAGGAGAGCGGGGTGGAGGAATCGTTCTGGCGCATCATGGGGAAATGCGACGGGCTGCTGCGCGGGAAGAGTTGAGTTGAAGCGGGGAATGACATCTGTTTTACTGGGATTAGGCCTCTTAGAGCTAACGGGGATGCGGGTCGCGCATTGCGAGTGAGCCGCCCTTTCCTTGTGGGCATGGGATGATCCCGCCGGGCGGCGCGGAGAACGGTGGAGGGGAGGTTGCGGTGGACCGGAGAACCCGCTTCGACGGATTCGTGCGCAAATACGTGAAGCTCTTCCGACCGCGCACTGCGGTGATCTTCGCCTTTCCCTTCGTGCTGGGATTTGCGGCCTCCGCGGCGGGCGGGGGGCATGCGGAGGGCTACGAGATAGCCCTGGCATACCTCGCCCTTGCCAGCGGCATACTTTTCTTCAGCTCTCTCAACTTCTACGTGGACGTGGAGTCCGACCGCCTGCATAACGACATGTACAAGGGGGATTCCCACATGTCAGACCAGCCCTTCGTCACCGGCGAGATGGGCAGGGTGGAGACGGCGCTGCTCTTTATCCTCTCCGCCCTTGCGTGCGCCGTTTTTTCGCTCCTGGTGGACTGGCGCCTCGCCTGTTTCCTCTTCGCGTCCAACGTGCTCATCCTGGGGATCCTCTACTCCCATCCCTGGTTCCGCTTCAAGAACAGGCCCGTCCTGGACATCGTCACCAACGCCTCCGGCGCGTGCACGGGCCTGATCGCCGGGTGGAAGCTCCTGCAGCCGGGGACGTGGCCGCCCGCCTGGCCCCTCGTTTTCGGTTTCTTATTCTCCGCCGCCCTTTATATGCCCAGCGTGGCCAACGACGTGCCTTTCGACGCGGCGGCGGGTTTCCGCACCTCGGGGGTGGTTTTTGGGGCGAAACGCCTCCTGGATGCCATGATTCCCGTCTGCGTGCTCCTGGTTCCCCTGGCCGTCATCAACTTCATCGTTCCCCAGAGCTGGGTGTTCAAGCTGTTCATCGCCCTGGCGCTTCCCGGCGCCATGGTCTTCACCGCAGCCATGCATATCCTTTACCAACCCCCGCACATCCGTTTCAACGCCGCCCAGCTCGTATATCCGCTCCTGGCGCTCCTGCTCTTCTATTTCATCTACGGGATGCACGCCGTGATGGCGAGGTGAATCGGGCGCAAGCGTTCACCCGCGGATGACATGGCCGGACCCTTCCTGGGGCTGCAGCGAACCGGGTCCCCCATAAAAGACCAGCTCACATTGGATTTTCCATATCAAACAATTATAAAAGAATTATTGTAAAAAGTCTTGACATTAATATTGTAAAGAATTATATTATCATCAGGCTGATATATGAATTTCCGGATCGGAAGATAAAGGAGGACAAGAGAAATGGCGAAGGCAGTGGGAATCGATCTGGGCACCACCAACTCGGTGGTGGCCATACTGGAGGGCAGCGAGCCTACCGTGATCCCCAACAGCGAGGGAGGTAGGACCACCCCTTCCGTGGTGGCCATATCCAAGACCGGCGAGTGGTTGGTGGGGCAGGTGGCGAAGCGCCAGGCGGTCACCAACCCCGAGAACACGGTGACCTCCATCAAGCGCAAGATGGGGACCAAGGACAAGGTGAAGATCGCGGACAAGGATTACACCCCCCAGGAGATCAGCGCCAAGATCCTGCAGAAGCTGAAGGCGGACGCTGAGGAATACCTTGGCGAGAAGATCACCGACGCGGTTATCACCGTCCCCGCCTATTTCAACGACGCCCAGAGGACGGCGACCAAGGAGGCGGGGCGCATCGCCGGCCTCAACGTGCTGCGCATCATAAACGAGCCCACGGCGGCGGCGCTGGCCTACGGCCTGGACAAGGAGAACGACCAGACCATACTCGTCTTCGACCTGGGCGGCGGCACCTTCGACGTCTCCATCCTGGACATAGGGGACGGCGTGTTCGAGGTGAAGTCGACGGCCGGGAACACCCACCTGGGCGGGGACGATTGGGACCAGCGCGTAATCGACTGGATGGCCGATGCTTTCAAGGCCCAGCACGGCGTAGACCTGCGCGAGGACAAGATGGCCCTGCAGCGCCTGAAGGAGGCGGCCGAGAAGGCGAAGATCGAGCTCTCCACGACCACCCAGACCAACATCAACCTTCCCTTCATCACCGCCACCCCGGAGGGGCCGCTGCACCTGGACATGACCCTGACCAGGTCGGAATTCGAGAAGATGACCGCGGACCTGCTGGAGAAGTGCGTGGGGCCCTTCAAGCGCGCCCTGAAGGATTCGGGGCTCGATCCCAAGGAGATCGACCACGTCATCCTGGTGGGCGGGTCCACGCGCATGCCCATGGTGCAGGACCTGGTGCGCAAGCTCTCCGGCGGCAAGGAGCCCCACAAGGGCATCAACCCCGACGAGGTGGTGGCCATGGGGGCCGCCATCCAAGCGGGCGTGCTCAAGGGCGAGGTCAAGGACGTCCTGCTGCTGGACGTGACGCCGCTCTCGCTGGGCATCGAGACCCTGGGCGGGGTGTTCACCAAGCTCATCGAGCGCAACACCACCATCCCCACCCGCAAGAGCGAGATCTTCACCACTGCGGCGGATGGGCAGACCAGCGTGGACATCAAGGTCTACCAGGGCGAGCGCGAGATGGCCGCATATAACAAGCTCATAGGCAACTTCCAGCTGGTGGGAATCCCGCCGGCGCCGCGCGGCGTCCCGCAGATCGAGGTGGCCTTCGACATCGACGCCGACGGCATCCTGCACGTTTCGGCCAAGGACCTGGCCACGGGCAACGAGCAGAAGATCACCATCACCGCGTCCAGCGGGCTCAGCGAGGAGGAGATCGAGAAGATGATCAAGGACGCGGAGGCCCATGCCGAGGAGGACCGGCGCCGGCGCGAGGAAGCGGACGTGCGCAACAACGCGGACAGCCTGGTCTACACCACCGAGAAGTCCTTGCGCGACCTTGGCGACCAGGTGTCTCCCGACGACCGCAAGGCCATCGAGAAAGCCCTCGAGGACGTAAAGGAGGCCTTGAAGGGATCGGATATCGACGACATAAGGCGCAAGACGGAGATCCTCATGCAGGCCTCCTACAAGCTGGCCGAGCACATGTATGCCCAGGCCAAGGCGGAGGGTGCCCACGCGGGCCCGGAGGGCGACGGCAGCTACGGGGCGACCGAGGAGGCCGAGGGCGAAGTAATCGACGAGGCGGAGTACGAGGAGATGTAAGCAAGCCGCTCGGCGGCCATAACATAAAAAACGAGGAAAGGAGTGAGGGAAATGGCTATCGTGAGATGGGATCCGTTCCGTGACCTGATGAACCTGCAGGACGAGGTCAACCGCCTGTTCCGCCGCAGTTTCTTCAGGGGAGCGGAGCCGGCGTCGGAGACCGTGGCCACCTGGGCTCCCGCCATCGACATGTACGAGACGGACGAGAAGCTCACCGTCGAGGTGGAGTTGCCCGGTCTCGAGGCCAAGGACGTCGAGATCTCGCTGGAGGACGACGTCCTGCGCATCAGGGGAGAGCGGCGGTTTTCCTCGGAGGTGAAAGAGGAGAACTACCACCGCATCGAGAGGGCCTACGGCATGTTCGAGCGGTCCATCCCTCTCCCTCGCAAGGTGGACGAGGAGAAGGTGTCCGCGACCGTCTCCGACGGGGTGCTTAAGATAGAGATGCCCAAGGTGGAGGAGGCCAAGCCCAAGAAGATCCCCATCAAGGTGGAGGGGGGAAAGAAGTAATCCCCCCTGCGGGCCGAGGAGAGGGGGCTGGCCGGCGAGGTCCAGCCCCCTCTATGAAAAATGGCGAGGGGCAGGAAGAGGTGAAGGCGCATGAATGACGATCGCCGGGATGGCGAGGAGCAGCGAGGGGACAAGGGACCCGACGTCAGTCGAGGGGCTTCTCCCGGGACGACGGCAAAAGGAGAGGAACAGGGCGACGATCCCCGCGCGGCCAGGCTGCGCGAGCTGCATCGCCTGCACAAGAAGGAGCTGGAAGAGAGGATGATAGAGCTGGAAGCCAAGTTGGAAAAAGCCGAGGCGAAGGCCAGGGAATATCTGGATGACGCCCAGAGGCAGCGGGCGGAGCTGGAGAATTACCGCAAGAGGATGATCCGGGAGCAGACCCGCGTGGTGGAGCAGGCCAACAGCGCCCTCATCGCCAACCTGCTTCCGGTTATCGATAACCTGGAGAAGGCGCTCGCGTCCTGCGCTGAAAGGGACGATGGGCTTGCCCGTGGCGTGCGCATGGTCTACGGCCAGCTGATGGAGGTGCTCAAGAAGGAAGGGCTGGAGGAGATCAACCCCCAGGGGCACGCATTCGACCCCTCGGAGTGCGAGGCGGTTATGGCGGTGGTCAGCGACGATCACGAGGACGAGACGGTGGTCGAGGTGCACCAGAAGGGTTACCGCTACAAGGGCAACCTCCTGCGGCCCGCCAAGGCCACGGTGAGCAAGTGCGATCAAGGCAAGGCGGAGCGGTAGCCTCACAGGACGGGGAAGGGGAACCCCTTGAGGCCTTGCGCCGCGGGCGCGAGGCGCGGCAGTTTGCCCCGCTCCACGGGAGGCGGGGTTTGATGCGGGTGACATGAGAGATGGACGGGGTAAAAGACTATTACGAGTTGCTGGGAGTGGACAGGAAGGCGTCCGAGAAAGAGATAAAGGACGCCTACCGTCGCTTGGCGCGCAAGTACCACCCTGACGCCAACCCCGGCGACAAGGGCTCGGAGGAGAAGTTCAAGGAGATCAGCGAGGCCTACGAGGTGCTTTCCAACCCCGAGAAGCGCAGGCAGTACGACGCGGGAGGCATGTTCGCGGGGGCGGGCGGCGCGGGCTTCGGCCCCTTCGATTTCTCTTCCTTCGGCGGGCGTCCGGGAGCGCGCACCTATACGTACACGGGGAACCTGGAAGACCTCGGAGACCTCGGCGACATCTTCAACCTCTTCGGTGGCATGGGGGCCACGGGCGGGCGTCGCCGGGAAACGCGGCGGGGCAGGGACCTGGCCACGGACGTGACCGTGTCCTTCGAGGACGCCATCCAAGGGGTCACCGTTCCCCTGACCGTGAGCGGGCGCAGCGCGTGCCCCACCTGCCGGGGAAGCGGGGCCAAGCCGGGAACGTTGCCCAAGACCTGCCCCACCTGCAACGGGAGGGGGAACGTCTCCCAGAACCAGGGGCTTTTCGCCTTCTCCCGTCCCTGCCCGGATTGCGGGGGAAGGGGGACGGTCATCGAGGTACCCTGCGACACCTGCCGCGGCACGGGCACGGTGGACATGCCCCGCAGCATCAAGGTGAAGGTACCCGCCGGGATAAACGACGGGGGCAAGGTGCGTTTCCCGGGCAAGGGGGAAGCGGGTCCCCTGGGCGGGACCCCCGGAGATCTTTACGTTAGGGTGCACGTGAAACCCCATAAATATTTCAAGAGGAGGGACGGGGATATCCTCCTGGACTTGCCCCTGACCTTTCCGGAGGCGGCGCTGGGGACCACGGTGGAGGTGCCCACCCTCGACGGCAAGGTCAAGTTGAAGATCCCCGCGGGCACATCGAACGGCCGCAAATTCCGCCTGCGGGGCAAAGGCGCCCCCCGGCCCAGGGGCAGGGGCAAGGGGGACATGATCGTCACCGCGCGCGTGCAGGTCCCCAAGAAACTCAGCGCCAAGGAGAAGGAGCTGATCGGGAAGCTCCAGGAGATGGAGAAGGAAAACCCACGCGCTTTCCTGGAGGGGTAGGTGAGCGGAAATGGATAGGAAGAGAGCGAGCGAGGAACCGCTGTACGTGATAAGCGTGGCGGCACGCCTGGCGGACGTGCATCCCCAGACCCTGCGCATCTACGAGCGCAAGGGATTGCTTGCCCCGGTGCGGGTGCGCAACCGCAGGCGCTATTCGGAAGCGGACATCGAGCGGTGCAAGCTCATTCAGGGGCTCACGCAGGAGATGGGAGTCAACCTGGCCGGGGTGAAGATGATCCTCGACATGGAAAGGCGCATGGAGGGGATGCGCCGGCGCATGCAGTCGCTGGAGGGCGAGCTGGAAGCCATGAGGAGGGAGATGGAGGAGCGGGTGCGAGAGGTCCGGGAGAGCTTCCGGAACGATATCGTGCCCATCCCCCGCGGGGAGCTCATGCACTCCCGCTACAACGACCCTTTCCGGGGGATGCGGGCTTCGCGCCGGGGGGAATGAGCGGGCGAATGCTCTCCGGACATGAACGGGGTCAGGCCCCGCCCGTGCCCGGGGGTTTAAATACAGGCCCCGCAAGGGGCCCGCAAGGAAGTGACTTTCCCGCGAGGGATTGATATATGAGCGGCCCGGTTCGCGAGAAGCCAGGCCGTCGAAGGAGGTAGATGACATGGTCAGTTTCGACAAGTTGACGGTCAAGGCGCAGGAAGCCCTGGCCGATTCGCAGAGGCTGGCGGCGGAACGCCACCACCAGTTCATGGAGCCCGAGCATCTGCTCCTGGCCCTGCTGCGCCAGGAGGGAGGGACGGTGCCTTCCCTGCTTGCCAAGATCGGCGCCGACCTCCCATCCCTGCTGGCGGAGGTAGAGGCCGAGCTGGAAAAGATACCCAGGGTGACCGGGGCGGTGGGGCAGGTGCAGCTCTCGCCGCGGCTCTCTTCCCTTCTGGAGGCCGCCCTCTCCGAGGCGGACGGCATGAAGGACGAGTACATCTCCACCGAGCACCTCTTACTGGCCGTGGTGGAGGAGAAGAGGAGCGCCGGGGCCGAGGCACTGCGCCGGCACGGCGTCGACCGCGACCGCGTCCTCAAGGCCATGAGCGAGGTGCGGGGCAGCCGGAGGGTCAGCGACCCGGAGGCGGAAGGCCGCTACCAGTCCCTGGCGCGCTTCGGGCGGGACCTCACCGACCTTGCCCGGCGGGGCAAGCTCGACCCCGTGATCGGCCGGGACGCGGAGATACGCCGCGTGATGCAGGTCCTCTCCCGCCGCACCAAGAACAACCCCGTGCTCATCGGCGAGCCGGGGACGGGGAAGACGGCCATCGTGGAGGGGCTGGCGCAGCGCATCGTGGAGGGGGACGTCCCGGAAGGCCTGCGCAACAAGCGCCTGGTGGCCCTGGATATCGGGGCCCTGGTGGCGGGCACCAAGTACCGCGGGGAGTTCGAGGACCGCCTCAAGGCGGTGCTCAAGGAGATCACCGATGCCGAGGGGGAGATAATACTCTTCATCGACGAGATGCATACCCTGGTGGGCGCCGGTGCCGCCGAGGGCGCCGTGGATGCCTCCAACATGCTCAAGCCGGCTCTTGCCCGGGGTGAGCTGCACTGCATCGGGGCCACCACCCTGGACGAGTACCGCAAGCACATTGAGAAGGACGCCGCGCTGGAGCGGCGCTTCCAGCCCATCTACGTGGGCGAGCCGGACGTGGAGGACACCATCGCTATCCTGCGTGGCCTGAAGGAGCGCTACGAGGTGCACCACGGCGTGCGCATCCAGGACTCGGCGCTGGTGGCGGCCGCCGTGCTCTCCGACCGTTACATCTCCGACCGCTTCTTGCCGGACAAGGCCATAGACCTGGTGGACGAGGCCGCTTCCCGGCTGCGCATCGAGATAGATTCCATGCCCACCGAGATAGACGAGGTGGAGCGGCGCGTGAAGCAGCTGGAGATAGAGCGGCAGGCGCTGAAGAAGGAGAAGGACAAGGGCTCGCGGGAAAGGTTGCAGAAGCTGGAGGCGGAGCTGGCCGAGCTCAAGGAGAAGAGCTCCGAGATGAAGGCCCACTGGCAGGCGGAGAAGGAGGCCATAACCCGCATCCGCGAGCTCAAGGAGCGCCTGGAGCAGGTGCGCATCGAGGAGCAGAGGGCGGAGCGCGAGGGCGACCTGGAAAAGGCGGCCCGCCTGCGCTACGGGGAGTCCATCGAGGTGCAGAACCGCCTGGAGGAAGAGAACCGGCGCCTGCAGGACCTGCAGAAGGACCGCAAGATGCTCAAGGAGGAGGTGGACGAGGAGGACATCGCGGAGGTGGTCTCCGCCTGGACGGGCATACCGGTATCCAAGCTCCTTGAGGGCGAGGTGGAGAAGCTCATCCGCATGGAGGAACGCCTGCGGCGGCGCGTGGTGGGGCAGGAGGAAGCCCTGGAAAAAGTATCCAATGCGATACGCCGCGCCCGCGCGGGCATGCAGGACCCCAACCGCCCCATCGGGTCCTTCCTCTTCCTGGGCCCCACGGGGGTAGGCAAGACGGAGCTGGCGCGTGCCCTGGCGGAGTTCCTATTCGACGACGAGAAGGCCATGGTGCGCCTGGACATGAGCGAGTACATGGAAAGGCACACCGTTTCCCGCCTCGTCGGGGCGCCCCCCGGGTACGTGGGCTACGAGGAGGGGGGCCAGCTCACGGAGGCGGTGAGGCGCAGGCCTTACAGCGTCATCCTGCTGGACGAGATAGAGAAAGCCCATGCGGACGTCTTCAACGTCCTCCTGCAGATACTGGACGACGGGAGGCTCACCGACGGGCATGGCCGCACCGTGGATTTCAGGAACGCGGTGATCATCATGACCTCCAACCTGGGCGGCCAGTATTTCCAGGATATGGCAGTAAGTGACCGGGAGGAGATCAGGGACGCGATCATGGGCACCCTGAAGGCCCACTTCCGCCCCGAGTTCCTGAACCGGCTGGACGAGATCATCATCTTCAACGGCCTGGGCATGGAGGAGATCAAGCAGATCGTGGACATCCAGTTGGAGCGCCTGCGGGCACGGCTGGCGGAGCGCAAGCTGGACATCAGGCTCAGCGAGCGCGCCAAGGAGGTGCTGGCCTCGGAGGGCTTCGACCCCCACTTCGGTGCGCGGCCGCTCAAGCGGGTCATGCAGCGCGAGATCCAGGACCGCCTGGCGGTGAAGCTGCTGGAAGGGGAGTTCAAGGAGGGAGACCTAGTCGAGGTGGACGTGGATACCGAGGGCGTCTTCACCTTTCAGCGCGCTGGGGAGTCGATTTACGCGGAGGCGCAGGAAGTCGCGCCGTAAGGCCGTTGCCGACTGCCTATGCCGCGGTTCGCATAGAGGGGCCTTCCCCGTTCGGGAGGGCCCCTTCCGTCCGGGGATCAGGAGGGTGTCACCTCCACCCTCAGCGATCCCTCCTCGCTAAGCTCCCATTCCACGTGCGAGTCTATGTCGTAGGCCTGCTCGTAACTCCCCTGTAGCAGGCCCACTATCAGCAGCTGCATGCAGGAGTTGTCCAGGCGCATCGCGGCCCCGCCCTCCTCCATGCGGAGCTCCCGCAGGTTCCCCAGGCCGCGCAGGGCGAGATGCGTCCGCGTCTCCTGGAAATCCTGGGTGAAATCGATCGGGGTGAAGCCCTCCCTCACGAGGCGGCGCTGGGCGTCCACCACCAGGTCGGGAACCTCCTCCCCCAGCTCCCACTCCAGGGCCTCGAAGACGGTGTCCATGAGCCCGGGGCCCAGCACCGCCATGCGGTAACCGTTCTCCGCGTTCATGATGACCCCGTTTTCGATGTCCCACCGGCACATGGGGGCGAGCCTCAGGGGAGTCCCGCAAGTATGGCACCTCTCCAGCTCCACGTCCCCTTTCTCTTCCTTGTGCAGCTTTATCTCGAGCCTCTCCTTGATTATCTCCGGGTAGGTGGTCCACCTCGCGGTCATCTCGAAGACCTCCGGGGACACCTGCTCGTAGGTCACCAGGTTCTCGCCCCCCGTGGCGGAGGTGATGGCCCCCACGATGGCACCGGACGTCTCCAGCACGGAGAAGGGCTTGGTGATGCGTATCTTGAGAAAGTCGTCATCGTCCTCCTCGTAGCGGTAGCCCAGGAACTCGAACTTCCCGTACCCCATGTTGTGGGCAAGGCCGAATATGGTTTCCGCGAAGGTGGGGATGTCCATGGTCCGGTTCCGCACCATCTCCTTGAGCGGGGGAGGGATCAGGGCATCCAGGTAAAGCTCCAGCCCGCGGCCCACCAGGTTGATGACCAGGTGATCGATGGGCATCCCGATGGCCTTTTCCACCTCCCAGAAGACGGCGTCGATCTTGTCGCTTTCTATGAAGGCGACTCGCAGCTCGTGGTTTAGCTCCTGTGCGATGTCGCCGTTATCCAGCCACGTGGTCATCTGCACGAAGACATCGGGCATCCCGCACCCGTCACAGGTATAGACCTCGCTCATACCCGCCTCCTCCCGGTTTCCCTGCCGCGGCAGAGCCTGTGCTTGTTTTCCATACCATTTCCCGCAGGATTCATCATCGCCGCCAAGGATAAGTTAACCCGCGTTAAACATCGTTGTAAAGTCGGGGAATGGTTGATCGGTGGAAAGGTCGAGGCGGGATGCTCCCGTAGGCTCGCGACATGATATGTCCTTCGTATACGGCGGTCTACGGGGGTGTTCCGGTGACCGCTTGCACGGGGATGGGGCGGTTCTAGTCCGTGTACTTGGCCGCGGGCGAGCTTACCTTGCCTCAATTTCTATTTCCAGCGCTCCCCCCTCGGAAACCTCCCAGTCCACGTGCGAGTCCACGCCATAGGTCCTTTCGTAACCCCCCTGCAACAGGCCCACCAGCAGCAGCCGCATGCACGAGTTGTCCATGCGCATCGACAATCCGTCGCTGCGCAGCCGGAAGCGGCGCAATTTTCCCAGCCCCCGCGCGGCAAACTGCCTGCGCAGCTCCTCCTCGTCCCAGGAGAAATCTATGGGGGCGAAACCCTCCCTCGCGAAGCGTCGCTGGGCGTCCACCACCAGGCGCGGGATCTCCTCCCCCAGCTCCCACTCCAGGGCCTCGAAGACGGTGTCCATGAGCCCGGGGCCCAGCACCGCCATGCGGTACCCGGTCCTCGTGTTGGTGATGGTGCCGTTCTCCATGTCCCAGCGGCAGGTGGAGGAGAGGAGCAGGGGCGTCCCGCAAGTGGCACATTTTTCCAACACCAAGTTGCCTTTCCTCGGCTTGTACAAGCGAAGTTTCAGTTTCTCCTTGAGGGCCTGGGGGTAGGTGGTCCAGTGCGTGGTGAGCTCGAACAGTCCCGGGGAGACCTCCTCGAAGGTCACGAGATGCTCCCCTCCCACCGTTGAGGCCACCACCCCCGCGAAGGCGCCGGAGGTCTCCAGGATGGAGTAAGGGCGGTAGATGCTCATCTTGCAGAAGTCGTCCTCGTCCTCCTCGTAGCGGTAGCCCAGGAAGCGATATCTCCCGAAGCCCATGGCGTGGCAGAGGTCCATGATGGGTTGCGAAAAGGTCTGGATATCCAGCGACCTGTTGCGGATCAGCTCCTTTACCTGGGGAAGGATGAGGGTGTCCATGTACAGCTGGGTGGCGCGGGCCACGATGTTTATGACTATGTGGTCTATGGAGATCCCGATGGCCTTTCCCACATCGCGGAATACCGGGTCGATGTTCTCGCACTCCACGAGGGCCATGCGCGCCTGCTCGTTGGTGGCCTGCACGATATCCCCGTTATCCAGCCACCGGTTCATCTGCGCGAAGTTCTCCGGGACCCCACAACCCTGGCATGTCGGGAACTCAGCCATGCGTTCCCCCCTTTACCTTAACCGATATATTCCATGTGTTTTTCGATAGATTTATCGGCCATATCGTCACCATTCTTCATTCTTTCCCATTCCCCGCATAAGTCAAAACCCCGGGGGTAGGCCCCCATTCGTTGCCTTTTATAAGACCAAGGGAGAGGCTCCGCCCCTCCCTTGACCCTCCCCAGACATACTTTGGGGTCAA
>OGCI01001321.1_pt1 | contig 21361 bp, 19 predicted proteins | sample 1570021 | NCBI WGS metagenome assembly OGCI01 (sample SAMN06264664, study PRJEB24512) | hot springs metagenome | isolation source: Hot spring water | place: South Africa: Tshipise | collected 2015-06-21 | reverse complement strand
ACGACGCCACAAAGAAGATCGGGGGAAAAACAATGGAGGAGCATTTGAGGTTTGCCATTGCTTACTGGCACACCTTCTGCGGGAGTGGATTGGATATGTTCGGCGCCCCCACTCACGCCTACCCCTGGAACGAGGCCTCAACTCCCATGCGGGCCGCGGAACAGCGCCTAGATGCAGCCTTCGAGTTCATTACCAAAATTGGGGCTCCTTTCTACTGTTTCCATGACCGGGACATCGCACCAGAAGGGAAAACACCTGCGGAGTCAGAAAAGAATCTGATGTATATCGTGGAGCGTGCCAGAGAACGGCAGAAAGCTACGGGAGTAAGACTCCTCTGGGGTACGGCCAACCTCTTTTCCCATCCGCGCTACATGAATGGAGCCGCCACGAACCCTGATTTCAAAGTAGTCGCCCACGCAGCCGCGCAGGTAAAAGCGGCGATTGATGCCACCATTACCTTGGAGGGGCAGGGGTACGTGTTCTGGGGTGGCCGGGAAGGGTATTCGACCCTTCTGAATACCGACATAAAGCGGGAACAGGATCATTTGGCCCGCTTCCTTACCGCTTGCCGGGACTACGCAAGAAAGCAGGGATTCAAGGGTTCTTTCTATATAGAACCTAAACCCAAGGAGCCAACCAAACACCAGTACGATTTCGATGCCGCAACTGTAATAGGATTCCTGCGAAAATATGGGTTGGAAAAGGATTTCAAACTCAACATAGAAGCGAACCATGGGGAATTGGCCGCCCATGATTTCGTCCACGAGCTTACCGTTGCGGCCTCTGAGGGAATGTTGGGCAGTATCGATGCCAACCGGGGGGATCCTCGAATAGGATGGGACACGGATCAGTTCCCCACCAACGTGTACGAGACCACGATGGCCATGCTGGTAGTCCTAAAAATGGGCGGATTCACCACGGGAGGACTCAACTTCGACGCGAAGGTGCGACGGGATTCCATTGATTTGGAAGATCTGTTTATCGCTCACATTGGGGGAATGGATGCCTTCGCTCTCGGATTAGAAATTGCCCACCGTATTCTAGAAGACGGTATTTTGACGAAGATGGTACAAGAGCGTTACGCGTCCTTCGATTCGGGGGCGGGAAAAAAGTTCGAAACCGGAAAGATGGGTTTGGAAGAACTGGCCGCACTGGCTACCGAGTATGGGTCTGAAGGATCCACTAGCGGGAAACAGGAACTATTCGAAAACATCATGAACTCGTACCTATTCGGGAAGTGGTAAGAATAGGTATGATAATAGGATGGTTCCCCTTTCCCTGCACACTAAAGAGGACCTTGAGAAAACCCTTCTAAGGCTTTTGGATCCTCTCAAGGGCCACTATGCGCTGGATGGTCTACACCTCGGCTACTCGGGCAGTACTTACTCCCCTAGGGTAGCTCGGCTAGAGGGATGGAGTCGACTACTCTGGGGAATCGCTCCCCTTCTGGCAGGGGGTGGCACCTACCCCCTGTTGGATCAACACCGGGAAATTCTGGTTCGATGCACGGACCCAAAGTCCCCCCACTATTGGGGAACCCCTGGAAACAAGGACCAACGCCTCGTCGAGATGGCCCCTTTGGCTTTTGCCCTCCTACTGGCGCGGGAATGGTTCTGGGATCCTTTAACGAACCGGGAAAAAGAAAACCTTTACCGCTGGCTTTCCACGATCCAGTATAGGGAGCTTCCTGCAAACAACTGGCACTTTTTCCGGATTCTCGTCTGCGCCGCCTTCCGATACCTTGACCTTCCTGTACACCAAGAGGCCGAAGAGGAGTCCTTTCGAATTGTGGAAGAATGCTACCAGGAAAACGGATGGTACATCGATGGAACAAATGCCACGTACGATCTCTATAACCCTTCTGGGTTCCATTTCTATGGACTTCTCCTTGCCAAGTTCCTTTCAGAATCACTCATAGACCAAACCGATGCATACATCGAGCGAGCCCGCCTATTCACCGAACGAGCTACCCTGTTCGCCCCTCAGTACCTTGTCTGGTTCAGGGAAGACGGCTCTTTTGTTCCCTTTGGACGAAGCCTTACCTACCGGTTCGTGGCAGCCTCTTTCTTCAGCGCGTGCGCCTTCGCGGAACTGTCCGCCCTTCCCATGGGCGTTCTAAAAGGAGTGATCATCCGTCACCTACGGTACTGGTTCAATCGGCCCATTCTCGATGCAGAGGGAATCCTAACCATTGGATATGGGTACCCAAATCTCGTGCTGGCAGAGCAGTACAACGCTCCCGGTTCTCCCTATTGGGGTTTGAAGACCTTTCTCATCCTAGCTCTTCCTTCGAATCACCCCTTCTGGGTAGCCGCTGAAGAACCTCTTCCCTCCCTGCCGGAAGTATCCTGTCAGATTCCTCCTGGATTCATCGTTTCCCGCGACCGGGATGATGTGCGGGTCCTCAATCCCGGTTACTACCCCGGGTGGGAAGCGGTTCATTCCGCGGCAAAGTACGGAAAGTTCGCCTATTCGGCTCAATTCGGGTTCTGCGTTTCCCATGGATCCTATGGCATCGAAAAGACCGGTTGCGACTCTATGCTGGTCCTGTCCGAAGGGGATGGATACTGGAGGGAACGGCGACAAACCCAACATGTACGGTATGGGGATCGGTGGACGGCAAGCACCTGGAATCCTTGGCCAGATGTGGTGATAGACACCCTATTGATTTCCCTAGGTTCTTGGCACGTGAGGATCCATCGCATCAAAACTCCACGTTCCCTACAGGGCGTGGAAGGCGGATTCTCTGTTCCGCGGTATCTGGTTGCGGAGGGCAGAAGGGCCCCCTATGGTATATCTGGCGAGTGTACGTTAGATCCTGAGCCAACCGTAAATTATGTGCTGGAGCCGCCGGCCGTCACTGTCTCGTTCCCCTGGGCCGCTTCCCGGATTGTGGACCTCCCTACGCCTCAATGGGTGGTGGACCAAGAATTTAAACGCGGGCAGTCGGTTCCCCGGAGCGCCGACCTTCTATATCCTGAACCGAACCTGAACGTGCTGGAACCATCGGTAGTAGTGCCTATCTTAAAAGGAACGATAGAAGCGGGGATCACCCTTTGGGCGTGTGCGGTGCGGGCCGGGGATCTTGAATCGACCCTAAACGACTCCAATCCCGGGCTTTACATCGAACCGGACGGCCACCTATCTCTATTCCATAAATCTGTTCAAGTCACGCTTTTCATAGGCGCGCTGGAGTGATTGGATTCTCTCCGTGCAGTACTCTACCAGGGTACCGAAGAATCGTTTCCCCTTTTCCGCTGTAGCTTTCGATGGATACCCCCACACTCCTTCAGGGCTCAAGGCCTTCATGGAAAAGTGGGAAAGATCCGAGCGGGGATGAGGAGGAACGAAATCGATTGTCCGATCCATCCGGACCGATTCCGGTTTCAGGTAGAGCATGAGGGAAGTCTCTATCTCACAGGCGTGGAGGTTCTGTCCCATTTCCTCACTAAGACCCGTGTACACTTCGATATGGAGGAGGTGGGGAAGTTTGGCTTCCAAGTTCCACTCCCGAATAGTGGGAATTAGGGTGTAATTCCCCCCATGACAGTTCAAGATGGCAAGGTATGGCACCTTCCATTCACCTAATGATTCTGCTATATCCTGGATCACCGAACGTAAGGAATGAGAGTGAAGATACACCGTCCCCCTAAACCCCCGATGCACTAAAGACTCCGAAAAAGGAAGAGTAGGTAGGGAAAAAGCTTGTAGCCGTTCGGACACTGCCCGAGCCAAGGCAGAGGCAATATCGAAATCTGTGCTGATAGGAAGGTGATGGGAATGCTGTTCGATCGCTCCCATTCCAAGGATGACTAAAGAAGGGGGATTACTATCTAGATCGAAGGTTGTGCAGGTTTCAAACATGCCAGGCCTCCTTGCACCTTGAACTGCTTAGCCAGAATTCCCTAAAAGGATCGAACCTTCAGAAGAGTCTCCAATCGCCTCTGGAAAAAGGGATACACACTACTTCGAATACACCCCTTGAACCCTCCCGGCAAAACAAGGAACTCGATCCGATCTTTCGCGTACGGAGGAAGCTCCCTCTGCATATACCGAACAATAGACTGAAAAATCCCTTCGTTCTCTGTCACCGGCCCAATGAACAGTACGGTATCGGGATAGAACACCTGGATAAGATTGTAGAGGGCAACACAAAAATGCTCCAACGCGTTCTCTATCATAGGATCCCTAGAAAGATCCGTTTCCCGGAAATGCTGGCTGAGTTCCTCCTCGTCGAGGATCCCCTGTGGAACAAGAGGAGTTTTCCCCTGCAGTGCCCATAGAGCAGCCTCCGTCTCCAAGCATCCAAACGCTCCACACTGGCACTGTTTGGTGGAAGAAGAAGACACCCGCAAATGCCCGATCTCGCAGGTCCTCCCCACCGTAGAATCCAGCAAACTCCCCTTCGAAGCGTAGGAGGCTCCGATCCCGAATCCCCAATGCACGAGGAGAACGTTCTTTTCCCTGTAGGAAGGATTCTTTTGAATAAAGTATAGTAGTTCCGCATCCTGCATCCGGTTCAAGAGGAAAGGGATTCCCAGATATTCTTCTAAAGTCCCAACTTCCAGGTTCCGGATGTTCCTCCAACGGGCTGTGGAGATCCACCTCTTGTGGACTGAATCCACCGTTCCCACTAATGAAAGGGCAACGCCTAGGATTTCAGACCCGGCCAATACCTCTCGAGTTACCGCTCGGTAAGCCCGCAAGCACCCTTCCAGGAACCCCTCGTTAGACACTTCCGGTGGCAACGGCTCGGTATACCGTTCCTGTACTTCCTCGGTGATATTTAGCCGGGCAGCTCGGATCTGACGGGCCTGCACGGTAATGGATACGGCAGTAAGTAGATTGGGATTCGCACGTAGGACAACCTGGGCTCTTCCTGGAGCATCCTGAATCCGCTCGGGCGTCTCTTCCACTAACCCATCCTCGATTAGTTCTCTAACGATCTTCGAGACGGTGGTAGGACGAATCTTCAACTTCTGAATAACTGTCTTGCGACTGCACCTAGAGGTGGTACAAATCTCCTGATAGACCCGAGCTTTATCTTTGTCCTTCAGTCGGTATCGCTTTCCTTTATGGATCTGTTCGACCGTCGAAATCATAGTAGTGATGCAGACTCCCGATCGAGAAACACGTAGGTCCTAGGATGCAGCTTCAATGCGGAAGCGGGATACAAAGGAGAGACTTCCCGATCCTTACCAAGACAGTTTCGAACGGCTTCAGCTTTTCGTTGTTCCGGGCAGATGCAAAGAATGGTATCGGTCTTCAAGATCTGTTTGATGGACATGGAAAAGGCCTGCTTAGGCACCGCTTCCAACGAGGGGAACCACCCTTCTCCTACCTGCTGTTTTCGACATCGTTCATCCAGCTGGACGATTAGGTACGGCTGTTCGGTTTCAAAGTCTGCGGGTGGATCGTTGAAGGCTAGATGGCCGTTTTCTCCAATTCCCACGAAGGCCAGATCCATGGGAGCTTCTGATGCAAGAGCGCAGAGACGTCGACGTTCTGCTTCAGGGTCGGCTGCCTTTCCATTGATGAAATGCACCGCCTTCAACGGTAAATGATCGACGATCTCTCGTTTTATATATCCTACAAAGCTCGCTGGATGCTCTGGCCCAAGCCCCACATACTCATCCAAATGAAAGAGAACTACCCTTTTCCAATCCACATCCGTACGCTTCCGTAAATGGGCAAGAAACTCGAGTTGGGAGTTTCCCGTGGCCGCGATCAATCGAACCACGGGCTTTCGTTGAAGGGCATCTTTCAGCACGCTTGCCGCCTTCTCGGCCGCTGCCCTAGCCATTTCTTTTTGAGTGTCGTAGATCTTCAATTCCATTCTTACTGCCTCTCTTCTATAGAATATAGTCTGGTTTCATAGCTTGATCGTCCGCTCTTCCCTGTTGGATCGATAGATGGCATCGATGATCCGTAGCACATCGAATCCCGCTTCCGCTGTGGTACCCCGGGCTTGTTTCTCCTCTCCGCGCAGGCAGGCGAGGAAGTGGGATAGCTCTCTCTTGTATCCCAAGGACTCATACTCATCCACAGCGGGTTTCGTCCACCCTTGTGTAAACTCTGCCTTCTCCACCGCGTAGGATATTCCTTTCAGGGAAAAAACCGAGAGGGGACTTCCAAACGTAAGATCCACCCGGATCCTTCCCTCGCTTCCATACACTTCCACCACGTCCTCCATTCCCCCCCGGGTGATATAGTTCCCTTCTACCAGGGCACGAGTGCCATCCTTGTAGACCAAGAAACCTGCACCCCAGTCTTCCCCTTCAATCTGCGTGTGCACATAGTTATCCTTCCCGCCTCCATTACATAACCCTACCACTTTCTCGGGTAATCCAAGGAGGTGGTAGAAATACCCAACAGCATGGACTCCTAGATGAATCATCGCTCCCCCCCCACAGTACTGGATCGTCCGAGCGTAGGGGGAATGGGAACCATTGTGGGTTTCCTTTCCCTTGAAATAGAAGGGTTTTCCAATTCCTCCTTCTTTCAGGATCTGTTCGGCTCGTAGAAGAGCGGGAGCAAAGATCCAATCCTCCGCGTAGAAGAATCGCCTACCTGTCTTTTTCTGCACCTCCACCACCTTTTCTCCATCCGAAAGGGTCGTGGCGAAAGGTTTCTCGCAGATTACGTCCTTACCTGCTTCCATCGCCTTGATAGCCGCATCCGCATGAAGGTAGTTGGGAAGGCAGATATCCACTACCTCTACCTCTGGATCCGCAAGGAGTTCCGGAAGAAGGGCGTAGGTCCTAGGGATTCCATACTTCTTCTGGAAAGCTTCCCGCTGTTCGGGGTTCCGAGCCGCTATAGCTACCACTTCGGTTCCCGGCAAAGCCTTCCATACCTCTGTATGGAAGGACGCGGCAAACTTGGATCCTACGATACCGATACGAATAGGTTTCATCGCTGGTTCCTCCTATCCTTCTATCATGGAAATCGCCCCGTAGGGGCAGAGGTCTATACAGGTAGAGCACGCTAGACACAAAGATGGATCGATCTCGGTGACCCCTTCCAGAGTGTGGGAGATGGCTTCACAATGCCCGATTTTCCAGCAGATCCCGCACCGCTTGCATCGTACAGTGTCCACTTTCGCATACCCAGCATGGATTGTAAGGTCTTGCGCCGATTTGATGTTAGCGTGCAGGATATCCCGGAAGTCATAGATCGTGAAGTATCCCATATCCTTCATGTAGGCTTCCAACTCCTCCAATACTTTAGGAAGGAAGTCAAACCCCCGGATCATCGTCTCCGTGCAGATCCATACGGCGTCCGAACCAACCATGATTTGTTGCACCGCACTGCTGAGGTCCGAAACTCCGCCTGAGCCAATGATGAACGCCTCTTTTCCCAACGCCCGGCGCATCTGGTACGTATCCCGTAGGGCTAAAGGCCTGAGCCAGGGGCCCGACATGCACCCTAATGTGATCTGGTCTTGCAACCGGTAAACGGACTGCAGGGGACGGCGAATATCGATGTCCGGGATCCCCAACCGGTTTCCCGCGTGCCCCACAGCAGTAGCTCCATGCTTCAAGGCCACGTAGGACGATTGGGCTAATCGATTCCCTTCCGGGCTGAATTTGGCCACTACCGGCACTTTTACGGCAGATACTACCGCTTCGATCACCTTGGGAAGTTCATCCAGATCGTTCCCAAGGCTTGCCCCTGTCTTCTTACCTGTAGATTCTCCCGTACTAGAGAGGTTGAAGGACATGTTGGGGCAGCACAGGTTCAACTCGATCGCATGGGCTCCTGCATCCTCGAACTGTTTTGCCATTCGTCCCCACCCCTCATAGTCTTCTCCGTCATAGGTGATGTTGGGCATCAGGATAAAATCGTCTCCTGTAGCTCGCCTTCCCTCCTCCATCAGGGCAAGCGCTTCCTTTGTCGTTAACCGTTTCTCGGCGGTGAAGATATGGTACCGTTCCTTCTTGAACCACCGGTACCGGGGAGGGAAGTTCAGATAAGGAAAAGGTTCGATCGCTAATTTCAGGGATGCTCCCGCCCACCCATTGTCATGGGCCTCTTTGATCTGGTCCACGTTCTTTACCGTGGGGCCTGATCCCACGATAAAGGGATTCTTAAAGGTCACAGAGCCCATCCGAACCGAAAGATCGATTGATTGTTTCACGATGCAATCCTCCTAATTGTGTAAAGGATGTGAAATGGAGCTACTCAGGGTCATCGAGACAACCCAAATAAGCCTTCCTAATGATCGGGTTTGCCAACAGTTCTTTTCCCGACCCTTCTGCCACGATTCGACCCGTTTCGAGAACGTAGGCGTAATCCGCAATACTAAGCGCCTTCGTTGCATTTTGTTCCACGAGCAAGATAGTAAGCCCTTCTTGTTTCAGTTTCTCAATGAATTGAAAAATTTCGATGATCAATTTGGGAGCTAATCCTAAGGATGGTTCGTCCAATAGGAGTATGTTAGGATTACTCATCAGAGCCCGGCCAAAAGCTAGCATCTGCTGCTCCCCTCCCGAAAGCGTGCCACCCCCCTGTCGTCTCCTCGCTTTTAGAACAGGAAACAAAGAATAGACTCTCTCTAGATTCTGTTTCAACACGAGGGGGTCCTTTACTACATACGCACCCAAGATTAAGTTTTCTTCCACTGAAATTGTGGGAAAGATTTTTCTTCCTTCGGGTACCTGAACGATCCCCATTCGAGACACTTCGTGAGGTCGAGTTGGCAAGCTCTTTCCCTCATAGACGATATCCCCGCTGGTTTTCCGGACCATACCACTGATCGCATTGATCGTGGTGGATTTCCCCGCACCATTAGCTCCAACCATAGCGACGATTTGCCTTCTCGGAATAGAGAGGGATATTCCCTGGATGGCTGTGATACCCCCATATTTCACTATGAGATTCTTCACCTCTAACATACTTCTCCCACGTCCCCAAGGTAGGCTTGCAGAACCTTTTCATCTTCCATGATTTCCTTAGGAGTCCCCTCGGCTATCTTTTTCCCAAAGTCCAGCACATGGATTCTGGAACAAATATTCATCACCAACTCCATGTGATGCTCGACGATGATGATGGATAATTTTTTCGATTGTTGTAGATGGAGAATCGTATCCATTAAATCTCTTATTTCGCTCGGATTCAAGCCTGCGGCAGGTTCATCCAACAGTAAAAGATGAGGTTCAGGCAGTAAAGCCCGTGCCAGCTCCAATCGCCTCTGAATCCCATAAGGTAGACTTCCTGGAAATGAGGATGCATACGGGGCTAGATGCAAAAGCTTTAGGTATTCCAAAGCTCGCTCTTCAAGCTCCCGCTCTTCTTTTTTAACCTTACCGCTTCGTAACACTTCATCAAAGAAATGATACGAGATACGATTGGCATAAGACACTTTCACGTTATCTAGTACAGTGAGATTATTGAACAGTCGGATATTTTGAAACGTTCTCGCAATCCCCAATGCAGACCGTTTATGGGGGGCTAACCCACTGATATCCATTCCCCTGAAGAAGATTCTCCCCGAATCCTGCTGGTATATACCGGAAATCAAATTAAAAACCGTAGTTTTCCCCGCTCCATTGGGACCAATGATCGCAGTGATTTCGTTCTCATGTTGTACCAGGGAAACAGCGTGTACCGCTTGCACTCCCCCAAAGTTTTTTGAAACAGATTCTAGTTTCAACAGTTCCATCTGCAACGGCCTCTCATTTTTTTTTCATGGTACCGAATAAACCTTGAGGTCGAAAAATCAAAACAACAATTACCAGTACTCCTAGAATCAGATCTCTCCAAATGCTGGCGAAACGAAACACCTCACCAAACGTATAATAGATAACCGACATGAGAAATACACCGAGCAAGCTGTTCATTCCTCCCACAAAAATGATGATGATCAGCTTCGCAGACTCTAACCAATCGAACAAGTTTGGCTCGATGAACATCATGTTGAAGGCGTATAAAGCGCCTCCATAGGCACTGATCGAAGCCGAAAGGATGAACACTTTAATTTTATGCCAATACACATTGATCCCTATCGCCTGGGCCGCTAACTCGTCATCCCGAATGGCGATACAGTTTCTTCGAAAGCCAGATTTGGTTATGTTGGCTACGAGGAAAAAAATAAAGGCAGCGGAGACGGCTATCAGGGGAAGGCCCGCTGCATAGGGGATTCCGGCGATTCCCATCGCCCCTCCGGTTAGTTGGGCCATCCAAAGAAGGAGAGCTCGCACCATTTCACTGAAACCAAAGGTAATTAAAAGAAAATAATCTCTCCTGAGTTTTAATGTTGGCACTCCAACGATTACTCCACCAAGGATCCCAATACCTATAGCCAAGACCATGGAAATGGCAGGAGGCAACTTGTACTGTAACGTGCCAATGGCGGCTGTATAAGCTCCTATGGCAATGAAAGCTCCTTGTCCTAGAGAGAATAACCCGGTCAATCCAGAGAGTGGGTAAACGGAAAGTACAAATATGCTAAAGATGAGGGTTGTTTCTAACACCTTTGAGTAGAACACGTTAAACCCCTTTAGGCTTTCACTGAGTATAGTTTTCCCGCGATCCCCTGCGGTCTAACCATTAGCAGAATGATAATCGCGAAATAAATGATAATTGGGGTGATGGATGCGCCTACCTCCGCGATCAAAAGACTCTCCATCGCTCCCAACAACACACCTGCGATCACACCTCCCCCTAGACTCCCCATTCCTCCTATGATGGAAGCTATAATTCCTTTTAAAATCATGCTCCCTATGAAGGGGGTAACCGTATATGTCATGCCTAGGAAAAAACCCGTTACCCCCGCAAGGATCCCTGCGATACAGAAAGTAATCGACACAATGAAATCCGTGTTCACACCCATGAGAGCGGGTGTATGAATGTCGCTGGAAGCCGCTCGAATGGCAATGCCTGTCTTTGTCCTTCGAAGAAATAGACTCAGGGCTATTAGAACTGCCGCAGACATGGAAAGCATTAAAAGATAAGATTTTGAAACTACCAGTTTCCCCAATTGAAAGACCGTCTCTTTAATGAATGCGGGGAAGGGATAGTAATTACTTCCCCAGAGAGCCGAGAAGAACTGCTGAACGATCATGGCAACGGTGATCGAGTTCACAAAAAAATAGGTAAGGGGTTTATTCTGGATTCGGATCGGACGGAACACGAGCTTTTCCACCAGTATCCCAATAACCCCACCGAACAGGATGGTTACTGCTAACGAACCCCATAACGAAGGAATGAATCGAGTGGAAATAAAGAAACCAAAATAGGCACAGATGGTTACCACCCCGCCATGAGAAAAGTTTGAAAACTTCAAAATGTTAAACACGATACCGAATCCCACTGCTTCCAGTGCGTACACTCCCCCTAACGAGATTCCGTTAAGGATCTGTTGCACTATCACATCCCGACTCATGGATGATTCCTTCTAGGAAAAAATCTTCTTGCGTTATTATCCTAATAGGATATAATACCATATAGGTGCTTTCAACGCAACCAAAAATTCCTGGTAGGAGGTGTTTCTATGAATGGAAGAAAAAAGGGAATCCTATTTCTCCTGATGGTTTGTGTATCCCTCAGTCCCTTGATGGCAGGTGGTAAGGCAGAAAAAGTGGAACCGGTAAAAATCGGAATGTATGCCGACCTAAGCGCTAGTACTGCACAATGGGGAACGGACGCGGAGAAAGGGGCTAAACTGAAGGTAAAAGAAATAAATGCAGCAGGGGGGGTATTGGGACGTCCTGTGCAGCTGATTGTGTATGACATTAAAACAAGTCCGACCGAAGCCGTACGGGCGTATACACGGTTGGCCCAAGAGGACAAGGTATGTGTGGTGAATGGATCTCTCCTTTCCAACACTGCACTTGCCGTATCCCCTGTAGCGGAAAAGGTACGGGTACCCGTAGTTTCCAGAGCGATGGACGAACGAGCTACCACTCCCAATTTCGATCCGGCTAATCCGGACAAGGAAATTCCTGTAAACCCTTACTTCTTTCTCACCCAACCTTCCGCCTTCCAACAGGCAGCCATCATAGCCTCCTACGCTATCCATGAGCTGAAAATGAAAACCTTCGCCATGCTATACACACCTTCAAATGCCTATGCCCTGTATCTCGCCATGGGATTCGAACATTACGTAAAGAAACAAGGTCGACAATTGGTGGGAAAATTTGAGTTTCAAGCAGGGGATCAGGATTTCCGGGCTCAACTTACCAAAATACGCGAACTAAATCCAGATGGTCTGTTCATCCCGAACTATGTCACGGAAAATGCGAACGCAGTGAAACAAGCCCGAGAAATAGGAGTTAAATCTGTATTCCTTGGCAATAACTCCTGGTATAAACCCATGGACGAAGTTGCTGGGGAAGCCGCCGATGGTTCCTATTTCCCCAACAATATTACCTTCGACGATCCAAAACTCCAAGATTTCTTCAAGAAATATAAAGCGGAGTATGGAGAAGAACCTCGACTTCATTCCTTTTCCGGGTATGACGATATCGGGTTGATGCTGGATGCCATACAACGAGCTGGTTCCACAGACCCTCAAAAGGTGAGGGACGCGCTAGAAGCCACAAAGGGATACAAGGGAGTGGTCACCACCATTACCATCGATCCAAAGACCCATCGAGCGGTGGATATTCCTATGTCGATCTTGAAATTTGAAGGTGCAAAAATCAAAACAGTGGAATTCAGCTATCGGGCGAAATAATAGCATTAGGTCAGACAGATATGATTCAGTGGCCGCTCTCTAAAGAAGAGCGGCCATTTTTTATCCCAATTCTCGTTTGCAATCAGATACGATTCTATCCAACTCCTGGGTCTGTTCTTCCGATAAGAAGGAGCCGTGCTTCTGTTGCATGAGGGCATAGGCATAATCCTCTGCCCGCTCTGCCAGGGTTTTCGATCCGCTTTGGATCCAATCTGCCCTTTTTTTCCTCCATAACAACTGGGGAATGTAAAGCTCCTCCTTGAAATGTTCCAGGGTATGGTCTTCCTCAAGAAATGATCCAGAAATACCCACTTTCCTGATAAGCTCTACAGCGGTCGCTTCTGGATCCAAGCGCACACCTTTAAGGTAGCGTTGTACGAATTGTATCATCTCGTTATCGATTACAGCTTGAGCGGGCGAAACAGTCAGCTCCGACTCTAACTGTCCCACACCCCAGATCAGGGACACTCGCTCCTGTAGATGGGTCAGAAAACCAAACATCTTTTCCAATGCAGCTTGCCCATCGGGGCACATGGATTCAGTAGATACCCAACTGGAGGAGGGAATCCCGTAGTATCTTCCCAGTTGAGCAGAGAGCTTTGCGAATAAGGCATTCTCAGGCCCTCCAGTAACCGCAATGGCGGTTTTCATATCGAAGGTGTGGGCTAACCCTAAATTGAACACACAAGGTCTTCCCGGTTCCAGCATTTGGTTCAGAACAATTCCTGCCAGAATTTCCGCCGTTCCTACCACCGCAGAACCACTGATCGTAACAGGCCCTGAAACTCCAGCCATGGGTTCGCCATTGACAGTTATGGGTATTTGGTGACCCGCAGTTCGGTAGAAGATTTCCAGGGCAAGGTTCGTCCATCGTAGAGGCCCATGAGCGGTAAACCCAATACTGAACCAAGGGTAGTTCCCCACGATCTGCTTCATCCGTACAAGTGCATCCGCGCCTTCGGGAGAAAAGCAAAGAACTCGAATATGCTTCGTTGTATGCTCTGCCATTATCCGCAATCCCACCACATCCCGGATCTTTGGAGGAACATCATCCAAAGCATATCCGAATACCCCATCTACTGTAGGTAATTGATGGAGAAGCCATGTCCAACGCGCCATGTCCTGGCTGGTAAAAGGCCTGCATCTATTCTGTTCATAGATGTTCAATCCAGGAACGGACCAGAAAAGACTTTCCCCACTAGGGGAGGCCACTTTTCCCTTTCCAAATCGATCGGTGAATCGTATTTCATGAGGACAAAGAGACACACATTCCTCAATAACCTTTCTTGGAAACCGGACTACGAATGAGTCTCTTCCCGCCTTGCAACCCCGTTTTAATAGAAGTTCATAAATTGGTTCGTGTTCTATTTTCACCCCTGGGTCTTGCAATAGCTCTATGGCTGCTTCGTGGATCCTTTCAGCATCTACACTGTTTTCTAGCTTCAAAATAGTCTCCTTTCACAAGAAAAAACCCATTACCCCTTCTATTCCAGTATCTAACCTAATATGATATTATACAGCAGCATACCTAGATTGCAAGGGAAACATCCTTTAGAACCGTTCTCTCATTACTCGTTTGTCAAACTTTTACATTCAGCGGTGTGGTGGGACTCTTCATCTTCTCCCGCAAAAACCACTGGTAGATCCATTGTTCATGCAAGGGGATGAAGTAGAGAATGGTCGAAAGGGTAGCCAGCAAGGGAGGCAAGCGAAGGGAATGAAAAAGGGTAGTGACGGCGGCCCGTCCTTTGATCACGTGGTTCGCTTTGTCGTTGAGATTGAAGATGGTGCCCGATTGTCCTTTCCATCTGCCCGCGATAAGAAACCCTTCAGGAAGTTTACGCACAGCGGAAACGGGAAGACCCGTGATCTCCCGCCGGCCCATTTCTTCGATTTGTATGGGAGAACTTTGTTCTTGCAGCCTCCCCACCTGTTTCATCAACGTATCGACAAACACGTTCGTGTAATCGTAGATCAGGAAATATTCGTGGGACCCATAGAAAGGCACGATGGAAGCGAGATCTTCCTCGCCCGACGCTTTTAGTTTCTTGCGGTAGGCTTTATAGTATGCCCCTAGCCGCTTCTGAGCCTTCCAGGACGCCCGGCCGAGCAGGAAGAGAAGCAAACCCAGTAGAATAGGGACTATCGCTTCTCCCAGTGTGGGCACTCGGGTATTCTGCTGACTAACCCCGGCAAAGTTCAGGACCAGGAACAAACCGTATCCGAAGAATGCCAGCAACCCAACGAATTGGAACAGCAAACTCACCAAAACAAGGGCTACGCGGAGAATAAGGGAACGTTCTCCCATGGGAGGCCTCCTAGGTAAAGAATAATACTAAAAAGCTAAGCAATTAGAGGGGGAAAGGCAACGATGTGTTGACTCCTCAGTCAGTAATATTTTCTACTGGATATCCTGGATCCACGTTGAAATACAGGTCCTTTGATTACTTGATTTATAGATACGGTGTATAATCGATTCACCTATGAGTTCTCTTAAGAATCATCCTGCCGTGCGCCTTATTTCCAGCAACTCTAATTTGTCGTACAAATCGTCGATGATGGGGGCCGCTTCCAGCGGTTCTAAAGTGAACCCCCAGAGTTCCACCCTGAGTTCTACTCCGGCCATGGCCAAAGGTCCCATTGTCTACTGGATGAGCCGAGACCAACGGGTCGAGGATAACCGGGCGTTGGAGTTTGCCTTGCGCATCGCGGTTTCTGAAAGGCGAGGGTTTCTCGTGTGTTTCTGCCTAGCGCCCCGCTTCCTTGATGCGACTCTACGGGCCTACCACTTCATGCTCGAGGGCTTACAAGAGACAGCCGGTACTCTTTCCGAACGGCAGGTGCCCTTTTTCCTTATCCTAGGGGACCCGCCCGTGGAGCTTCCTCGATTTCTGGAACAGGTAGAAGCTTCGGTGTGCGTCACCGATTTCGATCCCCTACGGATTAAGCGGAAATGGAAGGAGCAGGTAGCAACGGCTCTTCCGATTCCTTTCTACGAGGTTGACGCCCACAATATCGTGCCCTGCTGGGAAGCCTCAGACAAACAGGAGTACGCTGCCAAAACCTTTAGGCCCAAGATCCTGAGCCGGTTGGAGCGCTACCTGCGGGAAGAGCCCTGGGTTAGCGAAGAAGAGTGGAAGCAGGCCGCGCGCTTCTGCCGGGACTATGGTTTACTTACCGGCGGTGTACTGATCCAAGGATCTACTATCGACGCTTCCGTGACCCTCACGCCAGGTGAGGGAAAAGACGGAGACATAACCTCGATAGACTGGCAAGCCCTACCCTCCTTCCTGCAGGTGGACAGTTCGATCCCACCGGTCAGCTGGATCGCCCCTGGAACCGCAGCGGCGCGCTTAATGCTAGATACTTTTATTCACGAAAAGTTTCCCGGATACGACCAAAACCGTAACGACCCAAACCAAGACTCCCTTTCTGACCTTTCCCCCTACCTGCACTTCGGGCAGATCTCGGCCCGGGAAGTGGCCTTGGCCGTGGAAAAAAGCGAGGCGCTGAAGGAGGATAAAGAGGCGTTCTTGGAGCAATTGATCGTTCGTAAAGAACTATCCGACAACTATTGTTATTACAACCCCCACTACGATTCCGCCGAAGGGTTCCCTCACTGGGCGCAGATAAGCCTGCGTAAGCACGAGCAAGACCCCCGGGAATACCTATACGCGTACGAGCAGCTGGATCGATCCGAAACCCACGATCCCCTATGGAACGCCGCTCAGAACCAGCTCGTCCTGCGGGGGAAACTCCACGGGTACCTACGGATGTACTGGGCCAAGAAGATCCTGGAATGGACCCCTTCCGCCCGGATTGCCCTGGAATACGCGGTACGGTTGAACGACCGGTACAACCTGGACGGCCGAGATCCGAATGGGTACGTAGGGTGCTCCTGGGCTATCGGAGGAGTACACGACCGACCCTGGTTCGAACGCCCAATCTTTGGCCAAATACGTTACATGAGTTACTCGGGAGCGGCCCGGAAGTTCGATGTGGAAGCATTCGTCGGTAGGTGGGGAAATAGAGCAGACAAAACTCAGTAGAAAGGACTCCTAAAGGTAAAAACCTCCATCCACAATTAATGTCTGGCCGGTTATGAAATCTCCATGGAGGATGAAGCCCAGAATCGCCTCCGCTACATCCTCGGCTTCCGCTACTCTACCTAGAAGCGTGCCAGCCGATTGCCTTCTGATATGCTCCTCCTGTCCTTCTACCCACCGGGTATTCACGATGCCCGGAGCAACCGCGTTCACACGCACTTCTGGCGCGAGGGATCGCGCAAGACATTTAGTCAAATTGATGAGGGCTGCTTTTGAAACAGCGTACGGTATAGAACTGCCCCTACCCATGTAGCCCGCTATGGAACTCACATTCACCACGCATCCATGATTCCTCTTCAATTCCTTCGTGCAAGCGCGAGTTACCCAGAAAGCACCCTTTACGTTCACATTGAATATTTCATCCCAATGTTCTTCCCGTACTCCTTCGAGATCCTCCATGGCAATATAGCGAGTCCGCCCTGCGTTATTCACTACGATATCAATCCTTCCCCATGTATCGAGAACTTTTTGGACCATTTCTCTGACTTCACTATCCGAGGCCACATTCGCTTGACAGGCAATCGCCTCTGCGCCCATCCTCTGAAGTTCCCGCACGACTTCGGAAGCTTCTCGAGAAGAACGAGAATAATTCACTACTACCTTCGCGTTCAGTTTCCCTAATTTGAGAGCGCAACTCCTCCCAATCCCTGTCCCCCCTCCCGTAATTAGCGCTACCTTTCCTTTAACTTCCATAAGTCATTTCTTCTATGATAGGGACCTAATCCCTTTCCCCTCTCGCGAGTGCCACATGGCTATCCGCCATTTCGTATCCCGCTGCCTGGGCACAGGCGGTATTTAACTCCAGAGCGGAAACAGCCACTGCGCAGATCTCGGCAAGGCGTTTCACATTCTCATTGTCATCGGGAGACTTTCCCCTCCCATCGCACTGGAGTAACCTTAATGCTTCACGAGCGGTTCCAAAAGCCGTACCGCCTCCCACGGTCGCTAGCTCTAACGAGGGCATCGTTACCATGAAATGCAACCCTCCTTCCGTCGAATCCGCTTGCACGAAGGCGGCCGCGGAGGTAATGATTTGCGCTAAATCCTGACCCGTGGCCGCGAAAAACGCGGCGAGAGTGTTGGCGGCATTCACATTGAACCCGCTTACCGTTCCCGATAGAGCGGAACCAAGATAGCATTTATGGAACACCACCTGTTCCACCTTCCGACTCGTGACTCCCTCTTTGAACACTTTTCGTAACACTTCTTCTGGAATGAGAATTTCCGTCTGCACACTCTTTCCTCTTCCATGAAGGATGTTGATGTGTGAGGCTTTCTTGTCCGTGCAGAGGTTGCTGGAAATGGTAATCAATTTCCATCCCGGCAATTTCTTCAAGAGCTCGCGAACGATATCCGCTGCGGCCTTGGTTACCCCGTTCATTCCCATCGCATCTCCGGTTTTACACACCATCCGAAGAATCACTTTGGTCCCAAGTTGGTAAGGTTCGATTTTTTCCAATCTAACGAAGGGATCCTTGACATGCCGCCCAAGTTCCTCCACAAGGGACCGATCGTCCAAAAACCTTCGACAGAGGGAGCGGGCAGACTCTATGTCCGGCGCTTCGATCATGGGAGCCCGAGCCATTCCATCGAAGGTTACTAACGCCTTCATTCCACCCGACAAGTTAATCGCTTTGATTCCCCGCTGGACTCCCGCAACGAGCGCCGCCTCATTAGTGGCGAGGGGAATATAGTACTCCCCTTGAGCATACTCTCCAAGAATCTTCACGGGACCGGCAATCCCCATGGGTATCACCGCTCCCCCCGCCTTCATCTCGATACCCGGGAGGATAGCCCCATTCGCATAGCTAGAGTTATCTATCTGCGCTTGTTTGATCAGAGGTAGAGAAACCCCTGTCGATTCCTCGATCCCTTCGCATCGGAGGATAGCCGCGTCCCGACAGGCTTCCCGTACCTTCGAAGGATCGGAGCGGTATACCTCGGTAAAGATTGCCGCTTCCAATTGCTGCTGTTTGATACTCCCTTTCTTAAACCGTTCTCTAATGTCCTGTAGCGTTGCCATGAGAACCCTCGCTTCTAAAATATCTACTGAGACTTTTTGCGAATCGAGACGCTTCTCGAATCTTTTGTTCATCGACTCCGGTTTCGATTCCCATCCGATGGAGCATTTCCACCAGTACTTCCGTGGCGATATTCCCGCGGGCTCCTGGCGCGTAGGGGCAGCCTCCCAGCCCACCCGCAGCGGAATCTATGATATCGATTCCTGCCTCCAGAGAAGCCAACACGTTCGCGAACTCGATTCCTTCAGCCTGATGGAAATGTACTGCTAAAGCTGCCCGCTTTAGGTTCCCTTTCACAAGCCAAGCCACTTCGTACGCACTTTTGGGATGAGCCATGCCCGTGGTATCTCCAAGGGAGATCTCATAGGATCCAAACTCCTCGAGCGCCAACGCGATCTCCAATACCTTTTGAGGATCCACGAATCCCTCCATTGGACATCCATAGGCTGTGCCAATGTAGGAACGAACCCGAATCCCCGATTCCTTCGCTCGTTTATTCACCAGCTCAAGTTCTTTCAAGGATTCCGCCACACTCATATTTAGGTTCTTCCTATTGTGGCTTTCGCTGGCACTTAGGATCGTTACCACCTCCGAAAGCCCTGCCGCGATCCCTCGTTCCAACCCTTTCAAGTTGGGAACCAGGGCATTGTAGAGCACTCCAGGGACTCTCCGAATAGTTGCCAGGACTTTCTCCGCGTCGGCCATCTGAGGAACCCATTTGGGATGGACGAAACTAGTGACTTCGATTCGCTTCAACCCCGAATCGGAAAGCAGGTTGACCAACTTGACTTTGTCTTCCGTGGATATAAAGTCTGGTTCATTCTGTAATCCATCCCGGGGGCCTACCTCGAAGATCGTTACAGTTTGTACCGGTAGAGCGTACCCCATACGTTAGGACCTTCCAAACTCGCCCAGGCTTTTGTCTGGTTTTAACCCTAGATCCTTATAGTGTTGGGCTCGTTTCTTCTGGTCGTCCGCGTGAATGAAATCCGCAAACTTCAGCACTTCTTCCGCACGGTTACGAGGAATCACCAGTACCCCATCCTCATCCGCGCAAATAATGTCCCCCGGATTCACCGTGACTCCTGCACAGCGAATGGGGATATTGATTCCTCCATTTACGACCCTCCCATATACATGGTTGAAAGTCCGTTTCGTGCAGAACGCTTTCACTCCTTCTAAATTGCATTCCTCCGAATCCCGGCACCCGCCATCGATCACCACTCCTTCCAATCCTTCCTTCATCATGGCAGCACCGATCTCCGATCCCCAGACACCTCCAGGGTACCCACCCATATCGATCACAACGACTTTGTTTTTTGCCTTTCCATTCTTCAACCCTCCCACGAACGAATACGTGTCCGAGCACCAGGTATCCAATTCTTTCACGTACTCCTCGATGGTAGAGCATTGTTTGGCACTCTTCTGGGCTGGAATCAGTTTAATCGTATAGGCAAATCCCACGAATTTAATTCCCGGCCGAATGGGACGCATGGAAGAATCCATCGTTCCTGCGTTCACCAACCCTAACGCGTCCATCCCGTCGCTCAGATCGGCCAACCTTCGGGCCCGGATTCGTTCTAGCAATTCGTTGTCTGTCATAGTGCTGTTCTCCTTTCAAAAGTTTTATTTTTCATCGAAATAAACCGCGTTTCCTTTCAATTTTTTTCGGGTAATCGAAAGACCATCCAATTCCAGAATGCTCAGTTCCACGAGATAGAGCACCACGGTTCCCTCTTCCAGATGTCCCGTGTACGTTCGTTCCGTATCGGAAACGACCATATGGATATGAGGATTCCCATCCACGATAAGCCCCTGTAAGGAAGCCAATTCCATGGGTCGTTCGATGACCACATATTCGTCTTCTGGTACCTCGGCAAGGGAGACCACTCGATGGAAATGCACCCGTTGCAACGATCCAATAGCGCTGGTAATGATTCCGTATCGAATCCCCGCTTCCCCGCAAACCGCACGAATCGATTCCAAGAGTTTGTCTCCCCGAAGGAGGTTTACTACGATCACCCTCTTCCCCGCTGTACCTGTAAAGTATTTCATAGTTTCGTTCCTCCCCAAGATCTTAGTATTGTAAAACTTCCCGCCGCATCATGCGCCGTAGTCCCAACGTAAATCCCATGCATAGAGCGAAAATGATGGCCGCCACTACGCTCCCATTCCCGAAATTGAAATTTTCGAAGGCATACACGAACATATTCAACGGCAATAGTTCCGTGGCATGATTCGGGCCCCCTCCCGTCATTACATACACCAAATCGAAGGCCCGCAATGCGCCGATTATCTGAAGAATAATAACGGTCTTGCAGATTTCCCAGGAGAGGGGAATGATCATGTACCAGATCATCTTGAACCCCGAAGCTCCGTCGATCGAGGCCATTTCGATCACATCCGGCGGCATGTTCATGAACCCCGCGTTAAACAACATAATCTGTATGCCAAAGGCCTGCCAAATATGAGCGATGATCACCGCGATCAAGGCGGTGGAAGGTTGGGCCAAGGGAGGGACATAGTATTTGCCGAGGCCAAGGGCTTCCATGGCA